>Ga0228535_1001800_pt1 | contig 27394 bp, 22 predicted proteins | sample SJ1metagenome_FD_168457 | JGI IMG/M metagenome (GOLD analysis project Ga0228535, IMG submission 168457) | Enriched culture of PCE-dechlorinating microbial communities from Ithaca, New York, USA - SJ1 | ecosystem: Engineered > Modeled > Simulated communities (microbial... > Unclassified | place...
TGAAAACTATTTTATAATCATTTGTTTCTTTTTATCGACAGACCCAAAACAATTTTCCATATCATTTGTTTTGGATTTTGAAAATTTAAACTTAAATATTTTTGCGTATTTTTTCAACCAAATTTAAGGGATTTATTTACCGGAAAAAATAAAAACTTACTAACTTTGCACTTATAAACAACCTGTTGATAACATTTTTAAAATTCTGTTTTTCAAACGATTTGATTACCCATACCTGTGCACAAATATACTATAAAATTTAATAATTAATTAAACAAGTCTTTATTCAATAAATTATCAACCAAATTAACACCCTATCATCATATTCATATTATTTATTTAAATGAATAAAATATTAATATGATATAGATTTGATAACAACAAAGCTATGGAAAAAAAAGAGCTTTTAGAAGAAATTAGCAGACTAAGAAAAGAAAAAAATGCCGTGATTCTGGCGCATTTTTATCAAGAACCAGATATTCAGGATATTGCCGACCATGTTGGTGACAGTTTGGCTTTGGCTCAGTGGGCAGCGCAAACGGATGCCGATATTATTGTTCTTTGTGGGGTTCATTTTATGGGAGAAACAGCAAAAATTCTTAATCCGCAAAAAAAAGTGCTGATACCTGATATGAATGCCGGTTGTTCGCTTGCTGACAGTTGTCCGGCAGATGCCTTTGAAGAGTTTGTAAAAAGTCATCCCGATTATACGGTTATTTCTTATGTCAATACATCGGCTGCTGTTAAAGCTTTAACTGATGTTGTAGTAACTTCAACCAACGCCAAAAAAATTGTGGAATCTTTTCCAAAAGAAGAGAAAATTATCTTTGCACCAGATAAAAATTTGGGAAATTACATCAACAGCATAACCGGCCGACAAATGCTTTTGTGGAACGGAGCTTGTCATGTACACGAGCAGTTTTCGGTACAAAAACTTGTGGAATTGAAAAAGAAATATCCCGAAGCATTGGTTTTGGCTCATCCCGAATGTACGAAACCACTTTTAATGCTGGCCGATTTTATTGGCAGCACGCAGGCTTTATTGAATTTTGCTACATCATCCGATAAAAAATTTTTTTTGGTTGCAACAGAATCGGGTATTTTGCACGAAATGCAAAAGAAAAATCCCGACAAGCAATTTATTCCAGTTCCACCAAACGACAGCACGTGTGCGTGCAACGAATGCAATTTCATGCGTTTAAATACGCTTGAAAAGGTATATCAATGTCTTTTAAACGAAAGTCCGGAAATTTTTGTAGATGAAGAAATAAGACAAAAAGCCGTGAAACCCATTCTCCGGATGTTAGAATTAAGTTGAAAAAATTATATATTTATTGAAATGATTTTACCTATTTATTGTTTGCCTGTAGCCGGTTTGTTGATAGGAATATTAATTTCGCTAATGGGGGGCGGAGGCGGAATTTTTTATATAGCCATTTTAACCGGATTATTTTCCATTCCCATGAATCAGGCTGTTTCAGTTTCACTTGCCACAATTATTCCAACTACTTTTGCTGCCTCAATAAGCCATTTTAAGGCAGGAAATGTAAATATCAACGTTGGATTGGTTTTATCGGTCGGAGGAATCATTGGAGTTATAGCAGGCTCTTTTTTATTGGGACTTTTATCGTTGAATGTTTTAAAAATTGTATTTGGTTTGTTCATGTTATTTATGGCCGGACAAATGATTTTTAAAACTTATCGTTCCAAGAAATCTTCCAATAAGGGACAAAAAATTTTAGAAAAAGAATATATAACGGTAAACACAGCAAAAAAGAAAAAAATTTTTACTTTCAAAAATTTCAAGGGTTTAAGTTTTGGTTTTTTTGGAGGAATTATGTCTGGCTTGCTGGGAGTGAGTGGAACTCCACCCATTTTGGCCGGACTTTATAATATGAAGTTGAGTTCCGTGCAGGTGGTGGGAACGTCTGTAATGGTACTCTTTTTTATTGCTCTTTCAGGAGTAATTACGCATACATCCTTTGGTCATCTCGATTGGTATTTGGTTGCATTATTGGCTGCTGGAACAATTACCGGAGCAATTCTGGGCCCAATTTTGGGAAAGAAAATTGACGAAAAAAAATTGGAAAAGTTTTACACTCCATTTTTTATTGTTTTTATTTTTTTGATGGGTATTTCCATGTTTTTTTGAAAAAAATGATTTTTCTAAGAAATAATTCTTTTACAACTTTACATTCAACATTTCATTTCTGATTTTTTCTACCAGATGGGTGTTGAAATCTTTCAACATTTCGTTGGCATTCCAATAAGCACACCAACAGGATGCATCAGGACGAAAATTTTCCTTAATAAAAAAATTTATTGATGGTTTATAGGAGTTATTCAAATAAGGAATTTTGTATTTGAAGCGTTGTTCTATATAATTTTATCTACATAATTGAAATAATAGAAATTTTATTGATTATCAATATATTAAATATAAATATAATTAAATAAAAAATTATTTTGTGTTAAAATTTTTGTATATAAAATTTAATTTTTAATATTGCATGTATTTTTATTTTTTATTACTTAAGTAACTTTTTGTTTCAGCCTTTAAATCTTTATTGTTATGAAAAAATCATTATTTGTTTCTGTTTTAGCCATTATTTTCTTTTGTGCTTGTGAAGAAGACTCTGATTTGACAATTAGTGGCTCTCAATCAGATTTGGGAAAAACAGGAGTTGTAATTAGCTCCTCTTCAATATCAATTGCAGGAATTTCAGAATTTTCTGCTCAAGTTGTATCATTAAAAGATGGTGTTTCAACTATTAATGGTCAGGTCGTTATAGAAAACAATGCAATTAAACAAATTCTTTCCAATGTACCTGGCATAGTCATTAATGGTAATACTGTAAGTGCAAGTGGTGTAGAAGTTAAATTTACCGATAAAGGAATTGAAAACAAGTATCCTTTTTTTCAAGGTGTTCTAGTAAAATTTGATTCGAAGGTAGGTGATACTTATCCCATAAAAGATTCACAAACTGTAAGAAAAGTAATTTACAAATCTACTACGGATGATTATGATTATGCGTTTTTTAGGATTAAAGTTATTGTTGTAGAACACGAAATTAATTTTAATGGATTAAGTAAAATAACTTATTGGGTGAATCATAAATACGGTGTGGTAAAAATTGTATTTGACTTGGATGATGGCGAAAAAATTTCATTACCTTTTTATTTTGGGTCATTGTCTTGAATGTGTTTAAAACCAAAAAATGAAACGTTCAAAAACAAACCTTTTCTTTTTACCTTATCCTTTTAAATTTGTTGGTTATATTTTAATTTTAGTAGGAATTATTTGGTGGTTTTTATCGCAGTATTTAGCAATTGTAATTAAAATTCCGGTGTTAGCTATTGTTTCTTCTTACATTTCTACTAATTTTTTTTCAATAATACAAACCAATATTAGTGATGAAATATCTTTAATAACTTTATTATTAGGGTGTATTGCTTCTGTTTTTAGTAGAGAAAAAATCGAAAGCCCTGAAATAGATAGATTACGATTTCATTCGTTATTTTTAGCTCTATTTATCAATTTGCTAATACTTCTCTTTAGTTCTATTTTCTTTTATGGCAGTGCTTTTGCATTAGTAATTCTGACTAATATTATTTCGTTATCTGTAATATATTTGATTATTTTTAGAATTAAAATTTTTAAGTTGCGCGCTACAATTAGCTAAATAATCAAAATATACTAATTTTCTGCAAAAAACCAACTTTATCAATGTTTTTTTATAATTGTAAGTTTCAGATATTATATCTTACAACTTTACATTCATCATTTCATTTCTGATTTTTTCTACCAGATGGGTGTTGAAATCTTTCAACATTTGGTTGGCATTCCAATAAGCACACCAACAGGATGCATCAGGACGAAAATTTTCCTTGTATTCTTTGTAAAAATTTCCAAAATCTTTTATCAAAGTTCCATCTTTGCTGAAAAGTTTTAAATCTGAAATATCAATCACAACTCTACCGGGTGTTTTTATTCCGGAAGTTGCCAAAGCTCCTAAAAGCCCGAATGACGATCCTATGGCTACTCCCGAAGAAAATTCCTCTTCGCTGTAAAAACTGTTTAATGTGCCGGTTAAATAATATTTGGCATTGGGATTTTGGTTGTAATATGTTTGTTGAAACAATTGACTTTTGTTGAAATGTTCAACAATTAATTTGGTTATCTGATTCACAACACTGTCCTTTTTGTAATGTTTTTCTGCATTGATGCACAATTGTTTCCCATTAATTTTTGTTTGAGGACCTTGATTGAACAAAATGGAATTTTCTTCCCAATTCATTCGGTTGTCCTTTAAAATTCTCACTTCAACGGTTGCCGCTATGGGTTTTGTTTCCTGTGGAAGCGTCACATCATTCAAGTTGTAAGCAATTTTTTGATTTACGGTGCAGCCTGCAAAAAATAGAGGCAACAATAAAATAATTTTTTTCATGAATTTGAATTTAATTTATTGATTTTTAAAATTTTATTCCTATTTCTAATTTAACACCCAAATCATTTTTATAAACTTTTGAAGTCAGTAATTTTTCGTAGATACTGATTCCTACCGTCAAACCTACTTTCGATTTGGAAACATAACTGATTCCTTGAGAAGGCGTAAATCCATAAAAATGATAATTTTTCTCTTCTCCGTAATAGTCTGTGAGTAATTCTTCTCCGTAAATAACATTCACTCCCAGATTTACCAAAAATATTTCATTCAGGTAATAAAATGGGCTTATTCCTATCGAACCGTAGCTCATACTTAAAGATTGATAATTGGACTGAGAAAAATATTCAGGGTCAATGTTTAAACCTTCTATCCCAAAAAGTATCGGAATTGCCCATCTGGAAGTATTTTTTTGATTGTAGCCGTAATATTGCACTGACCATCCTTTGGCGTGTATACCGAACTTTTGAGAGTAAGTAACCATATTGTTCCATTTGTTGGTTTCTTTCACTATAACTTTCTGGTTCACAATTACTTCTTTTTTTTCGTTTAAATTCGGTACTGAATCCCTTTTAAACTCTTCTTCCGAATTTGTTTGGTAACTTCTAATATCTTTTTTTTCTACAAAACTGGAAAGTTTTCTTTCCCCTTTCTGAAAATCATAATAGACATTGATGCTGTCCACTTTGGTAATTTTTCCTTCTATTTGTTCTCCATTACGTAAAATAATGACATCTTGGGAATAAATAATGGTAGGAAAAATCATTAAAAAGGAAAGGAAAATTTTTTTCATTTTCAGAACTTTTGTTTTTATAAATTATGTTAAAAGTATGTTTATCAATTGTCTAAATATAATTATTTCGTAAGGCTGAGAGTTAGTATTTTATTTTAGAATTTGCAAATATATAATTTTTTTAATAATAGTTTCTCTTTTTGTTAAATTATTTATAGGAATACTTTATTGTCTTTCCATCAGGATTTTTTTCAATATGTTTTCTATTCAATGATTCAGAATTTTAAAATTTTATACGGAAAAAGTGTAACTTTGCAGCCGAATTTTTTTAAAATTTTATTTATGAATCAAGTTACTGAAGAATCAAAAGCAGACGGTTTAAAAAATACGCGATCGAATATTGTTATTGACTGGTTTATCCGGTTGATAAAGGGAATTTTCGTGGGTATTGGTTTTATTTTACCCGGTTTATCGGGCGGAGTGCTTGCCGTTATTTTGGGAATTTATGACAGAATTATCATGTTTTTGGCCAATTTGCGAAAAAATTTTATACAGAATGTATTGTATTTTATTCCGGTAGTTATAGGTGGAGCTATTGGAATAGTACTTTTTTCCATTTTGGTTGAAAAAGCTTTTGGTAATTATGCCGCTCAATTTATTTGTCTTTTTGTGGGATTTGTAGGTGGAACTTTTCCTTCGCTTTATAGAACGGCAGGAAAACAGGGGAGAAGAACAAAAGATATTATCATTTTTATTTTTTCTACGTTTTTTATTTTTGGGTTAATGTTGCTGGGTGCTGAGCAGTTGACGGAAGTTTCGCCTAATATTTCCGTTTGGTTGGGTTCCGGTGCACTGATTGGTTTGGGAGTGATTGTTCCTGGTATGAGTCCTTCCAATTTCTTGATTTATTTCGGGTTATACGATAAAATGGCTACCGGCATTAAGGATTTTGATTTTGGAGTCATCATTCCTTTAGTAATTGGTTTTGGAATTTGTGTTTTACTTTTTGCCAAGCTGGCAGCTTATTTGTTCCGAAAATACTATCCCGAAATGTATCATTTTATTTTGGGAATGGTAGTAGGGTCATCGTTGGCAATATTTCCTACTGTAGTATTTCCGGCATTTAGGTCAGAACAATTGTCGGTAACCGGACTTAGTTTTGCAGGTGCATTCCTTTTGTGCATAGTTTTTCTTGCTGTTGGTGTAGTAATTTCCTATTTGTTCAGCAAGTTGGAAGACAAATTTCCGCGCGAAGAAATTTTCTAAATTGAAAGATAATCTGAAATTTTTCTAATGTTCTAATTCTCTTATGATATTCAGATAAATATAAATTATCTATGTGAATATAAATTGAGATTTTAAATTTTCTGAAAAAGTTGGGTTTTTCCCTGTTTTATTTTTCTTTTCTTATTGCGTGTTCAGTAGGCACAATTTTGAAAAGTTTATCGTTTCGCCGAACCAATTCATTGGTTTTCATCGAGAAGTAGGTTCCTTTTTCCACTTTTTCAACGGGCAGCAAATCTACTCTTATTTCGTTGACAATGTCTTCGTAAGCACCTGTAGTTTCTCCTGTAATCAGTATTTCGTCGCCTACCGATAAACTTTGAGTTTCCAGCAGAAATTCCGCCACGCCTATTTTATTGAAATAATTGGTAACTTTTCCGATGTAAATTTTTTTGTGTGTTGCTGCCGAACCATAATTTTTACTCCATTCTCCCAATCGTTGTCCCAGATAATATCCATTCCAAAAACCACGATTAAATACTTTACTTAATTGTTGGTTCCAGTTTTTCACTTTTTCTTCGCTGAATGTTCCTTCGTAACAAGCATTGATTGCTTCTTTGTAGCACGAAACGACTGTTTTTACATATTCGGCTCCGCGTGCGCGTCCTTCTATTTTAAATACGCTGACGCCGGCTTTCAACATTTCGTCCACAAATTCTATTGTTTTCAAATCTTTTGGCGACATGATATACTCGTTGTCGATTTCCAGTTCTATTTCAGAATCTTTGTCTTTTACCAGATAGCCTCTTCGACAAATTTGATTGCATTCGCCGCGATTGGCTGATAAATTTTTTTCGTGCAGACTCAGGTAACATTTTCCTGATACGGCCATGCAAAGAGCACCATGACAAAACATTTCGATACGAACCGGTTTTCTGTTTCGCCCACAAATATTTTCCTCTCGAATGGAGCGAAAAATTTCTGAAACCTGTGTCAAGTTTAATTCTCTGGCCAACACCACAACATCAGCAAATTGTGCATAAAATTTCAATGCTTCAATGTTGGAAATATTTAGTTGAGTCGACAAATGTACTTCAACATTCAGGCTGTTGGCATAAGTCAGTGCTGCCACATCCGAAGCAATAATGGCAGAAATGCCGGCTTCTTTTGCAGTTTCGATTATTTGGCGCATCAAAGTCAAATCGTTGTCGTATAAAATTGTATTAATGGTCAAATAACTTTTTACTTCGTTTTCGGAGCATATTTCCACAATTTTTTTTAGATCGTCAGTTGTAAAATTACTGCTCGATTTACTGCGCATATTTAATTTTCCGATACCGAAATATACAGAGTCGGCTCCGGCTTTTATGGCTGCTGCCAAGCTTTCCCACGAGCCTGCAGGAGCCATAATTTCTATTTCTTTACGTTCGATAGGATAGGTATTGGTTTTGTTTATAGTTCTTTCCATTATTCGATTTTCTGAGCAATTTTATTTTGCAAAATTAACCCTTTTATTTTTATTTATTTTATTCAATCAGATCCTACTTTTTTTTCTCATCTTGTTTTATTTTGAACAAATGATTCGAGTTTTTGTTTTTCCCGAAGTATCACGTATAAATTTTCATTGAAATTGCCATTAAAAATTTTTTTCTAAATTTGTACTCCTTTTTGCATAAAAATGAAAATTTCAAATATTGAATTTCCATCCCGACCTTTGTTTTTAGCACCGATGGAAGATGTTACCGATGCCGATTTTCGTGTGTTGTGTCGTCATTTCGGTGCAGACATGGTTTATTCCGAATTTGTCTCTTCGGATGCATTGAATCGTAATATTCCGCGTACTTTGCAAAAAATAAAAGTGTTGGAAGAAGAAAGGCCTGTAGCCATTCAGATTTATGGAACTGATCCGGAAGTTATGGCTGAATCGGCTCGAAAAGTTGAATTAATTCATCCCGATATCATCGACATAAATTTTGGTTGTCCGGTGAAGAAAGTTGCAGGAAAAGGAGCAGGAGCGGGGATGTTGAAAGATATTCCAAAAATGTTGAAAATTACTGAAGCTGTTGTCAAAGCCGTGCATCTTCCTGTTACCGTTAAAACGCGTTTGGGCTGGGACGATAGCAGTAAAATAATTGTTGAGTTGGCAGAAATGTTGCAGGATTGTGGTATTCAGGCTCTAACAATTCATGGAAGGACTCGTCAACAAATGTACAAAGGAGATGCTGACTGGACTTTGATTGGCGAAGTTAAAAACAATCCAAGAATTAAAATTCCGGTGATTGGCAATGGAGATATTACTACGCCGGAGCAAGCAAAAGAATATTTTAATCGGTATGGTGTGGATGCCATTATGATTGGCAGAGCTGCCATTGGTCAACCGTGGATTTTCTCCGAAATGAAAAAAGTTCTCGATGATACTTTTGAATATTCTCCACTTTCTTTTGAAGATAAGAAGGCTATTTTAAAAAACTATATTTTATCTGCCGTTCGTAGATTGGATCTTGATGAAAAATCTTCCATAGAAAATATTTATGACATGCATTTGAAAGGGATTGTTCATTCCCGTCGACATTTGGCAGCTACTCCTATTTTTAAAAATATTCCTAATTTTAAAAACACACGCATTGCTATGCTACGTGCCGATACTTTAAATGAACTTTTTGAAATTATTGATTCAGTGAGTGAACCCTCTGGCTATTAGTTTTTCATATATTTAATTTTCTAAAATTCTATAGTTTATGAAATTCAATTTTAAATCACGTTTTTTTGGTTTTCTCTTGCTGGGAATTCCATTTTTAATTTTAATGATGCTTATGATGAATGGATGTAATTCTTCAAAAAAAACTTCAGGTATCGACCTGACCAATTTGGACACTACAGCTCGGCCCGGCGATGATTTTTATCAATATGCCTGTGGCGGCTGGATGAAAAAAAACCCTTTAAAAGGTGAATATGCACGTTATGGAACCTTCGACAAGTTAGCCGAAGAAAATACGGAACAACTTCGGCAATTGATTGAAGAAATTGCTTCACAATCGCATGCTGACGGTACCGTAGAGCAAAAAATTGGTGATTTGTACCAATTGGCTATGGATAGCGACCGATTAAATCGTGACGGTTATCAGCCTGTGCTTGGTGAATTGAAAAAGTTGTCGGAAGTAAAAACTACAAACGCACTGATTCAAATTCTCCCGGAACTTATGTTGTCTGGTACTGATGTTTATTTTTCGGTTTACGTTGATGCCGATCCGATGAACAGTTCAGTGTATCTAACGCAAACCTATCAAAGTGGTATCAGTTTAGGAGAAAGAGAATATTACCTTGATCAGGACGCTCATTCTAAAGAAATTCTCGAAAAATACAAGCAGCATGTAGCCAAAATGTTTGAATTGTTTGGTTTTAATTCTGCTGAGGCACAAAAGAATCGCGATGCTGTTTTGAGTATTGAAACTCGATTGGCCAAAGCTTCCTATGATCGCGTTAAACTTCGAGATCCTTATGCTAATTATCATAAAATGTCCCTTCAGGATTTAGGTAAAGAATATCCTGCCATCTCTTGGAAAGAATTTCTAACAGCTTTGGGAATTCCTGCTGTCGATTCTGTTAATGTTTCTCAAAAAGAGTTTTTGTCAGAAGTAGCCAATATTCTTACTTCAGTTCCTTTGAATCAGCAGATTGCATATCTTCAATGGAAAGTAATCGATAATGCAGCTACTTATTTAAGCGACGATATTTATAATCAGAATTTCGAATTTTACGGAAAAACTTTATCCGGGAAAAAGGAACCTTCCCCACGTTGGAAGCGTTCGGTGCTTAGTATTGACAATTTTTTGGGTGAAGCCGTTGGTCAAATGTACGTAAAGAAGTATTTTCCTCCTGAAGCAAAAGAAAGTATGCTGAAACTTGTTCATAATCTTCAGGAGTCTTTGGGGCAACGTATTCAAAATTTGACTTGGATGGGCGATTCAACCAAAGCTAAGGCATTGGAAAAACTTGGAACTTTTTATGTAAAAATCGGTTATCCAGATAAATGGAGAAGTTATGATGCATTACAAATTTCAAAAAATTTTTCCTATTATGACAATGTAAAGCGTGCTCATCAATTTGAATATGCCTATAAATTTGCAAGAGCCGGTAAACCTGTGGATAAGACAGAATGGCTTATGACTCCTCAAACTGTTAATGCTTATTACAACCCTTCTACAAACGAAATTTGTTTCCCGGCCGGTATTTTACAACCTCCATTTTTTGATGTCCATGCCGATGATGCTGTTAATTATGGAGCCATTGGCGTTGTGATAGGTCATGAAATGACGCATGGTTTTGATGATCAGGGTTGTCAGTTCGATAAGGATGGAAATTTAAAAAACTGGTGGACTGAAGAAGATAAGAAGCAGTTTGATGCCCGCGCAAAAGTTTTGGCCGATTATTTCGATTCCATTGAAGTTGCTCCCGGTGTCCATGCTAACGGGAAATTTACTTTAGGAGAGAACATTGCCGATCATGGAGGTTTGCAAGTTTCATTTCAGGCTTATAAAAATTCAACCAAAGGCCAGCCATCAAAAATTTTGGATGGTTTCACTCCGGAACAACGTTTCTTTTTGTCTTATGCTAATGTTTGGGCTTGTAACATACGTCCCGAAGAAATTCTTGTTTTGACAAAGTCTGATCCGCATGCTTTGGGTCGTTGGAGGGTAAATGGGGCTTTGCCTCATATTCAGGCATGGTATGATGCTTTTGGAATTAAGGAAGGAGATAAATTGTATTTGCCTGTAGAAAAGCGCGCCTGCATTTGGTAATTCTAGCAGTTGTATAAATAAAAAATTTCTCTGTAAGATTTTTTTTACTGAATTCTTACAGAGAAATTTTTTTTATTAAGCTGCAATTGATTTTATTCCTTCGGTTTCATAACTATTTCCATAATATTTCCCTGATCCACAATAGTTTTTAGAGTTTTTTGAATACTTTCACTTGTCAGTGCTTGAACCGATGGAAGATAATCGTTAACTACATTCAATTTATTGAAATAATAATTTTTTATTGCACTTTGCCACCATTTATTTTCTTGCAGATCTTCCTCGTATTTCTTCATCATTGTTTCTTTAACCTTTTGTAAGTCTTCTGCTTTTGGCCCTTTGCTGATTATGGTGTCGATTTCGGAATGTATGATATCCATCAATTTGTTTTGTTTTTCAATGTTCGTATCGAATTGAATGAACAGCATTGCCTGTTCAATCGGTCGATTTCTCAAATTGGCAGCAACGCCTACGCCATATGATCCACCTTCTTTTTCTCGAACACTTTCAAGATAGCGAATATTTAAAATATTTCCTATAGCATTCATGTTTGTTCGATTATTCATGTTAAAATTCAAATTTCCGCTGTAAACAATGCAGTTTGAAACCTTTTTGACTTGCATTTCTCTTGAAAAATGGTTGTTGGCTCTTCCCACTGGAAGTCTTACATTATCATCAGTAAACGATTCTTTTTTGCCTTTCGATTTAATTCCGCCAATGAAAGTATTAATTGCATTGACTACCGTTTTATCATTTGGATCAACATTCCCTGTGAACACAAATGTAAAGTCGGCCGGGTCTGAAAATCGCTCAGCAAATATTTCCAATGCTTTATCCTGGTTGACTTTTTCCAATGTTTTCATATTTAAAAGCACCGTACGGGGACTGTGGTTGGAAAGCATTAATTTAACAGAATCGGAAAAAGCCTTGTCGGGATTATTCTCGCTGTTTGCCAGAAAGGCTTTATAATTGTTCATCAGAGCCGTAAAGGCGTTATCATCTTTCCTTAAAGCAGTAAAATGTAAATATAGAAGTTGTAACATGGTTTCAAAATCGGATACGGAAGAATTTCCTGAGAAGCCTTCTTCATAATTATCGATATATGGACTGACTGAAGCAATTTTTCCCGAAAGTAATTTTTTCAATTCTATTTGATTGAAATCGGACAAGCCGTTGTTGCTTACAACTTCTGTTGCAAATTCAGCAGAAGGTAAATCTTCAATATTTTCAACTTTAGAAAGGCCTCCTATGCTGTAGGCATTGAACAATATTTCATCTTTTTTGAATGTGGTTGGTTTTAGTATAACTTTTGCACCATTACTCAATGTCCATTCTGTTGTTCCCAGAATATCATTTTTTGATACTTTTTTTATTTTACCGGGTTTTGGCATTTTTTCAATTAAAGGTTTATCTATTTTTTCGTCCATTTTGGCGGTTAGCTCCGTTTTTTTGACTTCTTCAATTATTTGCCTGATTTCTTCTTTACTTGGAAGAACTACTGTTGGTTTTTGAGGCGCCAATATCGAAACAATCATATTTGTGTCGGTTACGTAAGATTTTGCAAGTTGATTCACCATATCGGCATTTATTTGTGGTAAAATCATTTTAATTGTTTCGTATTCCCATTCTATGCCCGGTATGGGATTTTGATTCAGAAAATGATTCATATATTCTCTCACATAACTTTCATTTTTCTGATTTTCTTTTTCATTATATTGTTTTTCTATCATTTTTGCCAAATCGGCTTTTGCTCTTTCCAATTCCGAATGATTGAATCCAAAACGTTTAACTTTTTCTGCTTCAATTAAAACGCTTTTAATTCCTTCAGTTTCTGAGCCTTCTTTTGGTACTACTACCAGATAGAATGCATCTTTTGATTTGACCAGTTCTCCATACGTTGCATATCCGGCTACAAAAGGTGCATCGGGCTGCATGGTTATTTCTTCAAATCTGTTTTGCATCATGTTTGAAATTAACGAATTTATCACATTCACCAGATAGCCGTTTATGGATAGTTTAATTTCTGCCGGTAACTTGTCGTGTTTATAAATTAATTCCACTCTTGTCATTCTGGCTTCCGGGTCAGTAACTATAGAGATTATTGGTTCCTTGTTGTCGTATATTGGATAAATTGGTCTTTCAGGTGCGTTTTCCGGTTTTTTGATATTGGAAAACAATTCGATAATTTTTTCTTCAATTTTGTTTACATCTACGTCTCCTACCACAATGATTGCCTGCTGGTCGGGTCGATACCATTTTTTATAATAATCCCGTAATGCTTCCGGCGTAAAATGTTTTATAACCGCAGTGTCTCCAATTACATCACGTTTGGCATATTGTGAGCCGGGGAATTTTTGTTTGTTTGATTCTTTCCACATTCTTCGATCCGCACTTGCTCCCTGTCTCCACTCCTCGAGAATAACTCCTCTTTCTGCTTCTATTTCATTTTCTTCCAGCGAAATTGCATTCGACCAATCGTGCAACACAAGTAAAGCACTGTCTATTATACTTTCCCTGTTGGTTGGAACATTCGATAAATGATAAACCGTTTCATCCAGAGACGTATAGGCATTTATGTTAGCTCCAAATTTTACTCCTACACTTTCGAAGTATTCAATAATTTTTTTCCCGGGGAAATTTTTTGTGCCATTAAAAGCCATGTGCTCCAAAAAGTGCGCTAATCCATTTTGATCATCGTTTTCGAGTATCGCACCCACATTTTGAACGATATAAAAATCTGCTCTGTTTTTTGGTTGTTGATTTGAACGAATGTAATAAGTTAATCCGTTTTCCAATTTTCCATATTTGACTTTTGGGTCTATCGGCAAAGGTTGGAACTGCACTTGTTGTGCAAACATAGATGTATTCAGACAAATCAGTAGTACAAAAGGGAAAAATTTAAACTCTAATTTTCTCATGATTTTTTTGTTTACATTTTAATAATAATTTTTTTATATCTCAAAGTGTTCTCTTCTATTTGTAGCAAAGTAATTGATAAAATTTTAGATAAGAAAATTATTTCGAAATTTTTAGATATGAATGTTAAATTGACTTTTTCTTTGTTTGTTTGATTCCTACTGAATCCATTTAAAAATGATTTTTTTAGCGTAATTTTGCAAAAAAATTTTTCGTGATGTCTGAAAATTTCTTTATTAGTTCTTCTCTGGATAAAAAATCCAAATATGAGAATTTATTACAACAGATTCCTGCTCTTATAGCTAATGAACCGGATATCGTTGCAAATCTTGCTAATTTATCGGCCGTTTTTCATCAGACTTTTAAATGGTGGTGGGTTGGCTTTTATTTGGTTAAGGAAGTTTTTCTTGTGCTTGGGCCGTTTCAAGGTCCTGTTGCCTGTACTCGAATTGCCTTTGGTAAAGGTGTTTGCGGAACTGGATGGAAGGAAAAACGCAGTCTTCTTGTTTCTGACGTTAATGATTTTTCTGGACATATAGCTTGTAGCAGTATTTCGGTTTCCGAAATAGTTGTTCCTTTGTACAATTCTTCTTCAGAAGTGGTTGGCGTTCTTGATATAGATAGCGAAAAATTTGGTCTTCTTGATGAAACAGATATTTATTATCTGGAGCAAATTTCCACCATAATTGGCAAAGCTTTATTTGCTTGATATTTTTTTTTATCCTATTTTTTGAACTAATACTTTATTCTTTTGTTATTTTTTGCTCGGATATTATTTTAATTACTCGATATGGATTTTAAATATGATATAATTGTAATTGGTGGCGGTCATGCAGGGAACGAAGCTGCTTGTGCCGCTGCCAATATGGGATCTAAAACGCTGCTCATCACTATGGATATGAATAAAATTGGTCAGATGAGTTGTAATCCTGCAGTAGGCGGCATAGCAAAAGGTCAGATTGTTAGAGAGATAGACGCGCTTGGCGGTCAAATGGGAGTTGTTACTGATCGTTCGGCCATTCAATTTCGTATGCTTAATCGTTCTAAAGGTCCGGCAATGTGGAGTCCTCGCTCCCAAAGTGATAGACATCAATTTATTCTTCAGTGGATTAAGACGCTAACCAATACGCCTAATCTTTATATTTGGCAAGATACAGTAAAACAAATTCTTATCGAAAATGGGCAAGTTACAGGTGTTTTAACTGCTTTGGGAATAGAAATCTCAGCTAAATGTGTTGTATTAACAGCCGGTACATTTTTGAGCGGCCTTATTCATATCGGTAAAAATCAACTGATCGGGGGTAGAATTTCTGAACCTGCTTCTTTTGGTATTACAGAACAGTTAAAATCGTTAGGTTTCACTACCGGCCGAATGAAAACAGGAACACCCGCACGTATTGATGGAAGAACAATCGATTTTTCTGTGCTAAAGGAACAGCCGGGAGAAAACGATTTCCATAAATTTTCTTTTCTCGCCGAAGTAACACGAGAATTGAAACAAATGAGTTGTTGGATAACTTATACGAATGAATTAACTCATGACATTTTACGACAAGGGTTGCCAGAATCTCCACTTTATAACGGTCAAATAAAAAGTATTGGTCCGAGATATTGTCCAAGTATTGAAACTAAAATTGTTACTTTTGCCGATAAATCTTCTCATCAGCTGTTTTTAGAACCAGAGGGAGTTGATTCTCAAGAGTACTATTTAAACGGTTTTTCTTCTTCTCTTCCTGTTCAAGTTCAAATTCAAGCTATACATACGATCCTGGGTCTTGAAAAAGCCGAACTTTATCGTCCCGGCTATGCAATTGAATACGATTTTTTTGATCCTACGCAATTAAAGCATACACTCGAAACCAAAAGCATCAAAAATTTGTTTTTTGCCGGACAGGTCAATGGAACTACCGGTTACGAAGAAGCTGCCGGACAAGGATTAATTGCGGGCATCAATGCGCATATAAATTGTCATGGAGGGAAGGAATTTTTATTGGATCGTGATGAAGCCTATATTGGAGTTTTAATTGACGATTTGGTCACAAAGGGAGTTGACGAACCTTATCGAATGTTTACTTCACGTGCTGAATATCGTATCCTTTTACGTCAAGACGATGCAGACTTGCGTTTAACACCTAAAGGTTATGAAATCGGATTAGTTACAAAGAATCGAATAAATCAATATTCTTTCAAATACGAGGCTATAGAATCTTTAAAAACTTTTGTTGAAAATTTCTCAATCAAACCTGCACAAGTGAATGGTTTTTTAGTGTCAAAGAATTCTTCAGAGTTAACTCATGGTTGTAAACTTGTTGATTTGATTCTTCGTCCTCAGATTTCTATCAACGATTTATCTGAAATTGTACCTGCTTTAAAATTAAAAATTCAATCAATAGGAGATAGAGTTGAAGAAATAGTCGAAGCGGCAGAAATTTCTTTGAAATATAAAGGATATATAGATCGCGAAAAATCTATTGCCGAAAAGTTTCACAGGTTAGAGCACATCAATATTAAAGGAAAATTTGATTATCATTCTATTTCATCCTTATCAACTGAGGCACGACAAAAATTATCAAGAATTGATCCTGAAACTATTGGTCAAGCTAGTAGGATACCAGGAATTTCTCCAAGTGACATTAATATACTTTTAGTTCTAATGGGACGATAATTTTATAGTTCCACGTGGAACAATCGGGAAATTAAAGAATTTTTTCTAACTTTGTTTCACGTGAAACATTCAAAAGTATTATGAATTTGCATCCTCAATTAAAGCAGCAAATTGATGCTCTCCCCGAAAAGCCGGGTGTATACCAATATTTCAATGAAAAGGAGGAGATTATTTATGTTGGGAAAGCTAAAAATTTAAAGAAGCGTGTTTCCTCCTATTTTACCAAAACGCACGAATCACGTAAAACGGCAGTATTGGTAAAAAATATCTCATCTCTTAAATATATCGTGGTTGACACGGAAGAAGATGCCTTGTTGTTGGAAAACAATTTAATAAAAAAATTTCAACCGCGCTACAATGTTTTATTGAAGGATGGAAAAACCTATCCAAGCATTTGTATAACGAATGAAGAATTTCCCAGAGTATTCAAAACAAGAAATATTATTAAAAATGGTTCCTTATATTTTGGACCCTATAGTTCAAGTTACACGATCAATTCTCTTTTAGAGATAATACATGATCTTTATCCCATCCGAACCTGCAAACTTCAGTTGACAGATGAAAACATCAAAGCTGGAAAATTTAAAGTTTGCCTTCAATATCATATCCATAAGTGTAATGGGCCGTGTGAAGGAAAAGAATCTGCTGAAATTTATCGGAAATACATAAACGAAATTAAGCAAATTATTGAGGGTAATGCGAACGAAATAAGCAAAATGCTTTGGGAAGAAATGCAAAAGCTTTCTGCTGCATACAAATTTGAGGAAGCATATCAAATCAAACAAAAATATGATTTGATTGAAAATTACAAATCAAAGTCGATCATTGCCAATTCAGTGGTAGAAAACACAGATGTGTTTGGTTATGAAGAAACAGAAAATGCTGCTTATATTAATATCTTGAGAATTTCAAAAGGTTCAATAATTCAGGGATATACCATCGAGTACCAAAAACATGTTGACGAGGAAAAGGAAGATTTACTTGCTATGGCCATAATAGAATTAAGAGAGAGATTAAAAAGTAACTCCAAAGAAATTGTCGTACCTTTTGAAATCAATTATAAGCCGAATGGCGTGAGCATTGTTATTCCGCAAAGAGGAGACCGGAAAAAACTCTTGGATTTGGCTCAGCAAAATGTGCTGCAATATAAGTTTGAGAAACTTAAGCAAGCTGAAAAATTAAATCCTGATCAAAGAAGTATGCAGCTATTGAAAGAAATTCAGGAGAAATTGCATCTTGAGAAATTGCCAATAACTATTGAATGTTTTGATAATTCCAATATTCAGGGGAAAGATGCAGTGGCAGCCTGTGTGGTTTTCAAAAAGGGGAGACCTTCAAAAAAAGATTATCGAAAATACAACATTAAGACAGTTGTAGGTCCCGATGACTATGCTTCCATGAAAGAAGTAGTAAAACGACGTTACTCTCGGATGATAGCAGAAAACGGAGAATTGCCCGATCTCATCATAGCTGATGGTGGAATTGGACAAATGGAAGTGATCAGGGAAGTTGTCGAAGATGAGCTTAATTTAAGAATCCCCATTATTGGACTTGCCAAAGACAGTAAACACCATACTCGCGAAATTCTTTTCGGCTTTCCTCCAAAAAATATTGGTATGACTCCCAATGAACCTCTTTTCAAATTGTTGGCTACAATGCAAGAAGAAGTGCATCGCTTTGCCATTAAATTTCATCGCGAGAAAAGAAGTAAAAATCAAACCACATCTGAACTAGATAATATTAAAGGAATAGGGGATAAGACCAAAAGAGAACTGATAAATCATTTTAAAAGTATAAAAAGACTCCAGAATGCAAGTCTGGAAGATATTCAAAAAGTTGTCGGAAATCACAGAGCATCAATAGTTTATGGGTATTTTCACAAAGATTTGAGTACTCCAGAATCGCGAATTTCAAAATGATTGTACTTTGTCCATAAATTTTTATTTGTAATAACGTTAAAGATTAAAAATAGAACATGACAGAAATATTTGACTTGAATAATATTCAGCAGCCAGCGCGACAATTTATTAATTTATTTGATAGATACTCGGTTTTTGCTTTTTATGGTAGTATGGGAGCCGGTAAGACGACCTTTATTAAAGCTGTTTGTGAAATTCTTGGAGTGAAAGATACAGTGAATAGTCCTACTTTTTCCATTATTAATGAATATGAAGCAGCAGATGGACGAGTTTTGTACCATTTTGATTGCTATCGTATTAATAAGTTACAAGAAGCCATCGACTTAGGAGCTGAAGATTATTTTTATAGCGGAAAAATTTGTTTCATCGAATGGCCTGAAAAAATTGAAGCTCTTTTACCAGACTCTACAGTGAAAGTAAATATACAAGAAGTAGAAAATGGAATAAGGGAAATAGAAATGATATTGCCTACAATTTAATAGAAAATTGGCAATTTTGAGCTTGAAAATAGTAAAGAAATGATATTTATAAAAGAGTACAGTATTTTTTATTGATTATTGCAATAAAATTTGAATATATAGTTAATAGCCACAAAAGTTTATAAAGTTCATGCATTGATATTATTGTAAAGCAAGTATAAAAAATGATAGTTGTAAAATGTATCAGCCCGTATCAACCCTAAAACGATATTTAGCAGAAAAAATCCTGTTTTTTAAAAATTGAAACGCAGCAGAAATTTCACATCCGTTATTTTGTTGCCTAAAATTTTCTCGTTTCCGCTACCGATTTCCTCACGATCGTCGGCATATACGGTTTGAGCTATTTTGAACCATAATGTAAACTGCCGGTTCAGCTCATATTTCAGATTAAGATAATAACGACTGCCTATTCCATAATACATGGGGATGGAAAAAGCATACAAAACATCTTTTTCATAGGCATACAAGCGATTTTCGTAGGCAACCGCATCGAAAAACTGGTATCTGAAATCAAGCTTCAAGGGCAAGAAAGGAAATTCATAAGTCAAATCCTGATAGGCAGTCAATCCGTAAGTATAATCGGCATTTTCTCCCTTCTGTACCATGTTTCCTTCTGCCGCAGTTCTGAAACTGAAATTTCCGTGCGAATACATCAGCTGATAACGCAATGAATTTTTCTTGACAGCTTTTACAACAGCCATAACTGAATTCTCCTGCGAAATATTGGCCGGTTTGTTGCTGTGTCTGAATCGCCAAAACATGGATAAACGCCGATTGGCTGCAAAATCGGTCTGAAAAAGATAATCTTTTCCCGCCGATGGAGCATCGATTCCATATTTTGGCCATGGGAACCGATAACTGTCGGCATAAGCAGAAATCTTCCATTTTTTTGCCGGATTTATTTCGGCTCCAAGATACAAACCACTTTCATTGTTTGTGCGTGAAGTTTCGGAAAGTGCCAAAGCATAAAAAGTATCGTATTCAGGAGAATAATATCGGTAAACAGCTACCAAATTGACTAGTGAAAGAGGAGACAGCGTGAATCCACTCAACAAGGCAGGATGAAAGTTGCCTGTAACTGCTGCTTCACCAAAAAGATTGAGTTTCTGCCAATGGACACGATAATTCCATCCGGCTGTGTTTTGGGCTTTCCCAGAAAAATAAAAACGATTGTAGGTGGTTTTTTCAGGAACAAGCGCCTGATCAAAATTGGTGTGAACAAAAGTTATTCCGGTTTGCAGCCAAAGCAACCGCCATGAAATATTTCCGCCTGCTACCTGTTGGCAAATGGTATGTTTTTTATTCAATTCGTTTTCGGTACGATGATAACCTGTTTTATAAATGCTCGAAAAGACACCGCCGACAGTATCGGCATCTATCATTTTGTTGGAATAAAAAAAGGAAGTTTCCCAATTTCTGGGTAGCCGAATTGTGGCTCCACCTCCTCTGAAAAAATTGTATTCGTCGGTAGAACTGAATTTTTTCAGTCCTTCATTGCGCGATACAACATTAAGGACATAGGAGGATTTTCCCATACTGAAATCGGACTTCATCACCAAACCTTGACCAAAATTGGCTCTGAAATCACCCAAAACAATGGTTTTGAAAATTCCCAAACGATTTATTTGAAGATAACCCGAATAGGAATCGTAACCTTTGTGGGCAGAACCAAAAAAAGATTCACCGGCATCTTTCTCGAAAGTCATTCCGGCCAAAATTCTATCCTTAAAATGAAAACGATATTTGGCAGAATGGTACCAGGGCGAACCTACATATTTTTTCCCCTGATTTGTTGAATCTCCAATTGATGAAACGGATGCCTGATAGCCTTGTCTGGTTTCCGCATCTCTGTTGAACATCATGTACAACTCGTTTTTCCCGTAATTCAAAACGTCATAACGATAGATTTTTTCAGAAACCGCTTTTTCTTTTTTCACCATTACAAAAGGCAACATTCGTCTGATGTCCGTCATATCCAGCCCATCTATCAGCTGTAGTTCGTAAATATTTTCCATTGGCCCATACTGATAAAGATAAGCAAGAATGTTCTCGACTTGCACATCGGACAGAAAAAGCATTTTACTTAATTCTTCTCTCGACGTATGATTCAGATTAATGGGATTTTCGGCAAGAAATTCCAATTCCTCGTAAAATGTTTGATAATCGGGAACTTCTTCCGATTCTGCAGACCACTGTTCAAAAATATCGGCTATTGTCTGATCGATAGTAGTAGACGCATCTTGTGCATAGGCTGCATTTATGAGAAGGAAAAGCAAACAGCATAATACGACAATTCGCTTCATGATAGGGACGTTAAACTAAAAAATTAACGAGAAAATATATATCGAAGTCCGGCATAGGAGTTCAATCCCAATAAAGGATGCAATTCGCAATTAATATCCAGCAAAAAACGGTTCCACTTCAGTCCACATCCTCCGCAGGGAACCAGATAACCGGCATCGTAAACGCCCAACTTTAGAGAAACTTGCTGAAGCATTTGGTATTCGAAACCTGTTGCCAAACGATAATTGCTGCTGATTTCTCTGTCGATTTGAGCCAGCCACACCAGTTCGGGAGAAAAATAATATTCCGTCCCCAAACTGAAAATGGAAGGAATTCTTTTTTGTGTAAAATCGGTTTTTATGTTTGTCTGAAAGGGATTAAAAGTACTGAAGCCCAAACTGAATAACGACGAAAACCTGTATGACAAACCAATTTGGGGAAACAATGCTCCACGATACGAATTGGATGCAGAAAAATATGCCATGTAATAATTGAACCGCACACCCAATGCAAATTTGTCGGAAAAGTTTCTTCCGAAACCCAAACCGGTCATCATTTCGTGGTACAATGAATAACCAAAATAAGAAAACGACAAATCGGCGTTAATGGCATTGGTACTCAAAAGAGCTTGAAAGCTGTTGGTTGACAACTCGGAAAGTGCGTATCGGTTTTCATGTTGCATACCAATTTCACTGTTCTTGGCATAACCCAACATGGCCGGATTTTGAAATTCGGATCTCAGGCCGGTATTGGCTACGGAGGTTCCGGCAATAGAAGAAGAAACCGGAATAATTGAAGAAATTTGAGGAAAAATTTGGGATACTGTGCTTGCAATCAACAACAGACAAAGCATTTTCTTCATGTTGCAAAAAGACTTAAGGTTTCAAAATGGAAGAAATTTCCAACAATTTGATTCCAAATATAAATAATATTTTTTAATATTTGGATGTGTGTTTATTAATGTTTATAAAAATTTCCATTTTCATCGAAATTTTTATATTAGTGTGTTGAATTTGAAATTAAATGCATTATTAATTTAACGTAACTCCGATATAACGATTACATGTTTTGTTAATCCGAAAAAAAGCCAAAGGTTTAAAAACAAATTGTTATTTTTGCGTTTATGAAAAATGAGCAAGTTAATTCTGTATGGAAGGGGATCAATTGTTACTCAAAATCCGTTCTAACAGTAAGCACTTGAATGCGATATTAAAAATAAGGTAAAAAATATTGAAAGAAAGATGGAGTATTGAATTTTCTTTTATAAATTTGCAAAAAGTTAATAGCGTAGCGTTATTCTCCATAAAATAAGTATTTTAAAAAACAATTGAATCTTTCAATTATGAAAACAGTCATTAAAATTTTGCTTTCTCTTTCTATTGTTTTACTTTCGTATCTTTGTGTAGCTAGTATCATTACTCCTATTCGTTTCGAAAGGATTAAGAATCAGAGAGAAAAAGATGTTATTCAGTGTTTGGTAGATATTCGTAAAGCGGAAATAGAATTTAAAGATCAAAACAAACGTTACACAGCGAGCTTTGACACCTTGTTTCATTTTTTGAAAACAGCCAAAAAGAAAATTGTGATGAAAGAAGGTTTTCTTACGGATAAGCAATTGGAAGCAGGGTTAACCGAAGCAAAAGCAGCTGAAATTGTTCGCAAGGGAAATCAAAAAGAAATTGCAGAATATGGTCTTCAAAATTTTAGGCGTGATACCATTCTGACCGATTTGTTGGAAGAAGTTTTCCCAAACTACAATAGAGACAACATTGACAAAATGCGTATTATTCCATATTCAAAAAATGAGGAGTTTACTTTAAAAGTTAACAACAACTACACAAATATATCAGGAATTCGCATTCCATTGTTTGAAGCCAGTGCTCTCTATGAAAGTTATCTTTACGATCTGAATCGTCAGGAATTACTTAATTTGATAGATCGAACCTTAAAGATGGGTAAATTTCCAGGTCTGAAAGTCGGTTCTATTGAAGAACCCAATAATAATGCAGGAAACTGGGAATAAATCCTGTAAGTCTTTCAGAGATAAATGAAAAAATGTATTCATCCCGCGGCGACTTAGAATCTACAAATACCTATATACAACCTTATAGTTTGTCCATCCGGTTTTCACCGGGTGGACTTTCTTTGTCTATTCTAGAGAGAGACAACACAAAACTTGTTTCTGCAAAAAGATTGAATATGCCGCTTTTCTCCATGACAAAGGAACAAATTATTCCTTTGCTGCTGCAAGAACCCGAAACCCAACTGCTTTACGACAAAATTCATTTGATTGCCGAAACCAAAACGTACACCATTGTACCCAAAGAAATTTTTAAGGAAGAAGAAATGGACAAACTTCTTTACTTTTCTCATCAAAAGGAAAAAAATGCTTCCATATTATACAATGAAATCTCCGCTTTTGATGCCATCAACATTTTTTCTTTGCCTGAGGACATTTCGGAAGTTTTCAAACAGCTTTTCCCTGCTTGCAAAATAGAGCATTCCATTTCTCATTTTATTGAAAATCACATCCGCAAACATTCGCTGCAAGAATGCATTTGTATATGGGTACGGCAGAAAATCATGGACGTGGTAGCTTTTCAACACAACCGACTTTTGTTGGTAAACAGTTTCGACTATCAAACGCAGGAAGATTTTGTGTATTATCTTTTGAGAATCATAGAAGAATTGAATCTGGACTTCCAAAATTGTAAGGTTTATCTTTACAACATGGAACAGCATTCAAAACTGCAAGGATTTGTTAGAAAATTCGTAAAACAATGTGAAACAATTGATTAAGTAATATATAATGAGAATTATCAGCGGTAGACTCAAAGGAAGAAATATTTATGCGCCGGTTGACATTTCGGCACGTCCAACTACCGACTTTGCAAAAGAAGGTTTGTTTGATGTATTGAACAACAGAATTGATTTTGAAGACATTGAAGTACTCGATTTGTTTGCCGGAACAGGCAGCATTGGTTTTGAATTTGTGTCAAGAGGTTGTCGTCAGGTCGTCAGCATTGAAAACAATCCAAAACAATGCCTTTTTATAAAAAAAATTTCAGAAAAATTTGAAATTGACAACCTGATTTTGTTGAAAACCGACGTTTTCAAATACATTACACATACAGCCTCACGATTTGACTTGATTTTTGCCGATCCTCCCTACCAGCTGGAAAATCTGAAAGAAATTCCGGATATGATTTTTTCACAGCAATTGTTGAAAACGGAAGGAATTTTCATTCTCGAACATTCATCCAAATACAACTTTTCGCAACATCCCCATTTCATGGAAACGCGAAAATATGGAAGAGTTCATTTCACTTTTTTCAAAGCCTGAAAAGAGCCAATCTTTCAGAAATTACCATTTTTTGTTTTTTCTTCGGGACGCTTTTCCAGTGATAAAAATACTGAGCGAAAGGATGGGAAGAACAAGGTCAAAAATCGGTAAAAGCAGAAAAAACCTGCGTTCGTTAAAATGCTTTGCTGTACGATTGACAATATAAAGTTGTGTGAAATAACGAATTAAAAAAATGGCAGCCACCACCAGAGAAATTATCATGTCACCCTGCAACAACAAAACAAGGCAAAAAACATAAAACAAGCCGCGTGTGAAAGGTTCCATAAAAAGCATCAGTTTACTTTGCCAAGTATAGAAAGGCGAAACGGACAAATGTCGGGCTTTCTGCAAATACCAGCTTTTCCATGTGGTTTTTGGTTCGGAAAAAGTGATGCTTTCGGGCGAAATTTCAACCCGTGTATTGTTCCCATTGGCAGTTTTGTTCACAAATAAATCATCATCCCCCGAAATTAATCCTAAAATCTCCGAAAAACCATTGTGGTGTAAAAAAGTGGTTTTACGATAAGCCAAATTTCTTCCCACACCCATGTAAGGTTTACCTGCTATGGCCATTCCCATGTACTGCAAGGCAATGAAAAAAGTATCGTAATTTATAAGCCTGTTCAACAAGCCTTTTCGGTGAAAATAAGCTCCATATCCGAGAACAAACTCAACTTTTGGAACAAAATTTCTTGCCATTAACGAAATCCAGTCTTTACTTTTAGGCTGACAATCGGCATCGGTAAAAAGAAGAAAATCATTTTTTGCTGCCTTGATGCCCAAGGATATCCCTAATTTTTTCGTACTCAAATTGGTTGCTTCCATTGGCACAAAAGTTGTCCGCAAACGAGGATATTTTTTCAACAAATCGATCAACAACATGTCGGTTTCGTCGGTTGAGCCATCGTTCACCACAATCACCTCAAAATCGGGATAATCCTGTTCAAGAATGGACGGCAGAAATTCTTTCAGTTTGTTGGCTTCGTTTTTTGAACAAATAATAACGGAGACACCGGGTTTTTCGTCCAGAAAGGCAACTTTCCCCTTTCTGATTTTATTCCGGTAACGAATCACCCCATTGATATAACGACAATAAAAATAGATCTGATAACAAAAAACCAAAAACAGTCCGCACAATAAAACAAGTGTCAACAAAGAAAGTGAAAATCCGAATATTTCTGTCATTTGGGTAAGCGTATTTTTCAAAATTGATTGCCGATTTTTTCCTAAAGTTCAGTAAATGGTTTTTTTCACTAAAATTTTTCTTTAAAAAAGAAAAACATCAAATCGGCTGTTTTTACAATGCAGCAATTTCATCCGATGTATAAGCTTTCGGCAAAGAGCGTAAATTATACTGTGAAGCCATTATTTCACCATAGGCGCCGGCAGAACGCAACGCAACCAAATCGCCTCTGCGTGTTCCATTCAAAGAATAATTCTTGGCAAAAGTATCGGAAGATTCACAAATTGGCCCGACCACGTCATATTCTTCTTCCGGCAAATCGGAAGTCAAATTTTCGATACGATGATAAGCCTGATACAAAGCCGGACGTATAAGATCCGTGAAACCGGCATCCAAGATGACAAATTTTTTGGTAGCTCCCTGTTTGACATAAAGCACCCTCGAAATCAAACTCCCGCAATGCGCTACAATGGCACGTCCCAGCTCGAAATGTAGTGTTTGATACGGCTGAAGATTCAAATGTTCGGCAAATACATTGAAATAACTCTCAAAATCGGGAATCGGAAAATGATTGGGATGTTCGTAATTAATACCCAGACCTCCACCTACATTAATATGCTCCAAAATGATGTGGCGCTGAAAAAAATAATTCTGAATTTCGTTGATTCTCACGCACAAACTCTGAAAGGATGTCATATCGGTGATTTGTGAGCCAATATGGGCATGAATACCGATTAATTTTAAATTTTTCAACTGTGGGAGCAAGTCCAAAACCGTATCCAAATCGGAAAGGTTAATTCCAAATTTGTTTTCGTTGAGGCCGGTCGTAATATATTGGTGAGTATGGGCATTTACATTGGGATTGATACGCAAGGCAATAGAAGCTGTTTTACTTTTGGCGGCAGCCAATTGATTAATAACTTCCATTTCGGGAATCGACTCAACATTAAAACAAAAAATGTTTTGATCCAGCGCAAGATTGATCTCCCAGTCGGCTTTTCCAACTCCGGCAAAAACTATTTTTTCTTTCGGAAATCCTGCTTTAATGGCAGCATTTATTTCACCTCCGCTCACACAATCGGCCCCCAAACCGGCATTTTTTATTTCATGAAGCAATACGGGATTTGCATTGGCTTTCACCGCATAATGAACCACATAGTTTCTTTTCTGAATCTGTCGATTCACTTCCTGAAGCGTTTGCCGCAGGATGTCCATGTCGTAATAATAAAACGGCGTTTGCAGTTTTAAAAATTTTTCAACAGGATATTTTGCTTTTATCATACAAATAAAAATATAAAAAACGTTCTCTTTTCGGTTTCGGGAATTGTTATTCTTCACTGAAAAGAGCCTGACTCAAAGCGTTTAAAGCACGTTTTTTGTCTTCAGCTTTTATCAAAAATGAAATATT
>Ga0228535_1001801_pt1 | contig 27369 bp, 20 predicted proteins | sample SJ1metagenome_FD_168457 | JGI IMG/M metagenome (GOLD analysis project Ga0228535, IMG submission 168457) | Enriched culture of PCE-dechlorinating microbial communities from Ithaca, New York, USA - SJ1 | ecosystem: Engineered > Modeled > Simulated communities (microbial... > Unclassified | place...
CGCCTCGATCAGCACGTGGTCGTGCTTCCTGGCTTCCAGCAGAAGGGATCCTGCCCTTTGCCCGTGCCCGAACTTGAGCCCGATATGGGAAAAATCGATGCCGGCGACAACGAGGACTTTTTCCCTGGAATCACGGATCAGTCTCCGGAGGGCCGTCAGGAAGCGGCCGACCGCCGGAATTCCCCCGGGCCGCGTCGCGGCCTCGAGGTCACGCTGGAAAGACCCGCAGAGGATGGGCACGGCGGTGAATCCGGAACCGAAGAGATGCTGAAGAAAAAGGAGCTCGAACTCAATGGAATGCTCCCGGCGGTGGGGGAAATCGTTCGAACAGACGGCGCCCCGGCCGGCGGCGCGCAGCGCTTTCACCCAGTCCATGTCGGTTTTCACCCGGCCGAACGGCGTCTCGAAGTCCTTGTCCGTCAGGGAGAAATAGCCGTCTTCGATGGCGTGGCCCGTCCCCAGCAGGACGATCCTCTCCGGGCCGAGATCCCTGACAGCCCGGTAGGCTGCGGCGTAAACCCTCTTGCCGGTCTCCATGTCGATATGGGGCGCGACGAGGGCGCACAGCCGCCGGGCATCCATGGCCGGGGCTAGATTCGAATCCGAATTCAGGACGGCCTCCAAAAAGGACCGGAGGGCGGCCGGCTCGGAAGGATACGCTTGCCCCGCCAGCGCCGCGCCTCTCGTGTCCAGGCCCTGGTAGTCGGCCATCAGGTCCTGTTTGGCCTTGCGGTAGCGCGGTCCATCCAATAAAAAGAGCGTGTCGAATTCATTGATCAGCCCCAGGATCTGATCCGAGGGAATGAACAAGCCCTTCTTCTGGCGGACCATTTCAAGCTGAATATCCTGCAAGGTTCTCCGTCCGTCCAGGAGACCGAAGACAAGCATCGGATCTCCCCGGATGACGACCGGCTTTTGAATAAGGCCGAGGGAATCCTTGATGACGAAAGCCTTTCCGCCTTGGTAGACGGTCGGGATGAGCTCAAGGTCGGTTCTGATCTTGGGAAACAGATGGCGGCTTTTCTTTTCCGTGATGGTTTTGGTCCTTCTTATCCAAGAAAGCGTTTCGAAATTTCATTAAACTCTGATTCGGAGAAAAAAGCAATGGACCTCGGAAAAGGGGGGAAATAAAAAAGCGGGAGGGGGATCCTCCTCCCCACTCCCTTTTCACAACCTTGGCTGTGCCTCGCTAGAGGCGTCTGTCGCCCTCAGGCTGCGAGCGTGGACAAGGATGCCACGGCCGGCCAAAGGGGTCAATCACCTTTCCGGAGGGTTGTGGGGGTGATATTTCGGCCGCCGGCATCATCGCCGGGAACTCGCCCCCTTTGCCCCCTTTCCATTTTCCGGTTTTGTGCATATAATTGGTTCCAAAGAATCAGCCCCGAGGAGGAAAGGTGGAAAAAATCAAGCAGGTCAAAACGGGCGGAGACGCGCTCCGGTACCTCGATGTCGCCCTGAAACACGAATGGGCCGTGAGTTTCGAATACGTGGTCCACGCCTATTCCATGCCGAAAGGCAAGTTCTTTTACGAAGATCCCGTCATGAAGCAACGAATGGACGCGCGGGCTCAAGCCATCCAGATCGGCATCGACGAGATGTACCATGCCCTGCAGCTCGGAATCATCATCACCGGAATGGGAGGGACTCCGACCTTTGAGACGGATGAGGTCATCCGCTATCCGCGCATCCTGGACAACCTCGAGAGGGACCGGATGACCGAGGACCTGGTCACCGCGCTTTACCAGGAAGCGGAGTTCGAGCCCGGCGCGTTTCCGAAGCTCGAAAACATGATCTGGAATATTTCCTACGACGAAGTCCGGCACAGCCGGCAGTTCGGAGCGATGATCGAAGCCTTAAAAGCCGGGGGGCACGCGGAGGCGCGCTGCTATCAGCCGGATCGGGCGAACGCGGCACGGGAGGATATCCATCACCTCCACGAAATCTGCCGGCTCGAAAACGAGCTCACCCACCGCTATCTCAAGTATGTCATGATGTTCAGCGAGCACCAGGACCTCAGCCAGCGGCTCTTCAAGAACTCGATCAACCACATGCGCCACTGGGACAAGCTCGCCGGGATTCTTGTCCGCCGTGGAGACGTCATCCGGATTGAAAACGCCGTGAGGGACGCCGACGGCGTGGAAAAAAGCGTCGCGCCCATGCCGGTTTCCTATCCCGGCGAGGACCGCCTGAGCGCCCTGGAGACGCTCGTCCCCGCGGAACGGGAACTCATCAACGCCTATGAAGCCGCCATCGCCATGATGACCGGGGAAGACGATAAGGCCCAGCTCCGGGCGCACCTGGCTTTGACCCGGGAGCATCTTTTCACCCAGGAATGGCTGTTGGCCGACGCGCTTAAAATCCGAGGGCTCGTTTGAACCCCGCGACGATTTCGGACGTTCCCCGCCCCGGGAGGAGGAGATGCCAATGAAAAAAATCACCACGAGCATCGAGACGTTTCTATACTTCTACCCCTGCACCGTCGCCCTGGTGGGCGCCCGGCTGGAAGACCGGCTCAATTTCATGAGCTGCGCCTGGCACACGGCGCTGTCCTCCAATCCCCCGTTGTTCGGGGTTATGCTGGCCAAAAAAAGGTTCACCCACCGGCTGATCAGCGAAGCCCGCGAATTCACCGTCAACTTCATTCCCTTCGAGAGCGTCAAGCTTTCCGCGCAGATGGGGCGCAGGTCCGGCGGGGAGATCGACAAGATCAAGGAATTCCAGGTGAGGGTGGCCCCGTCGAAGGTCATCCGGTCGCCCATCATCGAGGAAGCCTATGTTTCGTTCGAATGCAAGCTCATTCGGACCGAGCCCTTCGGAGATCACGACCTCTTCGTCGGGGAGATCCTGGCGGTCCATGAAGAGCCGGACAGTTTCGACGCCGCCGGCCTGCTGAACATCTCCAAGGTGCGGCCGCTCCTCTACATGGGATGCGACATGTATGTCACGGTCAATCCGGACACGCTGAACCGCGTGCTGCCGGACTGACAGGCGGATATCCGGCTCCGGATCCCATTGACATTTTTCGGTCCTTTATATAGTAATAATGGAAAAGAACACGGCTGAATTCATGAACGACGCGATCCGCATCGAGGACCTTCGCAAATCATTCAGCCTGGGTTTTTTTCTCAAGAAAAAAGAGATCCTCAAAGGCATTTCCCTGTCCGTCAAGGAGGGGGAGATCTTCGGATACCTCGGCCCCAACGGCGCGGGCAAAACCACGACCATCAAGTGCATCCTCGGCCTGATCTTTCCGGACGGCGGCGCCATCGAGATCTTCGGCCAGCCGCATCTCGCTCACCGGGTCAAAAACCACGTCGGCTTCCTCCCCGAAAACCCTTATTTCTATGACTACCTCACGGCCCGCGAGTTCCTCAATTACTACGGCGAACTCTTTCTCCTGCCCCGCGGAGAACGGATCGATAAAACCGATTCGCTTCTCGACCTCGTCGGGCTCGGGAAAGCGGCCGACCTCCAACTCCGCAAGTTTTCGCGCGGCATGCTGCAGAGGATCGGTTTGGCCCAGGCTTTGATCAATGACCCGAAGCTCGTCATCCTCGACGAGCCCCTCGGCGGCCTCGACCCCTTGGGCCGCAAGGAAATCCGCGACATCATCATCCGCTTCAAGGAGGAAGGGAAAACCGTTTTTCTCTCCTCGCACATCCTCCAGGACATCGAGATGATCTGCGACCGCGTGGCGATCATCGTCGGCGGCCGGATCGTCAACCAGGGATATCTCCATGAGCTCATCTCGGAAAAGATTTTCTTCACCGAAATCATCCTCTCGGGGCTCGAGGACGGGGAGCTGGAGGATCTCGGCGAAAAGTATTCCGTCCAGGGCGGAAAGGTCTTTCTCAGAGTCCTGGACGAGTCCAAGGTCGCCCGCATCCTGGCCCTGGTCCACGAGCGGAACGCCAGGATCCATTCGCTCATCCCGCGCACGGAAACGCTCGAGGACATCTTCGTCGACACGGTGAAGCACAAATGAAAGTCGGTGCGATCGCGCGCAACACGTTCAAGGAAGCCATGCGGGACAGGGTTCTCTACCTGCTCTTCTTTTTCGCCGCCGTCGGCATCGTCGCCTCGAGGCTGCTGGCCGTCCTGACCGTCGGCGACAGGGTCAAGATCATCAAGGACGTGGGGCTGGCGTCGGTTTCGCTTTTCGGCGTTCTGATGGCCATCCTGATGGGGACGGGACTCGTTTACAAGGAAATCGACAAGAAGACGATCTTCACCCTTCTTTCCAAGCCCATCCACCGGGCCCAGTTCCTGTTGGGCAAATTCCTCGGTCTCGTCCTGACCCTCTTCATCATGACCGTGCTGATGAGCTTGATTTTCCTGGGCCTTCTCTACGCCCATACGTTCCGCGTCGAATGGAGCATGCTCCTCGCCATCGTTTTCATGCTCCTCGAGTTCTGCCTGATCACGGCGGTGGCCATTCTCTTTTCCACGTTTTCAACGCCCATCCTGAGCTCGATTTTTTCGCTGGCCTTTTACCTCATCGGCCACCTCTCCTGGGGCCTCGAAATACTCATCCGGAAAATGAGGCCGGGGCTGTCGAGGACCCTGGCGCAGGCGCTCTACCTGTTCCTTCCCGACCTCGAAAATTTCAATTTCAAAACCGAGGTTGTCCACGCGTTGCCCATTCCGCCGAAAATGTTCGCCGGCTCGGCCGCCTACGGCGTTTTTTATACGCTCTTCATTCTGATCCTGGCCATGCTGGTTTTCCGAAAAAAGGATTTCATATAATAGTCTCATGAGCCAAGCTGTGACGCCGCGGCGCGTGCCGGACGCTTTCCTTCTCGTTTTGGGCCTCTGTCTCGCCATGGCCGCGTTCATGGCCGTCAAGGCCGGGACCGACGGGATCGCGCGCGCCAAAGTCCCCGGATCCTCGATTATCTACGTCCCCTCGGGTCAATATCTCAAGTACGCGACGTTCGGGTATTCGCCGCTGGCCGCCGATCTCGTCTATCTCTGGGCGATCCAGTATTACGGCACCTACGAAATCCAGGACCGGTTCGCCTATCTCGATCACATTTTTTCCATCATCAACGAGCTCGACCCCCGCTATGTCGATCCCTACGAAGTCGGTTCGCTCATCGCCGCGCAGGAGGCCAAGGACATCCCCCTGGCTCTGAAGATACTCGACCGCGGTCTGGAAAAGAATCCCGACCAGTGGATTTTTCCTTTCGAGGCAGGCCATGTCGCGCAGATGGTCAGGGATTACGACCGCGCCGGGGACTATTTCAAAAAGGCCATGGTCATGCCCGGCGCCCCGGATTTCGTCAGGAGACTGTATGCCGACTCCCTCTACAAGACGGCCGACTACAAGAGCGCTTGGGGAATATGGTCCGGAATCTACAATTCGGCTTCCGATGAACGCGTGAAGAAAATCGCGTCGAACCACCTCTATCAAGTGAAGGCGGCGGCGGACATCCAGGTTCTGAAGGACGCCGTGGCCGGGTTCAAGGACCGCTGCAACCGTCTGCCCCGGAGCCTGGACAATCTCGCCGCGGCCGGGTTCCTGCCGTCGATCCCCAGAGACCTTGATGAGAAAGACTACGTCTACGACCCGCGGACCGGAGACGTGAAAGCGGCGACCATCCCATGGAAACGATGATCCTGCCCGCACTCATCGCCCTGGCCGGCCTGGCCTGGGGGAGTTTCCTCAACGTGGTCATCTACCGCGTCCCCCGGGACATGAGCCTCGTCCGGCCGCCCTCCACATGCCCGAACTGCCGGACGCGGATCAAATTCTATGACAATATCCCGGTCGTTTCTTATCTCGTCCTGCGGGGCAAATGCCGCCGCTGCGGCGGGAAAATTTCGATCGCCTATCCCCTCGTCGAGCTTTCGACGGCGCTCGCCTTTCTCCTGCTTTTTCATTACTACTCCTGGACCCTGCATTTCCTCGCTTCCTGTCTCTTTGCCAGCGCGCTCATCGCCGTCTGCGTCATCGACCTTTACCATCAGATCATTCCCGACGCCATCACCCTGCCCGGCCTTGTCCTGGCGCTCATTTACTCGAATTTCCGGACGGACCTCGGCTTCCGCCAGTCGCTCATCGGGGCGGCCGTCGGGGCCGGGTTCCTGCTCTTCGTCTACGCGGCGTATTTTCTTGTGCGCAGGAAGGAAGGCCTGGGGATGGGCGACGTGACCCTGATGCTCCTCATCGGCGCCTATCTGGGCTGGCTCCCCACGCTGCTGACCCTCATCCTGGCGTCTCTCTGCGGGGCGGTCATCGGCATCCTCATCATAAGCGTGGGGAAAAAAGACATGCAGTATGCCCTGCCCTTCGGGACGTTCCTCGCGCCGGCGGCGTTCGTGGCGCTTCTCTGGGGGGAAAAGATCATCGCCGCCTACCTCGCTCTTTTCCGGCGGTAGGCGCGGGGCCGGCGGCGGCTCTTCGCGGCCGGGCCCTCAGACCCCGGCGCCGACCTGCTGCCAGGATTTGACGACATAGGTCGGAAGTCCGCCGCGGATCCAATCCAGGTTTCCCAGGGCTTCATCATAGTGGATGTCGGCGTTCGAGTTGAAATCGAGCCAGTCGCAGACGAGCGACCCGTAGAGATCGTGGTTGCTGTCGTAATGGATGGAGGCTTCGGGGACGCAGATCGCGCCGTAGAGCGCCGTATTCGAATTCCAGTACATCTCGCCCGTGAACTCTTCCGTGCCCAGGATGACCAGGTTTTCCGCGGTCTTCGTCAGGTTGTTGACCATGGTATTGGAAAGTTGGAGGAAGCTGGCCTTTCCCAGGATCAGCTTGAGGCTCGACCCCTCTGTGATCTCGAGGGTGGTGTTGTTCTTCATCAGGAATTCGCCGACGGACTGGCTCACGCCCGTGATGTAGAGCGTCACGTCGCCGCGGATCTCTATCTTTGAGCCGACGTTCATGACGAGCGAGTCGTAGATGCCGCTGTCCGCTTCCGTCAGCACGAGGGTTCCGCTCCTGGCCGTGGAGGTAATGCCCGGTTTGGCCGGATTGAAGGCCGCCAGCCCTTCCGTGAAACTCGAAGCGGGCGGGTCGGGAGTCATGTCGAACGGGCTTCCCAAGATGAATTTTCCGCCGTTGATATAAGTATTGGCCGTGCTTGAATCGATGACCGTGTCGATCGATTTGGGGGCCGTCCCGAAACCGCAGGCCACCCGGCCCATGAGTTCGTCCTGGCTGCTGAGATAGATCCCGCCGCCGGCGGCCGGAGTCGTGGTCGTGTTCGAGCCCACGTGTCCCATGTCGCCGCTGGTTTTCGCATCATAGATCAGATTGACATCCGTATTGTAGCTGTCGATCCGCACGTTCGATGCCATGTAGATGCCTTCGTCGGCGAAAACCGCGAACTTGAATATGGAGCCGTACTCGGCTTCGAGAAGGACCCGGACACTCCTGTCCACGGTGCGGTCGGCGATGAACGGTATTTGCCCCTGGCTTTCCACAAAACGCGTTTCGTCCCCCGGAGGGCCGGACGGAGGAAGGATATCGACGTTGATATCGCCGATGACCTTGCCGTCCGCGGACGAGAAATCATCCAGAGTGGTCCTCAGCGTGCCGCCGGCATCAACGGTCCACGGCAAAATCATGAATCCGTTGTTGAGCTCGTAAACGGCTTGTTCGATCCCCGCCTCGGCGAGATTGAAGGCCGACATGGACTTGAAGGATCTCTCGGTCGCCCGGTACTGCCCAGAAAACTTGAAGAGGAAGGGCGTGGCCATGATCAGCATGACGATCATGACCATCATCCCGGCCGCCAGGATGAATCCTTCCTCCCGCGCCCGGCCTTTCACGTTGTTTTCGCTCATCTTCATTCTTGCACCCTCACATTGAATTAGTCGGAAGGGGCAAGAATCCGGGCGGTCTCGTCCGCGGGCGCCCGCCGATCCGCCTTGCGGCCGGCAAGCGACGGCGACGGGAGGAGCCGGGAAAACGCCTCAAGTTCTCGGACAACCGCGGGATTTCCCCAGGAATCCGGGCGGGGAGGATCGGGGGAAGACCCGTCGCCGGGCGCGAAACCGCCGGCTCGCCGCAAACGATGAATTCAGGGGTGATATTTTTCCCACCGCCGGGGCTGGAAGATCACCCCCCGCGGATTCGCTACGATCGACGGGTCATCCGGCGACGCGGGGCTCGCCCCGTAAACCGGAGGAGCCGGCGGAGGCTATCCCTTATTCGCCGCCGACTCTTTCCCGCCAGCCCGTCAGCTTCCAGTAAGGGATCCCCCCCTTGACGTAATCCAGGTTGCCCAGCGCTTCGTCGTAATGGAGGTTGATATTCACGGGAAAACTGAAATAGCGGCAGACGACCGCGCCGTAAATATCGACGTTGCTGTTGGTGACCGTGAACTCAGCCCTGGGGACGTAGATCGCCGCCTTGTTGGCCGAGTTGCACTTGTAATCCATGGCCCCCGTGAACTCGTCGGTCCCCAGGATGATCAGGTTTTCCGGCGCCGCCGTATTGTTGATCGTCGTGTTGTTGGCCTGGTAATAGGTCGTTTTTCCCAGAATCAGGGTCAGGCTGGAGTCCGGGGCTATGGTGACGCTCGAATTGTTGCTCATATAGAATTGCCCTGTGGCCCCGTCCAGTCCCGTCACGTAGAGCGCCACATGGCCCGAAACCGTCACGTTGCTCTTGTTCAAGCTGAACGAGGTATAGACCCCGCTATCGGCCGCGGTCAGGGTGAAACTCCCCTTTCCGGGGCTGTAGCCGCCCTTGTCGATTCCGGCGGCGAGCTGGCTGGAAAGGAGAGGCCCCGAAGTGCTGGGCGCGGACGTGAACCACGTCGAAAAATCGTAGGCGGTGTCGAACATCTGCCGCGGCGGAAGGCTGTAGAGATCGACGGAAGGCATCTCGAAGGGAGCGGAGAGGATCCTCCGTGAGCCGGGCTCCGCGTCCGCGTCGTAGCTCTTGAAAATGCCGTCGTCGGGAAGGTTGATGATATTCGTGAGATTGTCCGGGTCGCTGTCGACTCCGGCCGCGATATTGCCGTAGACGGAGCTGCTGCTTCCCTGGTCGACGTCAAAGGCGTTTTCATCCGAGCCGTTCGTGCCGATATGGCCCAGGTTGCCCCGGTTGTTCATGTCGTAGGCGCCGCGGCGGGAATCGTAGCTGTCGGTGAAAAGGTTCGTCCGGACATAAAAGCCCTCATCGGCGAAAAAACCGAAATCCCAGATGGACTTATAATATTTCTCCATGCTCACGCCGACCGTCCGGTCGACGGTCAGGTTGCCGATATGGGGCATCCTGCCCGTGGACACGATGGAACGCGTGTTGGGCGTGACGCCCAGATTCGTCGTGACCGTTCCCTCGATCGTCCCCGTCAGGCCGCCGACCTGCTCGCCGACGGGCCCCAGCGTGCCGTTGCCCTCGGCATTCATGTCGAGGATGCCGTTTTCGGTGACCGCAAACGGCCTGTTCATTTCCCAAAGAGCGCGGTCGACGCCGGCCTCGGCGAGATTGAACGCCGCCAGGGAATCCTGTGATTTCTCCGTCGTTCTGTATTGGGCGGAAAGCTTGACAAGAAAGGGAAGCGCCAGGATCAGCATGACAACGATGACGATCGTGGCCGTGATGAGAATCGCCCCCTGTTCGCGGGAACGTTTTTGCGCCTGTTTTTGCATCACTCTCCTCCTCTTTGCGGGAGCCATAGCCATCCTTTTCAAGTGTCCCCACTATGATTCAGGGGGCCCCGCAGTGTCCATCCCCGCGGGCGGGGAATTCCGGGATGATCTTTTTGTCGCCGGTCTCATCGCCGGCGGCTAGCCGCGGGACGCGGATGGAGAACTCCGGGGACGGCCGGAGGGAAGCGAAAGCCGGGTGGTTAAAAAAAGCGCCCGGACGATGTCTTGTTCAACGCCGCGCGGCGTTCAGTTTCCGACGACCTCCGTCCAGTTAATGATCGTCCAATATTCGAAGCCGCCGTCGACGATGTGGAGGTCGGCCAGCGCCTTGTCATAGTGAAAATCCACCTGGTTTTTGAAATCCATGGAATTGCAGATCAGCGCCCCATAGTAATTCATGTGGTTCTGGCCCTGGCCCGTGGTCACATGAGCGCCCGGCACGTACATGGCCGCGTAGATATTTCCATCGCTCTGGGCGTGTTCAAAATACATGAGCCCCGGGATGGCCAGCTTGTCGACCGAGTCGGCCTTGTTCGGCAGGCTGTCGACGTTCGTGTTGGGAGGGACCGTGAACTGATTCGTCCCCAATATGACGCAGTCGCCCGCCTGGGGATTGTTTCCCTGGGCGTTGATGTTGTATCCCTGCTCGACGGTCATCGAGGCGTTCCCGAAGATCAGGGTCAGCGTGGATCCTTCCTCGATGTTGATGCTCGAGCTGCTGCCCATATAGAAGCTCGCCGCCTTCGAGCTGTCGCCATAGGACGTGACGTAGATGACGACGTCCCCGCCGCTGATGGTCAACGTCCCGGGAGTCTTGACTCCGCCGATCGAGAAAGACGTGTAGACCCCGTTATTCGCCGGAGTCAAGGTTCCGCTCCCGCTGAAAACAGTTCCTCCGTTATAGGGCGTGCCGGGCGTGCACGGAGGATTCGTCAGGCTAGCCGCGATCTCGCCCGCTTCGGGAGCCCTGAGCATCCGGTAGGGGTAATACCCCGTCGAGGCGTCCGGATTCGCCGCATCGTAGCCGGGAAACCAATCTCCGACACTGGGAATCGATCCCAGCAGGTCCTTCGGCGGCAGATCGAACACGTCGACGGGAGGGAGGTCGTATTCCTGTTTCATCGTCATGCGGTCTTCGGTCCCCTTGAAAATATCCTCGGTGGGGACGCTGATGACTTCGTCCAGCAGGGCAGGGTCGGGAGGCTCCGGCGCCGTCCCGTTATTATAAGCCTCCGCCGCGCTGCCGCCCGCGAGAATCGTCCCGTAGACGGAGCTGCTGCCGCCGCCGCTCCGGATCGTCCATGTGGCGTCGCCCGGGTTTCTCGGGTTCTCGTCGTTGACGTAGGAATTCGATCCGAAATAAACGTCCGGGAGCAGGGCGTTCGAGCCCCCATAGGGTCCGTCATTGGAGTTGTATGCGTCCAGGAGAAACGAATTGCGAAGATAGAAATATTCGTCGACGAAAAAGCCCACTTCGAATATGGAATGGTATTCCTGCTGAAGAGTCACGCGCACGGTCCTGTCAACCGTGTTCCCGCCGACAAAGGGGACGAAGCCGGTTCCTGTCAGGGTTCGTGTCGGCACGACGGGCGGCACGCCGGCGGGCGGCGTCAGGACAACCCGCACATCGCCCATAACCGTGTTGTCGGCCGTCTTCATGTCGTTGATCACGCCGACATCGTCGACGCCCGTGAAGTCCCACTGGATGGCTTCCTGGTCCGTGCCCGTCGTCTGGGCATAGGGGTTCAGATACCAGAGGACCTTGTCCACTCCGGCCTCGGCCAGATTGAAAGCCATCAACGCCCTGGCTCCTCTTTCCGTCGACCGGTGGCCGGCCGATAGCTTGAAGAGGAACGGGATGGCGATGAGCAGCATGACGATGATGACGAGTATGGCCGTCACGAGGATCCCGCCCCGTTCATGAACGCGTTTCCGAAGGATTTGCGGAGATTCCATCTCAACCCTCCCAAAGAACGGCTTATCGCCGCCGTCCTTTTATGTTAACCGAATTTCTTTTCCGTTTTTCCGATATCACGCCCGCTTATCCGGGAAGAACCTTGTTCCTCAGTTTCGCCTGGGTTCGAACGGTTTCGACGAACGGCCGCCCCGCCCTCTGGAGCGACCGGCCCTGGGCCGTCAGCTCGACCTCGACGATGAACGCGCCGTTCGCGGCGTCTCCATAATTCGAAGTGACCTCGGTCGCGCCGTCGGCCCGGAAATACTTGAGCCGGAAGGGAGGATTTCCGCTCCCGTCGCCGGCAATGTTGTCGGCGAGACTGGAAACCCGTTCCGTCCGGGCGCCCCCGCCAGGATCCACGACTCTCTGAAGCCGGCGGCCGGCCGCGTCGTAGGCATAAATCACGTAATCGGTGCTTCCCGGGATGATCATTCCCGTGTCGTCGATGGACGGGACCTCGAGGATAAGGCAGGACTCGCCCGTCGTATACTGCACCCCGTTGAACGCCGTCACGGGGCCGTCGGCGACATTATTGGCATCGCGGATATCCCGCGAAATCCGGGTCATCGGCAGCCGGCTCTCTTCGATCGTATCCGCGCGGGAATTCTGGTTGAAGAAGTACTTCTGCCCGGCCATATAGAGCTCGAGAAGCGCGATCATGATCACCGCCGAGATAGCCACGACGATCAACATCTCGATCAGGGTCATGCCCCGGGGCGTGGCGCGCTTGAGGCTGCGCCGGGACGCGCGGATCAATAACCTGGCTTTCTGAAAGGCGCTCATCTTCGGTTAATCCCGCTTTCGGTGAAATAGGTGACCACGTCTTTTCTCATGGGGTTGCCGCCGGCGACCGTCATCGTGCGGTAATCCCACTCGATCGTCACGGTCAGCTTCTTGATATTGCCGTCCATGCTGATCGTCGTCCCGTCCTGGACGGTGATCGTTTCCCGGCCGTTCCTCAGGTAGGGCTCGTCGTCGCTGTTGAACATGAACTTGTAGGGGCTGTCCGCATCTCCGCCGTAAAGAGTCGCGAACGTTTGAGTCGCGGCAGCCTGAGGGATGATCTCGTCGAAGGCCATGTTCCGGTATCGTTCGACCTCGAACTGGGCAACCTGCGTGGCCAGGGCCGTCTGCTTAGTCTTGGCCAGGAGGTTGAACCCGTATATGAAGACGCTGATCAGGGTGATGCAGACAACCGCGAGTATGAAGATGGTGATCAGGACTTCGATTAAAGAGAACCCTTTCCGCTTCCTCATCCGGCGACTCGAATCTATGAATTTAAAAAACCTGTCCAGCGGGCCCCTTTTTTCCAGATACATAATACGCATTCTCATTCCCTTTTTCAAGTTTTTTTATGAAAATCCTCGTCTTTCCGCCGCCGTGGGAACGGTCTTCCGGCCCGCCGTTTTGCCTGTTGACAGCCCATCTCCATTTTCTCTGTTCATCAATCTAATCGGCGCCCGTCCCCCCTGTCAATCATCGGAGAGGAGGATTATCCAGAGGAAATCGCATCACCCTCAAAGGCTAACCCGCTCTCCCGGATTGAATTATTCCCCGGAATTGTGGTATTGCTTTAACGAGATGAATCCCGAAAAAAAGCTCACCCTGACCGCGCTCCTCCTGGTTTTTCTCTTTTTCCTCGGTTTTTCTCTATTCATCAACCTGCCCACGATGTACAACAATTTCCTTTTCGCCGATCAGGCGGTCTATTTTTCCATGGGAATGAGCATCGCCGGGGACGGGGACCTGGAGTTCACCAATAGGGACCTCGTCCGCTATTATCAGAACTTCGTCGCCGGGCCCCAGGGCATCTTCCTCAAGAAGGGCACGGACGGCAAGATTTTCTACGCCAAGTCCTTCGCCTATCCGCTGATGGCCGCTCCTTTCGTCAAGATCTTCGGGGCGAACGGCTTTTTCGTCTTCCACGCCCTCCTCCTGGGGCTGGTGCTTTTCCTCGGCGTTACCTACTTCTCGCTCGGCCAAAAACCGGCGACATCCCTCGTCGGCGCGCTGAGCTTCCTCCTCGCGTCGGTCGCCGGGGTCTATTTCTTCTGGATATCGCCCGATTTTTTCAACCTTTGCCTCGTATTCATCATACTTTTTCTCTGGGCGTACAAGTTCAAGCACCGCGATGAGCTTCCGCCCGACGAGCCGCCGGGCCGTTTCCGGAAATTCCTCCTCTCTTCGTGGTCGGATTATTCGGCCGCGTTCCTGGCGGGGATCGCGGTCTTTTCCAAGCCTCCGAACGCCGTACTCCTGATGCCCCTCGTCCTGATGCCGCTCCTCGAGAAAAAAATCAAGAAGCCGGTTCTGATCGTCGTCTTTTTCGCCCTCAGCGCCGCCATGCTCTTCGGAACCAACTACCTCATGACATCGGACTGGAACTTCATGGGCGGAGAGAGAAAGACGTTCTACAATACCTTCCCCTACGAGAAAGCCGGCGTCACCTTCGACAACACGGGCCACGTCATGACCTCGGAGGGCTATTTCGACCGTTTCCTGCTGCCCCCCAAGTTCATCGCCTTCAATCTGTTCTATTACTTCTTCGGGAGATTCACCGGGATCGCTTGGTATTTTTTCCCGGCCTGCATGTTCCTGCTTCTCTTCTTTCTAGGGCGCCGCCGGACGTATCAGTGGCTTCTGCTGGCGGCCATCGCCGGCGAGATCCTGATTTACATCGTCCTTATGCCCACCAACTACGGCGGCGGCGGCGGATCGCTGGCCAACCGCTATTTCATGAACATCTATCCCCTGTTTTTCTTCCTGCCGGGGATCAAGATCACGAAAAGGCATTTGGCGGTCGTCTGGTTCATGGCCGCCGTCTTCATCTCCCAGATCCTGGTCGCGCCTTTCCAATCGTCGGCCAGCCCGGCCGCCCACGCCAAGAAATTCCCCGTCAAACGGCTTCCCGTGGAGATGACGCTCGTCAACGAATTTCCGACGAACACCAATCCCTACGGCTTCCGGGTGCCCATCGGCACGGCGCCCAACGAGGGGATGCTTCATTTCCTCGACGATAATTTCAACCGCAAGACCGAGCCGACCGGCATCTGGACATGGGGCGACCGGACGTCGGAGATCGTCCTCAAAACCTATTTCCCCGTGGAAAAGATCGTCGTCAACCTGACCAACAATCTCCGCAGGGACAACGTCATCAAGGTCAACGTGGACGGGAAATCCCGGAAAATCAAGCTCGGGTCGAGGGAAAAAGGGACGCTGGAGTTTCCGGTGGGGCGCGGTTTCCAGATGAAATCGACCTATCTCCACAAGTTGAAAATCAAGGCCTCGAAAGGCTCAATCCCGTATTATGAAGACGAATCCAGCAACGAGCGAAGGAATCTGGGGGTCTTCTTCGAGCTGGAGCTCGTGCCCGAAAAATAATGTGCGGCATCTGCGGAATCGCCCGAGCGTCTCAGGGTCAACCGGTCTCAACCCGGCTGCTCGAGGCCATGTGCCGGACGATCGTCCACCGGGGACCGGACGACGAGGGCGTCCACGTCGAGGAGGCGGCGGGCCTCGGCACGCGCCGGCTGAGCATCATCGACATCGAGAGCGGACACCAGCCGCTGGCCAACGAAGACCTCAGCATCTGGGCCGCCCACAACGGGGAGGTCTATAATTTTCGGGAGCTCCGCCGGGAGCTCGAGGCCGGCGGGCACGTCTTCAAAACGAAAACGGACACCGAAACCCTGGTCCACGCCTACGAAGAATGGGGGGAGGCTTTCGTCGAGAAGCTCCGGGGGATGTTCGTCACGGCGATTTGGGACAGGAAAGCCGAAAAGCTCCTCATCGTCCGGGACAGACTGGGCGTTAAACCCCTTTACTACACCCGGCTCGATGACGGGACCCTCGTTTTCGGCTCCGAGCTCAAAGCCGTCCTTGTCCACCCCGGGGTGAAACGGGAAATCGAGCCCCGGGCTCTGGACTTTTTCCTGACCATCGAGTACGTGCCGGCGCCTTTTTCGATTTTCAAGAACATCTTGAAGCTCCCCGCGGGGCATATGCTGGTCTACCGGCGCGGAGACGTGCGGATAAAAAAATATTGGGACGTCGAAGGCCGGGAAGGCGAGGAACGGGGAGGGATGGCCGGGGCGGCGGGGGTCTCGGGCGACGGCCCGGAGCTCCCCGCCGTCATGGACGGGCTCTATGCGCTCCTCAAAGAATCCGTCAGGTTGAGGCTGATCAGCGATGTGCCGCTCGGCGCCTTCCTGAGCGGGGGCATCGACTCCTCGGCCATCGTCGGGCTGATGCGCGAGCTCGGCGCGTCGCCGCTCAAAACGTTTTCCATCGGCTTCAAGGATGCATCCTACAACGAGCTCGAGCATGCCCGCCGGATCGCCCGCCGATTCGGAACCGACCACGAGGAGTTCATCATCGAACCGAAAGCCCTCGACCTCACCGAGAGGCTCGTCCGGCATCTCGACGAGCCCTTCGGCGACTTTTCCATGTTCCCCACCTTTCTCGTCAGCCGGATGGCCGCGGCCCACGTCAAGGTCATCCTCTCCGGAGACGGCGGAGACGAGGTTTTCGGCGGCTACGAGCACTACCAGGCGCAGAAGGCGGCGCGACTGCCGCTCGTCCGGCCGGCGGCCAAAGCGGCGGCGGGGATCGTCCGCCGGACGCCCCCCCGGCCCGAAAAAAAAGGCGTTTGGAACAAGACCCGGCGCTTCGTCCAGGGATTCGAACATCCGGCGGATCTCCGGCACATGCGGTGGATGATGTTTCTCTCGGAAGCGCAGAAGAAAAGGCTTTATGCCGATGGGCTGGCTGAAAGCATCGGCGGCGCGGGGCCCGTCCACGCCCGGGAGCCCTTCCGCGGCGTCCTCGAACGCCTGGATGCGTTCGACGCCGTCAACGGCGAACTCTATCTGGATCTCAAGACCTATCTCGCCGACGACATCCTCGTCAAGGTGGACCGGATGAGCATGGCGGCTTCCATCGAAGCGCGCGTTCCCCTCCTCGACCACGAGGTCGTCGAATTCGCCTTCCGGCTTCCCGGGAATCTCAAGCTTCACGGTTTCGAGACCAAATGGATCTTTAAAAAAACCATGGAGCGGCTGCTGCCCAAGGAGACGATCTACCGGCCCAAAGAAGGCTTCAGCATTCCCATCAAGCACTGGCTCAGGGATGAGCTGAAAGACCTCGTCGGCGAGTACCTCGGCGAAAGCCGCGTCCGCCGGGAAGGCTATTTCAGGCCGGAATTCGTCCGGGCGATGGTCGAATCCCACGTGACCGGAAAAGAGAATTACAGCCACCAGCTCTGGGCGCTTCTCGTGTTTGGAATCTGGAAAGAGAATTACCTTTAAAGTCCTTCAGGCTTTTTTCATCGGCGGATTTTGAAATCCCCCTTTCAATCCATCCAACTCCGCCCTCGTTTTCTCCGGCCTCTGATGCGATGCCTCCAATACGGCGGGGCGTGGGACGCGGCGGCCGGGGCGGCCGCCGGCGAAGCTTTATCCTTCCGCCGCCGTCCTCGGAGCGCGAGGGCTGTTCGGGCTTGATCCATCGCGGATCGATGAAGGGAATAAAGGGCCGGGTCCCCGTTTTTTATCATCAAACAGACGGCCCCGGAATTGCCGCGCGGGTTCCGCGGCGCCGGGAAGACGGCGGGAGAACGGCGTGAAAAGCCTTCGCGGAAGCGGGAACGCCGCATCCCCGCCCGGCCCGCGACGTTCGCAACCGGGAGGCGCGCCGTTATATCTTTTCTATAAGGAAAACGGTCTTTGTCCGGCTGGTGACCCGGAATTCCCCGGCGACCGGGAGACCCGGGACCCAGACGATCGCGTCGCCGGACAGGAAAACGGGAAGCCGGCTCCGTTCCGCGAGCGGAATCCCTTTGGCCCGCAGGATTTCCTTGAGTTTTTTCCGTCCGGGCGCGCCCAGAGGCTGATAGCGGTCGCCCTCGCGCCGGCCCCGGACACAAAGAGGGAACCGGAGTTTATCGCGGTCGAGATACGCCCTTTCGGCGTCGTTGTAGAGGGGGCTGAACCTCCTGCCTGATTTGAGATTCCCGCCTCTGAACTCCAGCCCGATTTCCGGGAGCGCCAGGGTCCCTTGGCCGTCCCAGGCACGGCGGCTTTGCCATTCCGGCCTCGCCTCCCCCTTGAGGAAAATCAGGCCGCCCTCGCGCCGGATGGTCCTGTTTCTCCGGACGGGATGCTCGCGGTTTTCATTAAGGCCCAGAACCGCCTCGACATCCAGGAAACCGATATCCCGCAGGTCTCCGAGGATATTCTCTAGAAACCGGCGGACAACACGCCGGGCCAAGGCCGCCGGCAAGGAAAGGAGAATCCCGGCGTCGAGAGCCGGGCCCCCCTCGCGCTGCCGGGAGCACATCCGGAAAGGATCGTCGGAAAGCCCGTCGAGCAGGCTCTCCTCTTCGGCCAGGATGGCCGCCAGCCTGCCCAGATGGGGAACGATCCGGGGTTCATAATATTTTTGGATTCGCGGGATAAGGTCCAAGCGAACCCTGTTCCGGAGATACCTGCGGTCCTTGTTGGTCCTGTCCGTCCGGAAAATGATTTTCCTTTCGCGGAGATAGGCTTCGATCTCTCCTCTCTCCAGCCCGATGAGCGGCCGGATGACGAGGCCGTCTCTCGCCGGAGAGATGCCGCGCAGGCCGAGCGGACCGCAGCCCCGCATCAAGCGCATGAGCACGGTTTCCGCCTGGTCGTTCATCGTGTGGGCCGTGGCGATCCTGGCGGCATGAATCCGCGAAGCCTCCCGCGCCAGGAACTCGTAGCGAAGCTTCCGGCCGGCCTCTTCCAGGTTCATTTTTTCTCTCCGCGCGAAGCGGCGGACATCCTCGGTCCCGGAAACGAAGGACAGGCCGTAATCCTTCGCCAGGCCTTCGACGAATTTTTCATCTTCTTCCGCCTCGGCCCTGAGCCGATGATTGAAATGGGCCGCGACAAGGTCCAGGGGTATCTCGCCGCTCAGCTCGACAAGCAGCGCCAAGAGCGCCGTGGAATCCGCTCCGCCGGAGACGGCGACGAGGATCTTGTCTCCCGGCCGGACGAGACGATATCCGGCGATGGCGTCCTTGAATTTCTTGAAGACCGGTTTCGAAGCGCTCATCCGGCGCTTTCCCGGCCGTTTCAGGTTTTCCGGTGATCGCATATTGCCGCCGATGGAGCCATCTTATCCCAAAAAACGATTGAATTCCATGGCATGGGGGGAAATCTGGTGGCGGCGGAGGGATTCGAACCCCCGACTCTGCGGATATGAGCCGCATGCTCTAACCTCTGAGCTACGCCGCCGGAATGCGTAAGATTGTAGCGAAATAACGCTCTGAAGTCAACGCGGCGGGAGGCGCCCCCTACATGATCTGCGTGGAATCGATCTCGAACTTGTAGCGGCGCTGTTTAAAAAGCTTCAGGCAGGCATCGACCACGTTGCGGTCGTAGAGAACGCCCCGATTTTTCTGGATCTCGTCCAGAGCCTTCTGCAATCCCTGGGCCGGCCGGTAGGGCCGGTGGGAGGATGTCGCCTCGACGACATCGGCCACGGCCAGGATCCTCGCCTCGATGAGGATGGCGTCTCCGCTCAAGCCTTCGGGATATCCCGATCCGTCCATGCGCTCATGATGCTGGAGGACGATGTGGGCGACGGGCCAGGGAAATTCAATGGACTTGAGGATATCGTAGCCGACCTTGGGATGGTCCTTGATGAGCTGGAATTCCGTGCGCGTCAGCTTTGTCGGCTTGGCCAGGATTTCGGCGGGCATGGCGATCTTCCCGATGTCATGAATGACGCCCGCCACGCGGATGCCCTCGATTTTCTCTTCGGGCAGGCACATCTCCATGGCGATCGCCACGGCGAGATCCATGACGCGGCGCTGGTGGCCGGCCGTGTAGAGGTCTCTCATCTCGATCGTCAGCGACATGGCCCTAACGGTCCCTTCCAGGGCTTTCCTCAGCTTGTCCAGCATGTTCTGGAGTTGGTCCTCCGCCCGCCGGACTTCATAGACCTTGGAGCGCAGCTTCTCCTCGGTGCCGGCCAACTCGTACGTTCTCCGGGAGACGCGCTGTTCAAGCTCGTCCTGCATGACACGCAGCTCTTTTTCCATGCGGCGCCTTTGTTCGATTTCCCGCTCCAGGTCTTTTCCGCGCTCCCCGGCTTTCTGTTCCAGGGTCCTGTTCAGCTCCTCCGTCTGCCGGTAGGCGCTCTGCAGACTGTCCACCATCCTGTTGATCGATTTCCCCAGCTGCCCGACTTCATCGCGGGTGGTCACCCTGGTTCTTTGCTTGATGTTTCCCTTGGCGATCCATTCCACCGTCCTGGTCATCTGGGAAAGAGGCCGGGTGATGAGGGCGCCGATCCCATAGGCGATGACCAGCCCGCAGCTGAAGATCAGGACGCTGATCAAGACAATGGCGAGTTGGTATCGCCGGATCTCCGCCTTCAGGCCGGCGGTCGAAAGCCCCAGGTGGAGATGGCCGATCGGGCTGTTCTTGTAGGAAACCGGCGCCCGTATAGCGAAGATTCTTCCGCTTTCCAGGATGGAATATCCGGCGTCGAGTTCCTTGAACCCGGCTTTCTCCGCAGCCGCGGGATTCTTCGCGGCGACGACCTCGCCCGCGGGATTCGTGACGACGACATAGACGAGATCGGTATTTTCCTCGGCCTCCTGCAGCGCGTCCTGAACCGTCTTCAGGTCACGCGCGGAAAGGGCCGGGCTCAAGCTGACGGCCGTCGCTCCGGCGACGCTTTCCGCCCGGACGGCCATGGCTTCAAAGGCCTGGCGGCGGATCTGCCTGGGAAAGAAAAACAGGATGAACGCGGTGATGACGGCGATGAGCAGCGAAACGGAGCCAAAGAGTTTGCTCCGTATTTTTCGCGGATGAAAAAAATCGAATAGACTCATCACTTCGTCATTCGCCGGCGATCTGGCGACCCCGCGCACGGGGCCGCTCCCCAACGGTGGATGAATCGATTCGGGATGGCAATGCCCCCAAAGGGTGAATTTGGGGGGTGATTTTCCGCGCCGCCGGGGGGGTTAGAGCCGCTCGCCGATGATCTCGGCCGTATGCCTGACGGCGACATCCAGGCCCTGGCGATGACATCCGCCGCCGATCTGAAGGAGGCATCCGGGACAGTCCGTGGCCACGAGGCCGGCCCCGGTTTTCTTGACGGCCGAGATTTTTCCGCCGGTGAGGGCGGCCGAGATTTCGGGATGTTCCACGGAAAAAGCCCCGGCGAAGCCGCAGCAGACGTCGGAAGAATCCATTTCGGAGATCTCGCGGTCAAGCGCCATCCGGAGAAGGTCACGGGAGTCCCTGGAGGCTCCAAGAAGGTGCTTGGAGTGGCAGGAATCATGGTAGGTCCACGGCCCCGCGTCCCGGCGCTTTTTAAAAAGCCGGGACAAGGCCTCCTTCTCATTGGCGGCGAGGAACTGGGCGAAAGCCGTCGTCCGGCCCGCCAGCCTGGAGGCTTCCTCCGTCCCGAGCAATTCCGGCCCGGCGCGTTTGAGCATGGTCGTGCATGTCGGGCAGAGCGTCAGGACCCATCCGCCGTTGCCGGTTTTTTCGACGATCCCCCGGAACGCCCGGCGCGCCGCGGCCGGGAATCCCGAGTTGGCCGGCGGGAAACCGCAGCAGGCGGACGGGCCGAGTTCGACCTCGTAGCCGAGCTTCGACAGGACACGGCTGGCGGCGAGCCCCACCCGCGGATAGAAATGCTCGATGAGACATCCGGGAAAAATTATGACCCGTCCTTTCGGCGTCCCCTGCGGGACGGCCGCGGGCGAGGCCGTCCAGTCCTTGAACAGCCGCGACAGGGGTCTCTCGGCCGGGGCGGGAAGATCCCGGAAACGGTCGTATTTCCCCATCCACGGCGGAAGCTTCCGGGCATAACCTTTTCCTCGGCTGATCAAAGGCCGCGCCGCGCGGCCCGCTGCGAAGGCGGCGCGGTGGATGCCCGGGCGAGCCATCATGCCGTTGAAGGCAATCCTCTTCCAGAGTTCGCTTCCGGTCTCCTCGTTCAGCCTGGTTTTCAAGCGGACGATGAGGTCGGCGATCGGAATCTTGGCCGAGCAGACGGCCTCGCAGCGGTGGCAGCCCAGACAGAGCCCGGCGATCTCTTTCGAATGTTCGAGCCCATGGATCCAGGCCGTGAGCAGGCTCCCGATGCCGCCCATGTAAATATAAGAATATTCGCCGCCTCCAACGAGTTCGTAGACGGGGCAAACGTTGAGACACGCCGAGCATTTGATGCAGCGCAGGATGCCGCGAAAAACCGGATCGGCGGCGAGCTCGCTCCTGTGATTGTCGAGCAGAATGATGTACTGGCGGCCGCGGTGCGGGCCGGCGATGAACGAAACGTAGCTGGAGATCGGCTGGCCCGTGGCGTTTTTCGTCAGGACCTCAAGCACCCGCAACGCGTCGCCGGTCGTCGGGACGACCTTCTCGATGGTGGCAAAGACGATGTGGAGTCCCGGGATCGTCGTCACCAGGCGGCCGTTTCCCTCGTTCGTGACGAGCATGATGGACCCGTTTTCGGCGATCAGGGCATTGGCGCCGGTCAGGCCCGCCTCGGCGCCGAAGACCGCTTTCCGCACTTCATCACGCGCGATGCGGACGAGGGCGGGGATTTCGTCGGCCACCTCCCGGCCGAGATGCCCGGCAAAAATGCCCGCCACGTCCTTACGGGAAAGGTGTATCGCCGGCATGACCATGTGGGTTGGAGGCTCGGCTCCGAGCTGGATGATCCACTCCCCCAGGTCGGTTTCCATGGGCTCTACGCCGTTTCGGACGAGGAACTCATTCAACCGCGTTTCCTCGCTGACCATGGACTTGCCCTTGACGATCTTCCGGACGCCGTGCTCCTTGAGGACATCCAGGATCAGGCGGTTGGCCTCGGCGCCGTCCCTGGCCCGCAGGACGCGGCTGCCGTGCCGTTGCGCCCGGGCCTCGAACCGGTCCAGGAGTTCCGCGTTCCGGACGATAGCCTGGTCCTTCATCCGGGCCAGGTCCTCCCGCAGCCTTTCGAAATCCAGCCCTTGAAAACAGGCTTCCCGCTTGGCCGCGAAACCGCGGGAAAAATCCCGCAACGTTGACCGGAGGCGGGGATCCATGCGTTTCATGCCGCCGGCCCCCCGTAGAGGAGAATCAGCAGCCGCGAGGGGCCGTGGACCCCGATGGACAACTGGCATTCGATGTCGGCGGTCCGGCTCGGCCCCGTGACCAGGGAAACCTGCGGCCCTGGAAGGCAGGAGGCTTCCAGATGGGCCGAGATCTCCGGGATCAAGTCGGCGAGGCGTCCCGCGATCTTGCCCGCGTCGAGGAGGGCGGCGCAGACCGGCGGAAGCGTCCAGATCATCTTTTCCACGTCACCGAGGTCGAGATGAACGAGCGTTCCGGTCTCGGCGACCCCGTAGTCGGCCCGGACGATTCCGGCCTGGGAGGTTTCGAAATCGGCCGGCTCCTGAACGGGAAGAAAAACGAAATCCCCGGCCGGGTCCCGCAGGAGCGGCCGCGCGTCTTCGGAAACGGAAAGCCGGAGGATTCCCTCCTTGCCGAGAATCCCGGCCAGATGGACGGCGACGTTTTCGCCGGCGGGGACTTCGCGCACCTCGGCGCCGGCGGACAGGGCGTTGGCAACGAATTTCTCGAAAAGATCCCGGCTCACCATCGTTTGGCTTTCAGGGGCTCCATTTTTCCGAGGTCGAGTCCCCTCTCAAAAGCGCCGATCCGGTAGAGACAGATCTCGCGGACCGAAGACGGATGATGGAGCACTTCGGACAACGACTGCGCCCCCACGGACCAGACGCCGCCGCCGCGGACGATGACCGTCTTATAATCATGGAGGAGGCGGACGAGCTCGGCCGTCTCGAAGCGCGGGCCGAGAACGGGAATGACGAGATAGAGGAAACTCCCTTCCGCGTCGAGCGGAACGATGCGGTCGACGGGCCCCGCTTCCCCCGGAGAGGCGAAATGCGCCTGGGCCTCGGCTTCCGGGATATGGCAATGGAGGATCGTCTGGAAATCGCTTTCCCTGTAGATAGCTTTATGGATCCCGGCTTCCGGCGGTTCCTCCCCGGAAGGGGCCAGGGGGAGCTTCAGGAGCGGCCCGCCGAGGTCATAGGGCATGGAAGCCTTGGGCGCGTAAAGAATGTCACCGACGCCGCGCACGGACATCGAGCCCGTGTGAAACGGCGAAAGGCGCGACTCGAAAATCCGGTGGCCCGCCTTCCGGAACTCCTTGAGAATTTCTTCTTCCTCCGGGAAATCGCAGCGTTCGTCGTCCTCGACATCGTAGTCTTGAGGCCGGCGGGAAAAATGGGCCGCGGGATCCGCGGCGATACGGCTCCGCAGGGAATCCACGTCTGTCCCCTGCCTCCACAGGAGCCTCGTTATATAGCCGGAATTGTTGGCCACGCACAGCCGGAAAAACGCCTCCTTGAGCGAGCGGCCTTTGGCCATCGCCCCGTGCCCCTGGATGATGGTCAGCGGATGGCCCGCCAGCCGTTCGGGAAGGATCCGCGTCATCTCCGGCGAGCCTATCGGGACCGCGAACCAATCGACGGGGACGGCGCCGTCCAGATGATAATAGCCGAGCGGATCGACGGGAATGAAAGGCGGGACCGGGCCCGGCTTGGGACGGTCGTCGAAGGTGGCGATGATCAACTCCTTGACGTGGGCATGCATGGACGCCCGGACGCCGGGAAGGCCGAGTATGCGGGCGTGGATATCGGTTTCCGAGGAGGCCTTGTAATATCCGAAGTCGGTTTCGGTGGGGGAAAGGAAGCAGATCTGGTTGGGCTCGAGATCTCCCTTCTGGGAACCCGCGGCGGTGATGACGATTTGCTCCTCGCCGCTCTCGTTTGTCCACAGCATGGACATGTTTCCGCTGTGGCTGTCTTGGATGTCGTAAAGAAGGGATGCCCGGCCGATGGCCTGAAAGAGTGTCATCAGCTCTTCGCTGGCTTTCCAAGCCTGGGGGCTCATCTCCTCCTCCCTATTTTCAAGGCATCGAGGGCGGCTTGAGTCGGCCGGCCCCCGGAATCCCATCCCCGGGCGCGGTAATAGTCGGCCTTCATTTTCTCGAACTCTCCGGGAACGATCCGCCGCTCCTTTCCCTCGGCCGTGACGGCTACTTCCGTGAATCTCGACGGGAGAATATCATCGGCGGCGGTGGCTCCCGCTTCCACATTGAAGAGCCTCTCCAGCGTCGCCACTCGGTTGGCGATCTCATCGAGCCTGGCCACGGAAAAATCCATGCCGGTGATCCCGGCCGCCATCCTGGCCCAGGGGTCCGTCGAGAAGGCGAATCCCGTGAACCGGCAAATCCCCAGGCTGTCCTGGAGAATGCCTACGTTTTGCATGTTGCGGATGGCGATCGGCGACTGGAGGAGACTGAAGCGCGGGATTTCCCTGGTCCCGCCGAAAAACGCCAGGCTGACGGCGTAGCCTCCTCTCAGGTGGCAGGCGCCCGTCGGCGACGTGGCGTAGCCCAGCGCCTGAGTGAAGGACGCGCGGGGATCATAGCCGGGGATTTCCATTTTTTTAACGGTCATGGAGTATTCCGGGTGGCCGTAGGAATCCGCCAGGCGGTACGATCCGTCGGCCAGCTTCGCGCCGATGCCCTCGCGCCGGGCGACGAGCGGAACGAGCCTTTCCAATGCCTGGGAACTTCCGAAACGAAGATCGAGACCGTCCGCGTCGGCGGCCGGGAGGAGCCCCCTCTCGAACAGCTCCATGGCGCAGGCCACGGTCACGCCGTAGCTCATGGTGTCGATGCCCATCTCGTTGCAGCGGTAATTGGCGCGGGTGATGGATTTAAGATCGTAGATGTCGCAGACGGGGCCCATTAAGACCGTCGTTTCGTACTCGGGGCCTTCGCCTCTTTCGTCCCGGCCGTCAACATCCCGGATCCTGGTGTGCCGCTGACAGCCGATCGGACAGAGATAACAGCCGCCCGCTTTTTCAAGCAGGGTCTTGGCCAGGGTCTCACCCGAGATTTTCTCGACGTCCTCCTCGAGGTGACGGCAGTCCTGAAAATTCCTGTGGGGCAGCATGCTGATGAGGTTGATGAGTTCCACGAGGCCTGACGTTCCGAGTTGCCGCATCAGCCGCTTGGTGATGGGCGCCGCTTTCATCAGGTAGATGGCCTGTTCAAGGCCCGACTGGAATCGTTCCCTGTCCTGGTACTGAATCTTCGCCTTTCCCGAGACGCGGACAGCCTTCAGCTTCTTGCTGCCGAACACGGCGCCCGGGCCGCAGCGGCCGTAGACGCGGTTTTTATCGTTGGCCACGGCCGAGATGCGGACCAGGTTTTCTCCGGCGGGGCCGATGCACAGAACCCGGCTGGGATTTCCGGGTTCGCTTTCACGGGTCAGAATATCCGTCGTCTCGTGGGTATCCTTTCCCCAGAGAGATCCGGCGGGGAGAATCTCGGCCTTCCCCGGCCGGATGTCGAGCATCACGGGCTCCCCGGATTCGCCCTTAATGACCAGGACGTCATATCCCGACGCCTTGAAAGCGCTTCCCCACGCGCCTCCGGAGTTGGATGTGCCGATGACGCCGGACAGGGGCGATTTGAAAACCATGTGACCCCGGCAGGCGGTCGGCGCGTTGGAGCCATGGAGAGGAGAGGTCGCGATGACAACGGCGTTCGCTCCGTCCAACGGATCGCACAGGGGATCCACCTCGTCATAAAATATGCGGGTGGCGAGCCCTCGGCCGCCGAGGTAATCCGCGGCCATCCCGGGATCAAGCGCCCTTTCCTCGACGCTTCCCCTCGTCAGGTCCGCGACGAGGATCTTTCCGTGATAGCCAAAAAGGGACATTGCCGGGCCTTCCTTCTTTCCAGCATCTTAACGAACAGCTTAACATATCAAATCGAAGAAGCTAAGAAAAGGGGCCCCTCGCCGAAGGCATCCCGGCTGAAAGGACCGCGCTCAAACGGGGAATATCCGCGACGCGGCCGGCGGAAACCGAGGCGAAAAAATCATCCGCCGCCGATAAAGGGGAAAACGGCGACCTGGTCTCCGTCCCGGAGCCGCGTTTCCAGGCCGACGGACGGCGGGAGAGGCGCGCCGTTCCTCATGACGATGACATGGCGATTGAGGTCTTCCCGTTCATCGAAAACTCCGGCCCGCCGGTCGGGCGTATCGCACAGCATGTCCAGGAGGCCGCGGACCCGGCTTTCCGGGGAAAGCTCCACGTCTTTTTCCTTGGCTCCGAAAAGGCTCCGGAAGTCGGCGAAAAATTTGACTTTGACTTTCATGGCTTGGAAAGCTCCCTCCCGCCGCGCTTCCCGGGCGAGCGGAAATTCTTCGCCGCGCTTCCCGGCTCGGCTTCAGCCGGCCGCCCGGATTTCGGGCCGGCGATGAAAACCTCTCTGAACAGCTTGTCTTTTACCTCGGGATCCCCGACGGAGAATATTCTGGCCCCGCCCGCCCCCGGTTTTCTCAGGAAATCCTCCAGGCACGAGTCGCGGACGACAAGCAAGGAACGGATGTCCGCGCGAAATACGGTCTCGGCGAGCGCCGGCCAGAATCCCGCTCCGCCGAGCTCCAGCGGCCCCACCTCATCCACGACGAGCAGGCGGCCGGGTTCAGCCCGGCGGATGAGAGCCGAAGCCCTGTCCAGGGCTTCAGGGATCATGTAATACGGGCCGGTTTTCTGCCAACCGGCCCCCCCTTGGCGCCGGAGGAAGGGGACGCGCGTTTCGTTTTGGAGATCGAACAGGTCATATCCGGCGATGAACTCGCCCTCTTCGACGGATTCGCTCAGGAAACCTTCCATGACCGGGCCCCGTTGTTTGACCCGCCGCCACATTTTTTTCAGCAGGGTCGTCTT
>Ga0228535_1001802_pt1 | contig 27354 bp, 21 predicted proteins | sample SJ1metagenome_FD_168457 | JGI IMG/M metagenome (GOLD analysis project Ga0228535, IMG submission 168457) | Enriched culture of PCE-dechlorinating microbial communities from Ithaca, New York, USA - SJ1 | ecosystem: Engineered > Modeled > Simulated communities (microbial... > Unclassified | place...
CTCAACGTTCATGGTGAGAAAACCATGAAGGGAAGGCTGCTGGTCAACTTCATCACCCTCATCCTGCTCAACGACTTGAGAGGCAAGGTCTCGGCCATCAAGCCGAGGGACAGGAAGTACTGGGATTTCAAGGACATGCTGAACAAGGTGGCAACCTATTCCAGAATCCACTTCACCGGCACCTACAAGGACCTGTGGACGGTGCCCACCAAGGCACAGAGGCTGATCTTCAGCCTCTTAAAGATAGAGTATCATTGGAAGGGAAAGACGGTGAATCTTGAGAAGCCAATAGAGCCTGAAGACGATGCCGAACAGGAAGACGAGGAGACCTAGATATAATTAGGTCGGGAATTTGAGATTGTATATCCCATTGAATTATTGGTTGAATTGCTTTTTGTCTTCTTTTTCAAAGCGTTCGATAATATTGGTATTGCCATAGCAGCGATTAGTGTGCTTATCAGTTTGCTTTCACTTCCACTCTACAATAGAGCCGAGGCTATACAAAAGAAGGAGCGGGATCAAAGGATTCGATTACAACCAGGTATTGATCGGATTAAGGCTGTGTTCAAGGGTGATGAACAATACATGATTCTGTCCACATTTTATAAACAGAATAAGTATCATCCAGCCTATACTCTTCGGAGTTCCATCAGTTTGTTGATTCAAGTACCTTTCTTTATAGCGGCATATAATTTTTTATCTCACTTGACTCATTTGCAAGGACAGAGTTTCATATTTATTCAGGATCTTGGCAAACCGGATGGATTGTTTCAATTTGGGTCTGTAACAATAAATATTCTCCCATTACTCATGACGCTCATCAATATCGTTGCTGGGGCAATTTATACGAAAGGGTTCCCTATGCGTGATAAGTTACAACTCTATGGGATGGCAGGTTTGTTTCTTGTATTATTATACCAGTCACCGGCTGGGTTGGTGTATTATTGGACCTTGAATAATTGCATCTCTTTGATCAAGAACATTTTCTATAAACTCAAACACCCCCTCAGATTGTTATACTGGTTATTGGTACTGGGAAGTTTGAGTATTATTAGTTTTATTTTTGTTTTAAAACCAGATTTACCAGTTGGTAAAAGAGTGATTATCCTAATAGGTGGGGTTTGTATTGTTTCAGTTCCATTGTTTCTTAAAGGAATAGTTAGTTTCCAATCACATTTTCTTGTGAGGTTCTCAAATCATACAAGAAGCATGTTCACACTTTTCCTATTATCTTGCATTGGGTTGTGGTTACTTTGTGGTATTGTAATTCCTTCCAATCTGATAGCATCCTCGCCGATTGAATTTTCTTTTTCAGGAGTGGTGGAGAATCCCTTAGAATACGTCCGGCAGGCAAGTTTTGTGTTTTTTGGGATATGTATTTTCTGGCCTGTATTGATATACAGTTTATCAACTCGTTCAATACGTTCGCTATATGCATTTCTTGCTTCGCTTATCGTCCTTTCGGCAACAATCAATTTGTTTATATTCCCTGGGGATTATGGTGTTCTAAGTAAAATACTATTATTTGATGAACCAGCCAAACTTATCGCAAATTTCTATCAGAGCATATTGCCACTCATAATGACAGGCTTATGTTTATTTGTTATTGCAATCGCATTGCGAAAAGAGAAAGATAAAGTCCTTACCGCTTTCCTGACAATACTGGTTCTTTCTTCTGCTGTGAATGGTATATACTCTATGCTCCGGATTCAGAAAGCCTTTTCTGTACATGCAGCAAATGTGCATCAAAATTCTTTGGGATTTGCAAGGTCCAATGATATTAAGCCCGTGATTTCCTTAAGTCGTGATGGCAGGAATGTAGTCATACTTTTCCTGGATAGGGCAATCAACTCATACCTGCCGGTAATATTCAATCAATTTCCTGAATTGGAGACACAATTTTCAGGTTTTAAATATTTTCCCAACACAGTCACACCTGGAAGAGTGACTCTCACAGGCGCCCCTCCAATATTAGGCGGGTATGAATATACCCCAGATGCAATGAATGCTAGAGATACTGAAAAATTGGTTGATAAGCATAATGAGGCCTTGCTCGTACTCCCAAGAATTTTCTCAGATGCAGGCTACCAAGTTTCAATATTTGATCCACCACTATCCAATTATAAATGGTCAAATGACTTTTCAATTTTTCGCAAGTATCCAAGTATTCATGTGCAAAGATTAACAGGATTGTATTCTTCTGCTTATAAAGTAGAGCATCAGCAAATTGAAGCATGGGGCCCTGCGTATGAGAGTCGTTTGATTTCCAGAAGAATACCGATGTTCTCATTCCTAAAGATAGTATTTCCTATTTTGCGAAACCTATTGTATTACGAAGGTTCCTACTTCCTTATGGATGAAAACACACAGAATATTAACAGTTTTATTGACTCATATTCTGTTCTTCATTATTTACCAAGATTAACCAATATTGTTACGGGGTCGGATTCTTATGTATTTATTGCAAACGATACAACACACGAACCGGTATTTTTACAAGCACCATCCTATGAGCCGGATGGTAATGTAACAAATACAAGTAATCCCTTGCGTGATGATTCTTTCTATTCCGAGCTTTCTCAAACTCATTACCATGTGAATGTGGCAGCGCTCCGAAAAATTGGTGTATGGTTGGAATATCTTAAGAATGAAGGAATTTATGATAATACCAGAATCATAATCGTAGCAGACCATGGAGCTGTTATTCCTGTGCCTGCTTTCAAGAATTTTAAGCAGTATGCTTCTATATCAGCCGCTTATAACCCATTGTTACTTGTAAAAGATTTTGGAGTTACCGAAGCCTTTTCTATGAATGATAACTTCATGACAAATGCGGATGTTCCTACGGTTGCGATACAAGGCCTTCCTGTCTCAACGCTCAATCCATTTACTGGGAAAGACTTATTCTCTGTAGTCGATAAGACTTTAATTAATTGTTACAACTCATCGTATAATCCAGATGAAAATCGTGGGAATATATTCTTGTTTGATGTTTCCTCTAGCTTTTCTGTGCGGGATTCAATATTTAAAGAATCAAATTGGACTCCCTTGAGTAGTCAGAGTGTGAAGGAGCGGTAGAGTATGTTACTTCAATATATTGACCCCGGGACAGGAAGCATGCTTTTCTCAGTCGTTATTGGGCTCATGACGATGTTGTATTTCGTTGGAAAGGCAGTCTTAATTAGATTGAAGTTTGTTTTTTCTGGTGGAAGAGCTGTTATTTCGAAGAATCGAGTTCCTCTCGTTATCTATTCTGAAGGTAAACGATATTGGAATGTTTTTAAGCCGATTCTTGAAGCTCTGGAGCATATGGAAATTCGTACTGTTTTCTATACATCTTCGGAAGACGATCCCGTATTCCTTGAACACTTCGAGTACATTGAAAGTGAATTTATTGGACAAGGAAACAAAGCCTTTACTCGATTAAACTTCCTCGAGGCGGATGTCTGTTTGATGACTACTCCTGGATTGAATGTGTATCAACTGAAACGATCACGAGGGGTAAGGCATTACTCACATATTCTCCATTCTGTTGACGATGCTACAGGCTACCGACTTTTTGGTTTGGATTATTTTGATTCTGTGCTCCTTTCAGGAGAATATCAAAAAGCCCATATCAGAAAATTGGAAGAACAGCGAGGTATCCCAAGAAAAGAGTTGATTGTTGTTGGATGTCCATATTTGGATGTTTTAAAGGAAAAAGTTGCTATGCTACCGAAGGATCGGCACGATAATTTCACTGTGCTTGTGGCTCCTTCATGGGGGAAGAGTGGAATTCTTAGCAGATATGGATCCTCATTGCTCGATCCTCTTGTAGACACTGGATACAGCATTATTGTTCGTCCTCACCCGCAATCCTGGCAATCCGAACAGGAAATGTTGAAGAATCTTGAAGAGCGATACACATCAAAAAATAACTTGGAATGGGATCATAGAAATGAGAACTTACAGTCTCTTTCTCGAGCAGATATAATGATTTCTGATTTTTCAGGGGTTATATTTGATTATGTATTCTTATTTGATAGGCCGTTTCTTTATGTAAATAATGATTTTGATGCTCGCCCTTATGATGCGTATGATGTAGATGAACAGCCTTGGAGATTTCGCGTTCTTCCAGAGATTGGGTATCCTCTTCAAGAGCATGATTTTAATCATATTGGCGAGGTCCTGCAAAAAGTGGTGGATAGCACATATTTAAAAGAAAACAGAATTCTTGCTCGCGAGACAGCTTGGCAATTTCAAGGTGAGAGCGGGCAACATGTAGCACAGTATCTGCAACAGGAACTTAGTACTAATCTGGTTGGCGATCAAGAGTAATTGTATATCTTTACCTACAAATAGTATTCATAGACACCAAGAATTACTCATGTTACCGTTTAATCAGAGAAGTGCTATAGTATGACTGAATTTCTCTTTTATTTAGATTGTATTGATTTTTATTAATGAAGATATAAACGTTAGATAAAGAAAGTAGATATGAAGTTCTTTATCTTTAAAGTAAGGGTCATAATGAATAAAGCTGTAGATATTTCTCAAGAGTTGACATTGGAAGCTTTATATAGCGAGTTTTGTAAGTTTGAAGAAGAGACGGAATTACTTGATTCAAGATATGCCTATATATGGGAAGGGATCAGGTTGGAGATTTTTTCTCTACTTCAGACGCAGCTATTCCATAGTCAAAGAGCACAAGATTCAGTTAAGCCTAGAAATTTACCTTTGAAGCAAAAAATCTTTACAATCATTGCTCTTGTAGGTAACGGTATGCAAACCATGATGCGAAATCATTTTTCTTTAAAAAAGAGAATGAACTTCGATATACTTTTCATCTCTGGAGGCCGACGCAAGAAAGAAGCAGATGATACTTTTTGGGATATTTATATCGATCCCTTACTAGATATTGTTGGAATACACCAAAATTTGCTCATCGAGGAGCCTTATCGGAATGCCCATATGATTCCAGCCAAAACGAAAAACATCATGTACTCTGACGATAATTATATCTGGCATATGATTCATTTCTTTAGAAGCATATTTGTAAATACTTCTGAGATTGGACTATTTTTTAAAAATATTGAATCCGATCTTAATGATACTTTCTCTGTTACAACGGAAATTAAAAAATTGGCGGTTCGATATCATGAGCTTTATTTGTTTCTGTATGGTAGATATTGGAGGCTACTCAAGAAAATACAACCAAAAATACTTTGTGTAGTATGTGGATATGGGAAAGAGCCAATAATCCAAGCAGCAAAAGATATGTGTATTCCTACTGTCGAATTACAACATGGAATAATATCGAAGTATCACCTTGGATACGATATTGGAAAGGGGAGGAAACAAGGATTTTGTGACTATTTATTTACATTTGGACCAGCATGGGTGGAAATGGCAAATTTCCCCATCTCCAAGGATAAAATTATTCCGATAGGGTATCCCTATCTCAGTACCTCGATTAATAAACTAGGCAGCGTACAAAAAAAAGATCAGATTCTTTTCATTTCTCAAGGTACGATCGGTGACCGATTGAGCGAGTTCGCAGTTGAACTTCTTAGAAACAAGCCAGCGACCGTTCGCATAGTCTATAAGCTTCATCCAGGAGAAATTTTACGCTGGGAATCCACATATAAATCTCTTTACCAGGCATTCCAAAATGCTGAATTAGAAGTTGTTGTCGGCGATACCCCCTCTCTTTATCAAATAATGGCAGAATCCAAGTGGCAGATTGGTGTAAATTCAACCGCATTATTCGAAGGAATGATGTTTTTATGTAAGACGTATATAGTTGATTTGCCCGGAAAAGAGTATGTCCAGCAGATGATTGACCAAGGAGAATTTTCGTTGATTCCCAGCCCCCACTTCCTTGACTTCTCTTATGACCCAGACAAGTTGAAAAAGCATAGGAGTGACTTTTTTTGTGATGAAACACCAGAGAGATTTAAAAATGCGATTAAAATTGCAATGGGTGATCGTAGCAAATGAGAAAATTTGATAAGGTCAAGGATCAGTTTGCTGTTCCACTGAAAGTGATGAAAGGGGCCTCTTTATATTCCATAGGCGATGTCCTGATTAAAGCCTCCGGTTTCTTTCTCATTCCAATATACACAAGAATTTTAACCCCTACTGACTATGGAATAATCGGATACCTGCAAGTGTTCAGCCATATTTTGGTCGTAATTTTGGGGTTTGGATTTCATGGAGCACAAACACGATACTATTTTGAGCATAAAGATAATCTTCCACTCGTGGGAAAGTTTATGTTTAGTATAAATGTAACGACAATTATTGCATTCATTGTCGTTTGTATCCCGCTAATTTTTATAGGGTATTTCGGGAATTGGGATATTGGTAATTCGGGTATCCCGTTTCATCCATTCATGACTATCACTCTTGTTTCGGTTTTGATTACTGTTTTGAATAATTATGTAGTTTCATCATTCCAAATGAAACAGAAATTTCTGAGTGTCATGTTGCTAAACACACTATCTTTCCTGCTGTCGACCTGCTTTACCATAGTATTAGTTGTCTTTTTTAAAAAGGGAGCTTTTGGGCGAGTCTCGGGAAATTTCTATGGGATATTAATCATCTTGCTTCCTTCATATTTCCTTTATGCAAAAAAGTTCACATACAAGTATTCATTATCTGCTCTTAAATATGCATTAGCTTTTGGATTTCCCGTTGTAATTCATCTATTGATGGGTAGTATTCATAGTTATATTGATCGCATTATGCTTGAAAGCTATCTTCCGTTGTCGGATTTAGGTATATATTCACTTGGTGTATCGATAGCTTCAGTTTTACAAATGTTTATAACTGCTTTTAATCAGGCATTTCAACCAAATTATTATGAACTAATGGAGAAGAAAGATCGGTCTACAGATAAACCTATAACTCAAATTTTTACAATTTGGCTTAGCCTAATCACCTTTGCAACGTGTATGGGAATAATTATTGGTAGACCTTTCCTCAAAGTATTTGCTGGTTCTCAATTCGGAACCACGAGTGAAGTATTTCCTTACTTATTATATGCAACATATATAGGAAGTTTTTATTATTTCTTCTCTTCTCCGATTTTCTATTTTAAGAAAACGGGTTTACTGCCTTTCATTACAGGTTCGAGTGCAATAATCAATATTTCTTTAAATCTACTGCTAATCCCAAATCACGGGATTATTGGTGCTTCAATTGCTACAATTATCTCGCATTTATGGATTTCAGTTGTATCGTTTACTGTAGGACATAGACTTTACAAAATGAAATGGCCATATCTATATATTTTCATGTCGGTATTTGTAGTAAGTATTGTATTTGTCATGTATATATGAGGCTATGTTCATGTACGTTATTCTGATTGTAGCTGATTTATATGCTTTGCGTGCTAAGTCTTTATGACCGGAGGAATGCAAATGAGTAATGTTTTAATAACTGGTGCAGATGGCTTTATTGGTAGTCATCTGACTGAAAGCTTGGTTCAGGAAGGTCATAAAGTTCGTGCCTTTGTGATGTACAATTCCTTCAATACTTGGGGTTGGCTTGATACACTTCCAAAGGAAATGCTTTCAGGGATTGAGATTTTCCAAGGAGATATTCGAGATCCCAATGGTGTTAAACACGCAATGAAGGGTATGGATGAAGTATTCCATCTTGCTGCTCTGATAGCCATCCCATTCAGTTATCACTCTCCCGATACCTATGTGGATACCAACATTAAGGGAACATTGAATGTCTTGCAAGCCGCCAGAGACCTCGGACCTTCGAGAGTATTGGTCACCTCTACTTCTGAAGTATATGGAACTGCAAAATATGTTCCGATTGACGAGGTCCACCCATTTCAGGGCCAATCACCATATTCTGCTACCAAGATTGGTGCAGACAGGCTTGCTGAATCTTTCTACCGGAGTTTCGGGACCCCCGTTACGATAGTTCGACCGTTTAATACCTATGGACCGAGGCAATCTGCACGGGCGGTTATTCCAACCATTATCACCCAGCTGCTTTCTGGGAAGGTGGAAATCAAGTTGGGTTCACTTACTCCCACAAGGGATTTCAATTATGTAAAGGACACAGCTCAGGGTTTCATTGAAATTGCAAAGTCTGATAAGACTATCGGTGAAGAAATCAATATCGCCACGCAACAAGAAATCTCAATCGGGCAATTGGCTGAAGAGCTTATCAGGCAGATTAATCCCAATGCACGAATAGTTTGCGATGAGGAAAGATTGCGGCCTGAGAAGAGTGAAGTGAACAGGTTGTTGGGATCCAATGAAAAGATAAAGAAGCTGACTGATTGGAGGCCAAGATATACATTCTCTGAGGGGTTAGCTGAAACTATTGATTTCTTCAAGTACAACCTTGATAAGTATAAGTCAGACATCTACAATATCTAGAGAAGGTGACGAATGGAGTATTGCACGCATTGTATAATACTGGACACATGGTCAAGAACCAAGTTCAAACGCAGCCATGTCTCCGGCATTGATTATTTGTCAAGATTAATACTTTCTGGGATGATTTTACGAAACGAGGTAATTGATTTGGTCAAGAAGCATGAGCGCGATTTGAATCTGTGGAGTGTTGAGAATTTCTCCAATTTTCTCGGGCACTCTATAACTGAGTTCAATACGATCATCGATAGGCTGTGCAACAGGCAGTTTTTCCGTAAGGATGCATTCGATAGATGGTTGTTGATGGAACCCATCCAAAAGGAAATGGATTAAGCCATGAATCAAAATATTCCGTTGTCTGTACCCAATCTCAAAGGAAATGAACTCACCTACGTGTCCAATGCTGTCCAAACTGAATGGGTTTCCACAGGCGGACCCTATGTGAATGAGTTTGAGAAAGTCATTGCCGAATACGCTCACGTACCGGGGGCAGTCTCTTGTCAAAATGGAACATCCGGCATCCATACAGCATTGTTGCTTGCAGGCGTAACAGCAGCGGATGAAGTATTGGTTCCGACTCTCACCTTCATTGCAGCGGTGAATCCTGTCAGGTATATTGGTGCTGAGCCGGTATTCATGGATTGTGACGATACTCTTTGCATGGATGCAGGCAAACTGGACTTCTTCTGTATTACTCAATGTAGCATGCAGGCTGGAAAGCTTATCGATAACGCAACCGGAAAGCATATTAAGGCCTTGGTTGCCGTACATGTTTTTGGGAATATGGCAAACCTTGAGCGAATACTCGAGGTTGCAGGTACGTATAATATCAAGGTCATCGAGGATGCAACAGAGGCCATTGGAACCTATTATCTAGCTGGTCCGTATATTGGACATCATGCAGGAACGCTTGGATTCATGGGTGTCTATTCGTTCAACGGGAACAAGATCATAACAACCGGGGGCGGTGGCATGATTGTTTCTTCTGATGTTGAATTGCTTCGGCATGCGAAGCACCTAACCACTCAGGCAAAAAGCGATGAGATCAACTTCCTGCATGACGAAGTGGGCTTCAATTATCGCTTGACCAATCTGCAGGCTGCCCTTGGCCTTGCCCAGATGGAACAGCTGGAAGCTTTCATCACGAAGAAGCAGGAGAATTACCAGTACTACAAGGAATGTTTGGCTGATATCCCCAATCTGAGGTTCCTGCCATTCAGGTCGGATGTGCGGTCGAATCACTGGTTCTATTCAATATATCTTGAGGATGGATTTCCTGTTTCTCGTGATCAGGTTGTTGCTGAATTCTCCAAATACAAGATACAAACTCGGCCTATATGGGGGCTCATCCATGAACAGATTCCTTACAAGGGATTCAGGGCTTTCCAAATTGAGAAGGCAATCGATTATCAGAGGCATATCGTGAATGTACCCTGCAGTACCAATTTGGAGAAGCACGATATTGATCGGGTGATTGCATGTCTCAAGGCAATGGCAGGTTGAGTATGGGATCGCTTGAACAGTTATTTATAGATGAGCGAGCCACCATCCGGTCTGCATTGGAATTATTGGATAGTACAGCTAAACGCATTCTTTTAATTGCTCCTGAGGGGCATTTGAAAGCCGTTATTACTGACGGAGACATTAGAAGACATCTCATTAGGAACGGGAGCCTCGAAGACCCGGTATCTACTATCGCTACATACCATCCCAAGTTTGTCACCAGGGAAACCCGGGATACGGCCAAAGCCATCATGCGTGAGTATTCCATAACCGCCCTCCCGTTATTGAGCGACCAGGGTGTTGTTGAAGCGCTACTTTTTGCTGATGATTTGGAGCTGGTGAAGGAGTCGAACCTGCTCCTTCCTGTCGTAATCAATGCCGGAGGGTTGGGTACCCGATTGTACCCCTACACGAAGATACTGCCGAAACCTTTGATACCGATTGGTGACGAGCCGATTCTCTCCCTGATCATGCAACGTTTCGAGAAATTTGGATGCAACGAGTTTCATGTAATCGTGAATCACAAGAAAAATCTCATCAAGGCCTTCTTTGCAGATTCACCCAATCAACATCCGGTTCATTTTGTGGATGAGGACATCCCATTGGGAACTGGAGGAGGACTGTCGTTGCTGAAAGGGAAGTTGTCTGGAACGTTTTTCTTCTCAAACTGCGACATCCTCATCGATGCTGATTATGAGAGCATATATCGTCAGCATAAGCGGGAGAACAATATCATCACCATGGTGTGTGCTTTGAAGAATGTTGTTATTCCCTATGGCGTTGTGAATATGTCCAGCAAGGGTGAAATAAACTCATTTTCCGAGAAACCAAGATTTTCATTCCTTACCAATACAGGGTTCTATATCGTAGAGTCTGAGGTTGTGGAACAGTTGGTTGATGATCAATCGATCAGCTTCCCGGAAATCATGGACCATTACCGTTCCATCGGCAGGAGGGTGGGAGTCTATCCAGTAAGTGAAAAAGCCTGGATGGATATGGGACAGTTGGAAGAACTTGAGTTAATGAGAAATAAGTTATCATGAGAATAATAGAGTTTGGGACGAGTAATGTGCGTTTAGGTTACTATAAAAAATAATTTGGTATTTGAAATTTAGAACAAAAGAGCTTCCATGAAAGCCTTTTATAAAATTCGATATTTGCAATGATTTCTCAGGTCATGAAACAGTGACTGTGTGGTTGAGTGGTTTACATGTAGGGATGCTAAAGCAATTGTCAGATATGGGAGGGTAATATTCTTACGATTTATTCAATCTCAGAAGCCAAACAATGGGATTCATATGTAAAGAGTTTTTCTCATTGGGATGTTTATTATTTAAATGCGTATGCATATTCTTTAGCGCTTCATGGAGATGGAGAACCTCTTTTGATTGTGTATGAAGATGATAAGGCAAAATTCTGCTATGTTGTGTTGAAACAGGATATTGCCAAAGACCCTGGCTTCGCAGGTCAACTTGAAAATAATACATATTTTGACTTGCAGACACCTTATGGATATGGTGGTCCTTTGTCAGATGCTCCAATCCCTCATGAGTCCCAAGAGCGATTCATCCACGAACTTTCAGCCTATTGTGCCAAACATGGCATCGTATCACAATTCATTCGTTTTCATCCTTTGTTAGGCAATCATGACTTACTTGGACATGTATTTCAGACTCGGTATCTCAGGGATACAATCTGGATCGATACCTCGGTCCAAGACTTAGTCATGAGTAATATAGATGGTAAAAATCGCAATATGATTAGAAAAGCTATCAGAAATGGGATTACGATAGAAAGGAAAAACATTGAAAACTATCATGAGTTTGCCGCTATGTATGCTGAGACTATGGAAAAGAACGATGCAGACGCTTACTATCTGTTTTCTGAAGATTATTTTAGTTCTTTGAAAGATTTGCATGAGAATGCATGTATTTTTTATGCAATGATGGACAATAAGCCAATAGCCGGTGCCATTATGTTATTTAACGGTGAATATATGCATTATCACCTTGCAGGGACGATTGGAGAATACAGACAATATGCGCCAAGCAATCTATTACTTTATAAAGCAGGATGCTGGGCAAGCGAGCAAGGAATCAAAAAGTTCCATCTAGGAGGAGGAATGGCCCCGGATGATTCTTTATTTCTTTTCAAAAAAAAATTTAACAAGAACGGACAGCTACCATTTGTAGTAGGGAAAACAATATTTGATTTAGTCACTTATGATGTATTGCGTCATAAAAGAAAAGAGATTGATTCAAGCTTTGATGAAGATAATTCCTTCATGATTCAGTATAGGAGGTAAGTGTGAGTACTTATATTATTGCCGAAGCTGGGGTTAATCATAATGGAAGTGTGGAAATTGCACGGAAACTTTGCAAGGCTGCCAAGGATGTCGGAGCTGATGCAATAAAATTCCAGACTTGGAAAACAGAGAATATTATAACGAAACAGGTTGCGCAAGCAGCCTATCAAGCAGGGAATACAAGTCGTATCGAATCACAATACGACATGCTAAAGCGCCTAGAACTCAGTTATAATGATTTTCGTTCTTTAAAACTTTACTGTGATGAGATTGGGATTCAGTTTGCTTCAACAGCAGACGAACAGGACAGTCTAGAGTTTTTAGTTACACTGGGTATTCCTTTTATAAAAATTGGTTCTGGAGATATCGGGAATATTCCCTTTCTCAGGTTAATTGGTTCTAAAAAAATTCCAATTATACTTAGTACTGGTATGAGTACGTTAGCAGATGTTGAGATGTCCATCGATGCCTTACGCGAGGGCGGTGCAACAGATATTTCTCTGCTTCATTGTACTACTAGTTATCCATGCCCATACGAATTTGTTAATTTAAAAGTAATGGATACCTTGAGAAATGCATTCGGTTTGCCTGTTGGATACTCTGATCATACAGTAGGTATTGAGATTCCTACAGCCGCAGTAGCCAGGGGTGCTGTAATAATTGAAAAACACTTTACTCTCGATAGAAACATGGAAGGCCCTGATCATCGTGCAAGCACAGAACCAGGAGAGTTCAAACGAATGATTGATTCCATACACAACGTGGAGTTAGCAATAGGATCTGGAATTAAGAAGCCAAATCAGGATGAGAAAAACAATGCTGAAGTAGTTTTGAAAAGAATAGTTGCACAACGAAGAATACCGTATGGGAAAATCATTGATGTTGACGATATTTGTGCAAAAAGACACAACGTTGGAATTTCGGTAAAATATTGGGATATTATCGTCGGGACGATAGCCAGACGTACCTATGAGATTGATGAAGCAATCGAGATGTAATGAGATTATCGAGGCATAATAATGAAATATGTAGTTTCTGTAATTACTGGATCAAGGGCGGATTATGGAGTGCTCAAATATGTATTGTCGAGACTCAAGGATAATCCAATCATTGAATTGCAATTGATTATTACTGGGAGTCATCTTAGCAATAAGTTTGGGAATACAGAGCAAGAGATTATGGAGGAAGGTTACAAGGACTTAACCAGGGTTGTTTTGCCTGATGACGATGATACCAGGAGTGGGATGGCCTTTTCGACTGGAGTTGCTCTACAAAAGTTCGCCCAGCATTTTCGATCTCATGTTCCGGCACTGCTTATTGTGCTTGGTGATAGGTTCGAAGCTTTTGCTGCAGCCTCTGCTGCTCATCTAGTGGGTATCCCGATTGCTCATATTTCTGGAGGAGATGTTACTGAAGGAGCCGTTGACGATGCGATGCGGCATTGCATCACAAAAATGAGTTCTTTGCACTTTCCGGGATGTGAGCAATCCAGACGACGAATTATTCAATTGGGGGAAAAGCCTGTTACAGTATTCAATGTTGGTGAACCAGGAGTTGAGAACTGTTTGCGCTCGCCATTATTGAGTCGGCAAGAATTGGAGGCAGCAATTGGCTTTCCCGGCATAGCGGGAGACTATTCAGTGGTCACTTTTCATCCTGTTACCTTAGAGTTCCAATCAGCACTTGATCATGTCTCTGAACTTATTGCTGCGATGGATAGCCTCAAGGAAATGTATTATGTAATTACTATGTCAAATGCTGACGCTGGAGGTAGGGCGATTAATAAACTATGGGTTGCTGAAGCAGGGCGACGACCAAATTGGTTGGTTGTATCTTCACTTGGAGTGCAGCGTTATCTCTCCGCACTTAAATACTCCAAAATGGTAATAGGCAACTCATCTAGCGGAATAATCGAAGCGCCGTCACTTGGTATCCCCACAATCAATATTGGAACTCGCCAAAAAGGGAGAATGATGGCGGAGAGCATTGTAAACTGTGAACCGAACCGTGTCAGTATAACAGAAGGGATGAAAAAAATTTTTGCATCCGAATTTCAAGCAAGATTGAAATATGTCATTTCTCCATATGGAAATGGAACTACATCAGAAAGAATAGAGGAAGAGATAATTAGGTTCTTGAGAAGTCCGAAGGAGAAGACTATGAAGCAATTTTATGATATTAATTTTTCATTGGACGATGGAGATATTCTATGAAGAATATTGCAATAATTCCTGCAAGGAGTGGGTCGAAAGGGCTCGAAGATAAAAATATCCGAATATTCAATGGGAAACCATTACTGGCATATTCGGTAGAAGTTGCTATAATGAGTGGACTTTTTAATGAGGTGTTTGTTTCTACGGATTCAGAAAAATATGCCGAAATTGGACGGGAATATGGTGCACATGTTCCTTTCCTACGAAGTCCTGAGCTATCTTCAGATACAGCATCATCCTGGGATGCAGTCAAGGAAGCCCTTAATTGTTACGAAAAAATCGGAGCCACCTTTCATACTATAGCATTACTGCAACCAACTTCTCCTTTGCGAACTGCTCAGGATATCACTAATGCATTCGCCTTAATGCAAGAGAAACAAGCGAATGCAGTAGTGTCTGTCTGCGAGGTCGACCATTCACCTCTTTGGTGCAATATATTGCCTGAGAATGGTTCGATGGACCGGTTTTTGTCGAAGGATCTGGTGACGAAAGGTAGACAAAATTTGGATACGTATTATCGGATTAATGGGGCAATCTATCTTGTAAATGTGCCATATTTGTTAAGTTCACAGACAATATATGATCATGGGTGTTTTGCATATAAGATGGATAAAAGACGGTCAATAGATATTGATGACTTGGTTGATTTTCAAATTGCTGAATACCTAGATTCCTTGAGGGATCCTAATTCTAAATAGCAATTCACTTACACTTGACTAACGCCTAGTTGATGGATTCTGGGGTCCTCTAGGTTATGAATATATGACTATTACTAGATTACATTTTACGTCAATTTAGTGATGCTAGTGATAGAGACTTGGATGAGTTCGTGTTTACACCAATCATCGTGAATGATACTCTACAAGGGAATTATTCACTTCGTAAGTATCGAGAAATATTTAAATTAGGTTGTGGCTTTTCATGAAACAAATAAAGATTCTATACATATCAGAGTTCTTCTTTCCGATTAACCAAGTAGCATCGATACGTGCTACAAAATTCTGTAAATATCTTTCCCAGAATCCTGATATCTCAGTCTCTGTGGTTTGTAGGTCATATGAAGATATGGCAACTGATTTTCTACTTGAGAAAGATGTTTCCAAGATTTCACAAATATTCAGAGTGTCTGTTAATCAATATGGGGTTCGTCTAGTATCAAAGCTGAGGCTTAGGGTCCGGGCTTTTTTTCATCTGAGAGATAGTCAGCGTATACAAAAAGTTGGTTTGGAGAGTTCCAAAAAACAATCCTATTCTATAAAAAATGAAATTGGACGTTTGTTTCGGGTGTTTTCGGATGAGCTAGCCTGTTCTGCGTATATTAGGAATGCGAAAAGAGTACTCCGTAAATCATCGGTTCCTGATATAATAATTAGCTCCTATGGCCCGAAAAGTTCCCCGATTTTGGGTGGTTGGTATAAAAAAAGGCATCCAGAAGTTTATTGGATTTCGGATTTCCGAGATCCAGTATATCGGGGTTTCTCAACCCCTCATCTGTTGGTTAAGCGTTCGATTTCCTACGTGCAGCGAGTATGTAAAGAGGCCGATGTATTAACTTCAGTATCACAGGGATGTATGGATGCACTGCATTTCCCATCGCATCCGCATAAAGCAGTTATTTATAATGGATTTGACAGAGATGACATTTCTTTAATAGAGAATACGATTTCTCCCCTTAAATTTACTTTATCATATATGGGAACTATCTATAAAGATAGGCAAGATTTATCACCTATTTTCATGATTCTTCGAGAGCTCATTGATGAAGGCATACTTGATGTCGAGAAAGTATGTATCCGATATGCCGGCCCATCAAAAATGGCTTTTGCTTCATTGAGCAGAAGGTTCGGATTGGATAGATGTGTTGAAGCATTTGATACTGTTCCAAGAGCCACTTCTTTGAAATACCAGTTGGAAAGTCATCTCTTGCTTCTTGCCTCATGGAATTTAAAAGGAGAAGAGGGTATTATAACGGGTAAATTACTAGAATATATGATGATTGGACGGCCAATTATTGGCCTTGTATCAGGTGAGCTCAAAGATAGTGCAGTAAAAGAAATGTTACGGCTTGGCAATTTGGGAGTATGTTACGAACAAGCAAACAAGGAGCAGGATTTCTCGTTTGTTAAGCACTATGTGGTTGAGCAATACAATCAATTTATTGATGGGGCCCAACCTAAGCACAAGCCAAATCATGATTATGTTGAGCAATATAATTATCAAAATTTAACCAAACAGTTGGTTTCACATTTTCCTAAAGAAATTCATCAAAGAATCTGCAAATACGGTAGCGTTGGTATTCATTAGTAGTTTTCACTGGTTTTATGTTTATAATTGGCTTGATTTAAATAGAGAAGGGACAAATGGATAAGCAAAATTTATTAGCGAAAATCCAAAATAGACTACTTAAGGTAGCTGTTATTGGTCTTGGTTATGTGGGATTACCTTTAGCTGTAGAAAAAGCAAAAGCTGGATTTAAGACCACAGGTTTTGATGTTCAACGAAAAAAAGTTGATATGGTTAATGCTGGAATTAATTATATAGGTGACGTTGTCCAGGAAGATCTGGCGGAGTTGGTGAGAACGGGAATGCTTGATGCAACTTCAGAATTCTCCTTTGTGGCCGACTGCGACTTCATTGCCATCTGTGTGCCTACTCCTTTGGACGAGCACCAGCAACCGGATATTTCCTATGTGAGGGATTCAGTTATTGAGATTTCCAAGTACTTAAAAAAGGAATCCATCGTAGTCCTTGAGTCCACTACCTACCCCGGTACCACCGAGGAATTGGTAAAGCCGCTCTTGGAAAAAGGTTCCGGGCTTGTCTGTGGCGAGGACTTCTATCTCGGTTTCTCCCCAGAGCGGGTTGATCCGGGCAATCTCATCTACAAGACAAAGAACACCCCCAAAGTGGTCGGAGGCATCGGCAAGGATGCAACCGAAGTTATAGCTGCGGTCTATCGAGCAGTTCTATCTAGTGATGTCTACGAAGTTTCCAGCCCTGCAATAGCCGAGATGGAAAAGATTCTGGAGAACACCTACCGTAATGTGAACATCGGGCTGGTGAACGAGCTTGCAAAGCTCTGCCATGAGATGGGCATCAGCATTTGGGAAGTAATCGATGCTGCGAAGACCAAGCCCTATGGGTTCCAGGCCTTCTATCCCGGCCCTGGACTTGGCGGGCATTGCATCCCCCTCGATCCCTACTACCTTTCTTGGAAAGCGAGGGAGTACGGATTTCATACGTCGATGATCGAGAGCTCGATGATGATCAACGACCGCATGCCTGAATACACGGTAGAGCGTGCCTCCAAGATTCTGAACAGGTTCAGGAAAGCCCTCAACGGATCGAAGGTATTGGTGTTGGGTGTAGCCTACAAGCAGGATATCGACGACTACCGCGAGAGTCCGGCACTCAAGGTCATCGAGATACTGGAGAGGCAAGGGGCGGAAGTGACCTACTACGACCCTTGGGTGGCTGAGTACCGGTACAAGGGAAGGGCGGTACAAGGCTTGAAAGAACTGACAAAGGAAACTCTGGAGTCTTCCGATCTGGTGATGGTCACTGCCGCGCACAGCAATGTGGATTATGGCTTTGTACAGCAATATGCAAAAGCAATCTTCGATACCAAGAATGTGATGAAGGCGATCAAGAATCGCGACAACATAGAGGTGCTGTGATGAGATATGCACTGATCGGCTGTGGGAGAATCTCCCCGAACCATCTGGCCGCAGCCCAAGCAAACAAACTTGAGATAGTTGGCCTGTGCGACATCGATGCAGCCATGCTTGAAGACAAGATTCTTAAGTTCAAATTGGATGCTTCGAAAGTTGCACAGTACGATGACTATCAACTGATGCTGGATGATCTGAAACCCGAATTGGTCTCCATCTGCACCGAGAGCGGAAAGCATGCCGCCATCGCCTTGGACTGTATCAGACGAGGCATAAACATCATTGTTGAGAAACCGATAGCATTGTCGATAGAAGATGCAGATGCAATAATTGAGGAAGCAAAAAAGCATAACGTCAAGGTCTGCGCATGCCATCAGAACCGCTTCAACAAGTCGGTGGTGAAGATCCGTGAGGCGATGGACCAGCGGCGCTTCGGCCGCCTGTTCTACGGGACGGCCCACATCCGCTGGAACCGGGGTCATGAATATTACGACCGTGCTTCTTGGCGTGGTACCTGGGAGCAGGACGGAGGTGCATTGATGAACCAGTGCATCCATAACATTGATTTATTGAGATGGATGATGGGAAACGAGGTGACCGAGGTATTCGCCTACACCGACAAGCTCAACCATCCCTACATCGAGGCAGAGGATCTGGGCATCGCCCTCATCCGGTTCGCCAACGGCTCCTACGGCATCATCGAAGGAACCACGGACATTTATCCGAAGAACCTGGAGGAGACGCTCTACCTGTTCGGCGAGAAGGGGACGGTGAAGGCCGGGGGCCAGTCGGTGAATATCATCGAGGAGTGGTTTTTTTCTGACATGCTTGATGAAGCCGAAGAGGTGAAGGCCACCTACCACGAGAACCCGCCGAACGTGTACGGATTCGGCCACACCCCCTTATTCGCAGATGTAATCGATGCAATTAGGACTGATCGGCAGCCGAAGGTGACAGCCGAGGACGGCAAACGTGCCCTGGAACTGGTACTGGCTATATACAAGTCAGCTGCCGAGGGAAGGCCGGTGAAGCTTCCCTTGGCCAAGTGTGCCACAACCGATTTTACCGGGAGGTTTTCTTGATTGGATTGACTTCCAATCGGAGGAATTTGTCTGCATGAAAGAGAGTAAAGAGAAATATCAAGAATTTTGTCAAAAAATCTATGTCCCCCTTTTTTCCAAGCCATGGTGGATGGATGCCATGTGTGGAGCTGATAGTTGGGATGTATGGCTGTGTGAAAATAACGGTCGAATAGATGCTGCAATGCCATATTTTCAGACTATACGAGATGAAAAAACATATATTACAAAAGCCAAGCTTACTCAGAATAATGGAATAATCTTCAACCAACTTCCTACAAGTAAGCAGGCAACAAAATCAGCTTTTGAAGAACGTGTAATCAACCAGGCTTGTGACTTTATCAAATCCAAAGGCTTGGATGTATATGAACAGCAATTCCATTTCTCATTTACGAATTGGTTGCCTTTTTATTGGCAAGGCTACACAGCAATGCCAAGATACACTTTTGTAATTGAACACTCCAAATCAATTGATACAATTTGGAATGGAGTTTCTTCCAAAACTAGAAGCATTATCAGAAAGGGAGCTAAAAACTCATATTTTGATTACTCCTTGGGAATGGATGAGTTCTATCGAGAGCATGAAAAAGTATTCATAAAACAAAATATGGCCTGTCCCTTCTCGTACGACGAGTGGTGTAGATTGTATGATGCATGTATCAACCATCATTGTGGACAAATTATCTGTGCTAGAGACATAAATACACATAGAGTTGCTAGTGTAATTTTCATAGTATGGGACGAGGAGTCAGCCTATCACTTATTAGGAGGGAGTATCCCAGAGTTGCAGAATCTTGATACATATGAGGCTTTGATATGGGAAGCAATTAAGTTTACATATGATAAAAAGCTCAGGTATGATTTTGAAGGCTCAGTTATCAAACGTATCGCAAAATCCTTCAGGGAGTTTGGGGCTACCCCTTATTGTTACTTTAGAATCCGCAAAGTTTTTAACCCTGATATTCTTAGGGAAGAGTGTGAATCCTCAATCAAGGCGCTAAGTAGTTTATGTTGCATAGGCGGGAAATAATATGGAATTTCGAGATCTTAAGAAACAATACCAGGTACTGAAGGAACGGATGGACAAGGCCGTCATCGAGGTGATGACCGATTGCAACTTCATCAGCGGCAGGCAGGTGAAGGAGCTTGAAGAGAAGCTTGCGTCCTATGTGGGTGTGAAGCATTGTATCACCTGCGGCAACGGAACCGACGCCCTGTCGATGATGCTGATGGCCTGGGGCATTGGAGAAGGCGATGCGGTGTTCGTCCCCGACTTCACTTTCTTCGCAACCGGTGAGGTAGTTTCTTTCGAAGGTGCGACGCCGGTGTTCGTCGATGTCGATTCCGATACCTTCAACATGGATCCTGTAAGTCTTGAGAAGGCCATCCTGGCCGTCAAGGCTGAAGGAAAGCTGGCTCCCAAGGTCGTGATTCCCGTGGACTTGTTCGGGCTTCCCGCCGATTATGACCGCATCAACGAGATTGCATGCAGGTACGGCATGAAGGTGCTGGAAGATGCAGCGCAGGGATTCGGAGGGATGTACAAGGGCAGGCAAGCCGGATCGCTCGGTGATGCTGCAACGACATCGTTCTTCCCGGCTAAGCCGCTTGGCTGCTATGGAGATGGCGGAGCGATCTTCACCAACGACGATCACGAGGCCGAGTATCTGCGCTCGATAGCAGTGCATGGCAAGGGCTCCTTCAAGTACGACAATGTGAGGATAGGCTGGAACTCACGGCTTGACACCATCCAGGCTGCAATCCTGTTGGTGAAGTTCGACGCCTTCATTGAGTATGAACTTGAGGATGTGAACAAGGTGGCATCCTGGTACACAGAGGTTTTAAAGGACAAGGTGAAGACCCCTGTAGTCCCTGAGGGCTGTTATTCTAGCTGGGCGCAATACACTATCCAAGTGAGAAATGAAGAAGAACGCACTGCCTTGCAGCAAAAGCTCAAGGAACAGGGTATCCCCACCATGGTGTATTATCCCAAGCCGATGCATGAGCAGACGGCCTATAAGGATTTGAATCAGTATATAGAATGTCCGGTGACTGAAAGATTGTGTAAAACTGTTCTTTCGTTGCCGCTTGATGGGTATAAGCAATTATGTGAGGTTCAATTAGCAAGCAAAATTATCATAAATAACTAGAGTGCGATGAATAGCTATTGATTGTAGCAAGTTTTTTTTAAAATTATGAGCATTAGCATTTTTATATAATGATACTTTAAAGTGAAGGCAATTTAGTTAGTTTTGAAAGCAGTTCAAGAAATGTATCAGTGAGTATAAATATCGGGTACGATACATGAGGTAGTGAGCTGAAGACTAAAGCTATCAGTATGATAATTTTACATACTTATGCAATTTAGAAATCGGATTTGCTTAAGTGATAATTCTGTGATTATTAGGAAATATACTAGCATGGATAAAAAAAGCCAGATATTGATTCTCTCCAACGATGTTGACTACCTCTATACGCTGCGTTTGGAAACCATTGAAAGACTTCTTCAATCAGGGGCTTCCGTTGCTCTCTCCGCACCATACAACGACCGTGTTGAGTTCTTTGAGAAGTTGGGATGTACGTTTCATCCTGTTGAATTTACTCCAAGAGGGAAGAACCCTTTCTCCAATCTTGGAGTTTTACTTAAATACTTCAGGCTGGTTAAACAGACTAAGCCTGATGTTGTACTGACCTATACCATTAAGTCCAATATCTACGGTGGCTTGGTTTGTAGAATACTGAAGGTTCCTCAGATAGCTAACATGACAGGTCTTGGTAAAGCTCTGATGGATGAAAATTTCGTCCAGAAAGTAGTGTTAACATTGCTTCGTGTTGCATTTAAAAAGGCACGGACTGTATTTTTGCAGAATGCAAGAGACCTGCAGTATTTTCTTGACCACCGCATCACCACCAAAGAGCAGTCGGTTCTTATCCCAGGATCAGGCGTCAATCTCGCCCGCCATCCGTTGGAACCGTATCCAGAAGATGATGGGTCGATTCGTCTCATCTATATTGCCCGAATAATTAAAGACAAAGGGATTGAAGAGATGATGGCAGCGGCAAAGGCCATTCATCAGAAGTATCCTTACTTCAGCTGCGATATAGCAGGTTTTATTGGAGAGGCAGTGTATGAACCTCAATTGGCTGACTACTCAGCCTCAGGGGCTGGAAAGTACTTAGGATTTCAGAAGGACATTCATAGCCTGATCAAGAAAAGTCATGCAGTGGTACTGCCTTCCTATCACTTGGAAGGTATTGCCAATGTTCTCTTGGAAGGAGCTTCTGCAGGAAGGCCTGTGTTGTCAACAGACCATATAGGCTGTCGTGATACATTCGATGATGGAGTATCGGGCATTATGTTTGCCCCGCGCTCTGTAGAAGCCTTGGTTGAGGCGATTGAGAAGTTCATTCATCTTCCCTACGACCAGAAACAAGCTATGGGTCTGGCTGGAAGGAAGAAAGTTGAACGAGAATTTGACCGCGAGATTATTGTGAATGAGTATATGAAGGCTGTAGCGAAGATTGTAGGGCAGAAGGCGGAATGATGTGAACAAAAGCCAAATGAGTAATCAACCCATTCGAGTCCTTCAGGTACTAGGCGGCCTGTTTCACGGTGGTGCCGAAGCCATGATTATGAATCTGTATCGCAATGTCGATACCCGGGTTGTGCAATTCGATTTCCTTGTCCACACAGATCAAGAAGGCGTCTTTGACAAAGAAATACTTGATCGCGGAGGGGTGGTCCATCATGCTCCAGTATATAAGGGAATAAATCATTTTGATTATAAGGCGTGGTGGAAGACTTTCTTAAGGCAACATCCAGAATATGGGTGTATTCATTTCCATATACGTGGTACTTCGGCTATTGCAATCCCAATTTGCAAGCGACTTGGTAGAACAACAATTATTCATGCCCATAGTACTTCAAATGGTAAGAGTTTAGTTTCGTTCATAAAAGGGCTTTTCCAATTGTCCTTACGAAGAGATGCCGATTACCTCTTTGCCTGTTCCGAACCCGCAGGACGATGGTTGTTTGGGCAAAAGGCCTTGCAAGCTCCCAATTTTCATCTGTGGAAGAATGCGATTGATACAAGTACCTATCAATTTTCCCAAGACACCCGAAATCGAATTCGTTCAGAACTCGGATTGGAAGATTCATTTGTTGTAGGACATATTGGCCGCTTCATTGACGCAAAGAATCATGGATTTTTATTGACTATCTTCCAGGAGGTTCTCAAGCGAGAGCCTCATGCCAGGTTATTGTTAATTGGTGACGGCCCAAACCGCAAAGAGATTGAGGAAAAAGTGGAACTACTGAGATTGGGGCAGGCGGTTATCTTTGCCGGGTTCCGATCTGATGTGCCTGAGATCCTTCAGGCAATGGATATATTTCTGTTTCCTTCTTTGTATGAAGGGTTACCAGTTACATTGATTGAGGCTCAAGCAAGTGGATTGCCAAGTGTTGTATCAGATACGATTACAAAAGAAATTGAAGTGACCGATTTGATTCAATTCGTTTCACTTGAAAGTGTTGCAAAAGCATGGGCTGATATAATTTTTGCGATATCGAGAGACAATATTCGCAAAGATACCAGTAAGTCAATTATTGAAGCAGGGTATGATATCAAGCAATCGGCGAAGGAATTACAAGATTTTTACTTATTATGCGAAATTTGCTAAATCGATATTCCGTCGATAATAGTTGCAAGGCGTAGAGATGAGTTAGTAGGTATGTCTCAAACTTGAGTGAATCTACAGTGTGTTTATCAAATTGCCTTGAGGAATGCGAATAAGAGGAGTGGGTGATGCAAGCAATAATCTTGGCTGCTGGAATGGGCAGGCGATTAAAAGAGTTAACCAGGGATAACACAAAATGTATGATAGAGGTGAATGGAGAGACCCTCATTGAGAGAATACTCACCCAGCTTGATGATTTGAATCTCGAACGTATTGTACTTGTGATTGGATATAAAGGTGAAAAATTAGCAGCGTATGTAAAATCTCTTCCCATCAAAACTGAAATAGTTTTCATAACCAACCCGATTTATGATAAGACCAATAATATATATTCTCTCTACTTGGCAAAAGAATATCTTCTTGAACAGGACACCCTGTTACTCGAATCAGATCTCATTATTGAGGATGGAATTCTTGATATATTGATTCAGAACCCAGATCCCAATATTGTCTTGGTGGCTAAATATGAAAGTTGGATGGATGGTACTGTCGTTACGCTGGATGAGAGTCAACAGATAAAAAGTTTCCTTGGTAAGAAGGATTTTCATTTTTGCGATACCATGACTTATTACAAAACGGTTAACATTTATAAATTCAGCAGAGCTTTTTCTATGACTCACTATGTCCCATTCTTGGAAGCATATTGTAAAGCTTTGGGGAACAATGAGTACTATGAGCAGGTACTTAAAGTCATTGCACTGCTGGACAATCCAGGAATCAAGGCATTGGTTTTGAATACGGAAAAGTGGTATGAGATTGATGATATCCAAGACCTCGATATCGCGCAGACTCTGTTCGAAAAGAACAAGAGTACCAGATTTGAGAAAATGAACGCACGGTATGGAGGTTTCTGGAGGTTCCCTCGTCTTTTAGACTTCTGCTATCTGGTGAATCCGTATTATCCTCCTGCCAAGTTGATTGACGAAATGCAGGCGAGTTTCAATAGCTTGATAACGCAATATCCATCAGGGCAGAAAGTAAACAATCTTCTTGCAGCAAACTATTATGGACTTCATAGAGAGAATGTGATTGTCGGTAATGGTGCCGCTGAGCTGATCAAAGCAATCATGGAAGACGCTGAAGGAATCATCGGGATACTATCACCTTCGTTTGATGAGTATAGAAATCGTGTATCAGGAAATAGAATCTCACTGTTTACCGTAGAATCAGATGATTTCTCATATACTGCCGATCAGATTATCTCTCACTTTCAGAATAAGCCCATCTCCACCTTGCTACTGATCAATCCCGATAACCCATCCGGAAACTACATAGAGCAGCATGATGTATTGAAACTCGCTTCTTGGGCACAAGAACGAGGTATCTTATTCTTGGTTGATGAGTCATTCAGTGATTTTGCCTTGACAAAAGAACCAAGTTCACTGTTGGAGCAATCTACTCTGGAAAGGTACACTAATTTGGTTGTAATCAAGAGTATTTCCAAATCATTTGGAGTTCCTGGCGCTCGTCTCGGTCTTTTGGCTACAACTAATAAGACTATTCTCTCAGATGTGTCTAAAAATGTCTCCATTTGGAATATCAATTCCTTTGGAGAATTCTATATGCAGATTTGGGGGAAATATCGTGCAACCTATGAACATGCATTAGTGATGCTCAAATATGAACGAGATCGTTTAGCAACAGCATTGAAACAAATTGATTATCTTACGGTGTTTCCTTCACAAGCCAACTATATTATGTGTGAGGTGAAAGCCCCTAAGAAGGCCTATGACTTGGCAGTTGATTTATTGGATGCTCATAATATCCTTATTAAGGATTTATCGAGCAAACGTGGAATTTCGCCAAGGCAGTGTATTCGAATTGCTGTTCGCAACAAGGAAGATAATGATGCATTGATTAATGCTCTGAGAAGTCTTGTCTAATACAATCCTGTTTATAATCGAATATTTCCACGGGGGGAATCTGTCATCAGGTTCCCCTTTCCTGTCTTCAACCCTTACTACTCTGTCTGGGAATCAACTTCGACTGCAGTACATGCTGGCTCTTGGAGTAGATGCCGGTGCGGATCACCTGCTTCAGAAGGCTTACCCCCAGCATGCCCATCTCCTGCAAAGGCAGCTCAAAGGTAGTAATCGGAGTATTCCAGAACTCGGAGAAGTCACGGTTGTCGAAGCCGACCACCCGTACCTGGTTCGGAATGTGGATATTCATGCTTTGCAGTGCTGAAATAGCACCGGCTGCAATATAGTCGTTGGCGCAAAATATGCCGTCAGTCTCGGGATGGTCCTTCATCAAGTGCTTAGCTGCCTCAGAGCCGTGATCAAAGTCATAGTTGCCGTAATAGGTGTCTTGTGGCATCTCAAGCTTCAGTTCTTTCACTCTCTGGGAGAACCCCTTCAGACGATCCTGTACACTCAATCGATCCTCGGGACCGCATATCATCGCAGGGTGGCGCATCCCGCATCCATACAAGTGCTCCGCCGCCTGATAACCCCCCGTAGTATTGTCCACTACGACGCTGATCATCTCCTGAGCCGCCATATTGATTGAAACAATCGGAATGTCTGAATTCTGCGTATCGAGATTGAACTCCTTCCAAATAGGAATATGGTGACAGAATAGAATTCCCTCGACCTTATGGCTCTTTAGGAAGTTGTACGCCTTCTTCAAGTCATTGCCAAACTCAACACCGCTGACGAAGAACAAGGAGTACTGGCCACCGGACAGGCCATGCTCGATACCCCGTACTATCTGGTTGACGAAGGTCTCGGTAATATCGGCTGCCAAGCACCCGATGATCCCCGAGTTTCCCCGCTTCATGCGCGAAGCATTCCAGGAAGGCACATAGCCAAGCTGCTCGATCGCCTCAAGCACCTTCTTTCGGGTGGCTTCTCCGACCGGACGCTTGCCGTTGAGGGTATGCGTAACCGTAGCAGGGGAGACCCCGGCAGCCTTTGCTACATCTACGATCGTCACTACATCACGCATACGCCTTCCTCTTGGCAAAGTGTAAAGCCTCTTGCGGCCTTTGTCACTTGCTTATTGCAACTACCATACTGTCGCCTTCCTTGAGAGTGTCAGCTTCGAACGAGGACTGGGAGACGGTATACCCTTCTGGTACTCTGATGGTAAAGATTCGTTTCTTGTCGATGGCACCAACCTTCTTGGTGATTATGACAGCACGCTCGGTAACCGTGAACTCCCAAAGGTTATATTGCTTTCCGGCAAGCTCACTGCTTCCATCATCCTCAAAGTAGGAGGAATGTATCTCTTTCCCTGTTGTTTTACAGGGATGGACTAGAAGCTCCACCTTCTCAAACACACCGCTTTGGAGGTGTGTCAGTCCAGGAGCGGTCGGGATCACCGACCCCTCCTTGGCAAACCAGAGGCTCTCACCGTCAGGGGGATAGGGGAGTTCCAGGTTTATTCCTCCCTCGAACGCTGTTCCATCCTTGCTGTACCACCACAAGCCCTGAGGGAGGTAAACATCAGCGTTGGTTTTTC
>Ga0228535_1001804_pt1 | contig 27324 bp, 28 predicted proteins | sample SJ1metagenome_FD_168457 | JGI IMG/M metagenome (GOLD analysis project Ga0228535, IMG submission 168457) | Enriched culture of PCE-dechlorinating microbial communities from Ithaca, New York, USA - SJ1 | ecosystem: Engineered > Modeled > Simulated communities (microbial... > Unclassified | place...
CTTCCAACACTTGTCTGGTGATTTCTCGGCCTACTTCGTTTAGTTTATTTGCTAATTCCTCCTGGAACATGGCAAAGTCCAGTTTTCCGCCTAAACTATTTATTACCATTTCAATTATTGAAAGGAGAATGGGGATGATACAGCGAATTATTTCCATGAAGATATCACCTCTCGAGTAGTCTTTTTTGGGATTACTCGTCCTTGCCAGGACGGTGATATCTTCTTTATTTACCTCTAAAACTCCTACAATAACTTTACACTAAGGAACAGGTGATAGATGGTATATGTTATATGGGAGGGTGCTGAAATAAATGGATTTATCATATATAATATAAGTGGAGTAAAGTAACAGTATAACAATTAAGTGGCCTTATGAAAGGAGGACAAAAGAATGTTTACGAAACACTGGATGTTAAGAGAAACTGCCCACTGCAAAGAGGGCTGCTGTATTAAGTCCCGGATATGACGTTAAACTATCCCCAAAAAGGCACTGCATGCGGCAGTGCCTTTTTGTATGGGTGTATTTTTTTCTTTCTGTTAGCTCTATAATACTATAGAGTATATCAGGTATTATCAGGTAGTTCTTCTGGTGTTATCTTTGTCCGTATCCAATACTTTTTCAACACCGGACTTGGTCTGCTGTGTTTTTGTGGTTCCTGTGCTGATAGGGATGTCCTTATCCTTTTTAACGTCGGTATCATATTCGGTGGCAAACTCATCCATCATATTGGGGACAGTGTAGTTTTTACCTGCTTTGGCGCCCTGACCCTGATTCATTTTATTTTTGGCCATTTTGTCTTTTCTCCCTCCTTTCCTATGGTTATTTTCCCCAAAAACGAAAAGCCTATCCTATAAAAATATTTCTTGTGTTAAAATTGTTATATTAAAGCCAAAGGAACTTTTTGTCCCGGTGAACGTCTATTCATAATGGTACATGAAGGGAGGCGGACTACTTTGTACAATGAAGCAGAGCTGGTGGCGAGAAGCAGAGAAGGAGATATTGAAGCCTTTGAAGAGCTGGTCTGCTGCTGTGAACGTAAAATATACACCGTGACATACCGCCTCATGGGCAACCATGAGGATGCCAATGACCTGGCCCAGGAAGCTTTCTTGCGAGCATTTACGGCCATTAAGAATTTCCGCGGTGAAGCGTCTTTTCTTACGTGGATGTGTAGGATCGCGACAAATATATGCAGGGATGAGCTGCGTAAAAGACACCGGATATCAATGGAGTCACTGGACGAAAGGATTACCCTTGAAGACGGTGAGGTAAGCAAGCAGTTTGCGTCTCCCGATCCCGGCCCCGCTGAAGTATACGAGAAGAAAGAATTACAGGAAAAAGTACAGGCGCTGATCAATACGCTCTCTCCTGAATTCAGACTGGCGCTAGTTTTGCGAGATATCCAGGGCTTTTCTTATGAAGAGATTGCAAAAGAGTTGGAATGTTCTCTCGGAACAGTAAAATCACGTATAAACAGAGCCCGTAACTTCCTTAAAGACAGGCTGTCGGCGGAAAGGGAACAAAACTCAAGCCCGCAGCGTCTATATGGTTTAGAAAGGGGGGAACGGGAATGAACTGCAGACAAGTGGAAGAAAATTTGTCCGCTTACCTGGACAAGGCTCTACCGGATGAAGAAATGGACCTCATTAAAAATCACCTGGAAAGCTGTCCCGCTTGCAGGGAAGAATACAGCGCCCTGGAAAAAACAGTTCTGATGCTTTCGGAACTGGAGGATATCGCTCCGCCTGCCCTTTTCCGGAGTGAACTTCGTCAAAAACTGAAAGAGAAAAACAAGAAACGTTTCTCCCTGCAAGGTTTTGTTCCCGGCTGGCTGAAAAATGTGCGGGGTTACCACCTGATGCCCATTGCGGCAGCGCTCATTATTATGCTGGTTATTCTGCCTTTTGTCGGTAATAATAAACCGGGATTGCTGAAGAACTCCGTATCCGATTCTGATATGGCTATGGAGGACAGTTCGGATACTTACTATATGAAGACCAAAGAATCTATGAAGGACCAGGTCACAAGCAGTGCGCCGGAGGGCAAAGGCGGCGAGATGAACTTTATGGCGCCGACGGGCCCGGCCCCCAGGGCATCCTCCACAAACGAATCACTGGGAACGGCTTCCGTGGGACTCACTGCGCAGCCCCCGGGTGAAATAGAAAGAAAGATAATTAAAAACGCCGATGTTACCGTGCAGGTTGATGATTATGACATAACTGTCGAAGCTATCAAGAATAAGGTTTTCGCCATGAACGGGTATGTGTCCAATGAGAGTCTGAGCGGAAAGGGAACAGAGGGAACCATAACCGGATACTTGCAGATCAGGATTCCTGCGGTTCATTTTGACGAATTTCTCTCCGGGATGGACGAACTCGGTAAAGTAAAAGGACGCAATATCTATACACAGGACGTAACCGAAGAGTATGTTGACGTGGAAAGCCGTCTTAAGGCCATGCGGACCAAAGAAGAACGCCTGCTCGCCATCCTGTCCAAGTCGGGCAGCTTAAGCGATATCCTGGCGGTGGAAAACGAACTGGCCAATACTCGCGCCCAACTGGAATCACTGCAGGGAAGGCTTCGATATCTCAATAACAGGACGGATTTTTCGGCAGTTTCAATCAATATCCAGCAGGCAGCGGCTTCTACCCAGCAGATTTCCACCGGCGGCCTTAATGAGGTGCTGACCAAGACAAAAGAGGCTTTCATAAAGGCGGTAAACAATATCCTGTTGGGTACCGGCAAGCTGGTGGTGTTCTTTGGCGCGGCCCTGCCCTATCTGATACTGTTGGCAGCAGGGGGAGCGATAGCCTGGGGTTATTGGCTAAAGAAGAAAAAACAATAAAAAGCAAATGTTATTTTGGTTATTTACAACGGTGTGCAGGAAAAAGTGCACACCGTATTTTTTTTTGGTAGAATTAACAATGATAATAAATAACAATGGTGGAGTGATCGTATTGAAGGGAAAATTTATGGTAATTGACGGGAACAGCTTGGCCAACAGGGCTTTTTATGCTATTCCCATGCTGTCAAATTCCCAGGGTTTTATAACGAATGCCATTTACGGGTTTTGTAATATGCTTTTAAAAATAATGGACGAGGAAAAACCGGATTATGTGGCAGTCGCTTTTGATAAGGGGAAGATAGTGTTTCGCCACCAGGAATTCGGGGAGTATAAAGCCAAAAGGAAAGGAACTCCCGATGAACTCAGACCGCAGTTCCCCGTCCTGAAAAAATTGCTTGAGGCCATGAACATCGCCGTTTTGGAGTGTGATGGTTATGAGGCCGACGATATTATCGGGGCGCTGGCGAAACTCGGTGAACACGAAGGACTCCACAACATAATCGTAACAGGTGACCGCGACACCCTTCAGTTGATTTCGCCGCAGACCAGGGTAGTACTTACCAAAAAGGGTATTACAGAACTGGAAAGTTATGATGAACAAGCCCTGCAGGAAAGATACGGGTTGAGTCCCTGGCAGATGGTTGAGTTGAAAGGGCTGATGGGGGATGCTTCCGATAACATACCGGGTATACCCGGCGTAGGGGAAAAGACGGCGCTGAAGTTGATCCAGGAATATAAAGACGTGGAGAACGTTATCAGGCATAGGGAAGATTTTAAGGGCAAAAAACTGGGCCAACTGCTGGAACAGTACGCGGATCAGGCCAGGCTCAGCCGGAAACTGGCTGTAATAGAGACACGGGTCCCGTTGGATATGAGCATGGAAAAATACCGGGTGACTGAACCGGATTATCCCCATGTAATAGAGCTGCTAAAAGAGCTGGAATTTAAAAACATCCTGCAAGACATGATGGAAAAAATGGCACGCACCGGCCTGGCAGGCCAAAAGGACACAGAGCCCGAAACTAAAGGTCGGATAATTGATGAAACCGGCATCCTGGAAGCATATCTTGCGGCAAACCAGGAGGAATTGCACCTCTACCTGGAAACCAAAAAAGACGGCGGTCCTGCCATCTCGATTACCGGACTCGGACTTAAAGCCAAAGGGCGGTCTCTTCCCGGGGATGATGCGGTGTGGGTAGTTTGGCAGGAAAGTTCAGGCCCCGAAGAGTTTCTAAAAGTCCTCAAGCCTTACCTGGAAAGAGAATCACTTATAAAGACGGTCCATGACGCCAAGACCGCCCTGCTGGCCTGTGAGAAATATGGAATAAACCTTAGAGGCGTAAAATACGATACGCTCTTGATGGCTTACCTGCTGAACCCTTCCCGGGCCCGGAAGGACCTGGAGTCCCTGGCCCGCGACTGCCTTGGCCTGCGCATACCGCCGGAAAGAGGCCCTTCCAGGGCCTATGCGCTGCTATTGGTTTTGGAAAAATTGGGAAAGCAGTTTCAGCGGGAGCTGGCCGACCAGGAAATGTGGAGCCTTTACCATGATGTGGAACTGCCTTTGAGCGCTGTTCTGGCAAAGATGGAAAGGACAGGCGTGCTTTTGGATGAAGCAGTCCTGGATGAAATGGGCGGAGAGCTCGATGGTCGTATCTCCAAAATAACCGGCGAGATTTATGAGTCGGCACACGAGGAGTTTAATATTAATTCACCCAGGCAATTGGGTGTGATCCTTTTCGAAAAACTGGGCCTGGCCAGGGGAAAAAAGACAAAAACAGGGTATTCTACCAGCGCCGAAGTTTTGGAAACCCTGGCTGCAGAACATGAAATTGTAGCCAAGATCCTGCATTACAGGCAGCTGGTAAAAATCAAGACCACCTATATAGACGGGTTGAAAAATCTTGTGGACAGCGAGACTAAAAGGGTGCATACATCTTTTAACCAGACGGTAACAGCGACAGGGCGCCTGTCCAGTACGGAACCGAACCTCCAGAACATTCCCATCCGGCTGGAGGAGGGAAGACGCCTGCGTAAAGCTTTTATCCCTTCCCCGGACCGTTTCTTCCTGTGCGCGGATTACTCCCAGATTGAACTGAGGGTATTGGCCCATATTGCGGGCGATGAGGTCTTGACAGAGGCTTTCCTTAAAGATCAGGATATCCATGCGCGTACCGCCTCGGAGGTCTTCGGCGTAGCCATGAAAGATGTGACAAAAGAGATGCGGAGGGCAGCCAAGGCGGTTAACTTCGGGATAGTTTATGGGATAAGTGATTTCGGACTAAGCCAGGACCTGGGGATTTCACGTTTTGAAGCAAAGGAATACATCGACAATTATTTTAAAAGGTATCAAGGGGTAAAATTATATATCGACAGGGTGATAGATGAGGCGCGAGAGAGAGGGTATGTAACCACGGTCTTAAACCGCCGCCGCTACCTGCCTGATATCTTAAGCAGAAACTTTCACCTGCGCAGTTTTGCGGAGAGAGCGGCTATGAACACGCCGATCCAGGGAAGCGCCGCCGATATCATCAAACTGGCTATGCTGAGACTGCGGGAGGAACTTGATAATACGGGGTCTGACAGTTCCATGATTCTCCAGGTCCATGATGAATTGATATTTGATGTGTCTGCGGATAATATTGAGAGTATGGCTAAACTGGTCAGAGACATCATGTGCTCGGTTTATCCTTTGTCTGTACCCCTGAAGGTGGACCTCCAGGCAGGACCTAACTGGTATGACCTGACCCCGCTCCATATTTGAGTACGATTCGGTTATCGGTGAGTCATTGTTTATTCAGTACATTATGGGGAGGAAAGAACAATGCCGGAACTGCCGGAAGTGGAAACAATAAAGAGGAGCCTGGAACCGCTTGTTAAAAACAGGACTATAACAGGTGTGGATGTATATTACGGCGGGATCATTAAATATCCGGGTCCTGCTGATTTTTGCGGTCAGCTTAAGGGCAAAATCATCAGGGAGGTCGGGCGCAGGGGCAAATACCTGCTCTTTGAATTAAGTGATGATTATACACTGGTCATCCACCTGCGCATGACAGGGCAGCTCATAGCCAGTAAGCCGGGGGTTTCTTTGGCCAAACACACCCACCTGGTTTTTCGCCTTTCGGGCGGACAGGAATTAAGATTTGTGGATATTCGAAAGTTTGGTCTGATTTACCTTATTAAGAAAGAGGAACGGGCCAGGATCAAGGGACTGTATACCCTGGGGCCGGAACCCCTGGATGAGGGATTCACTTTAGCCTTGTTCGAGGAAACAGTCGGGAAAGCGAAAGGAGGGCTGAAAGCCTTCCTTTTAAACCAGACAAGGGTAGCGGGCATTGGCAACATTTATGCCGATGAGATCCTGTTTGAATCCGGCCTGCATCCGGTGCGGAAAGTGGAAAGCCTGAAGAAGGAAGAGATAAAAAGGCTATATGAGGCAATTCGCAAGAAACTGGGCGAAGGAGTGGAGTTTCGGGGAACTTCTTTTCGGGATTATGTGGACGGCAAGGGAGAAAAAGGCGGGTTTCAGGAAAGGCTTAAGGTTTATGACCGGGGAAATCAACCTTGTGCAAGGTGCGGGCAACCTTTGGTCAAAACAGCGGCGGCCAGCCGCGGGACGGTCTTTTGTCCGCGCTGCCAGGGTTAAGCTGCTGTAAGCAGTTGCTTGCACAAAGGCCTTAACGGCAAACACACTTAACGGCAAACAGCTCTTGCGTACAGCCAGCTGAAAGGATATCATAGTGTCAATCGGAATGGAAAGGGGTTTTTCAACTGTGCTGGTGATAGGTTTGACCGGAGGTATAGCCTCGGGTAAAAGCACGATATCAAACTACCTCCGGGAACTGGGAGCAGTTGTCATCGATGCGGATCAACTGGCCCGGGAAGTTGTCAAACCCCACAGCCCGGCCTGGCAGGAGATTAAGGGATACTTTGGTGATGAAGTGATTGACGAACAAGGTAACATTGACCGCAGGAGCCTGGGCAGGATTATTTTCCATTCACCCCGGGACAGGGAAAAACTGAACAGTATCATTCATCCCAAGGTTATAGAGGCTACGAAAGTATTAATTGATCTATATAATAAAAGAAATGAAGCGTCGCTAGTTGTGGTGGATGCCCCTCTTTTGCTTGAAGCGGGGATGACAGACCTGGTGGATGAAGTCTGGGTCGCAGCCGTACCGGAAGAGGTCCAGATCGAAAGGCTGATGAAGAGGGATAAGGTTTCCCGGGAGGAGGCGCTTGCACGGCTTAAGACCCAGATGCCCCTGGAAGAGAAACTGGGCCGGGCTGACCGTGTTATCGATAACAGCGGTGATCCTGAAAAAACCCGGGAACAGGTATTTTTATTCTGGAAGGGGTTGATCCAGGAATAAATCTAAGAAGTATACATAGTTATAACTAGATGATTTTACAGACCTGGAAACCAAAAGGACAACCTTGGTCGGAGTGACAGGTCCTGATGTAGGGGGAACTGCCTTGTTCTATCGCTGGTGGCAAAAGATTTCGTCGTTAATAGTACTGGGAGTGATCCTGATTATCCTGGTTAACAGCGCCTGGTTTTTAAAGTTGTTTTATCCTTTTCCGCACCGGGAGCTGGTAACAAAATACAGTGAAGAATACAAGGTTGACCCTTACCTGGTATTAGCCCTGATCCGGACAGAAAGCCGTTTTTATTCGTATGCCAAGTCACGGGTCGGCGCTAAAGGATTAATGCAGATTATGCCTGAAACCGGCATCTGGATTGCCGGTCAAATGAAAATACGCGATTTTACAGCAGATAAATTATATCAACCAAAATACAATATCCTTATGGGAACATGGTATTTGGCTTACTTGGACAAAATCTTTCAGGGTGATTTGGTAAAGACGCTGGCAGCCTACAACGCAGGAGAATATAAAGTAAAAAAATGGCTGGGAGACGGAACCTGGTCAGGGCGGCAGCAGGATTTGAACCAGATCCCTTATGAAGAAACCAGAAAATATGTTGACAAAGTGCTTTTTGATTATCATATTTATAAGAGGATATATAAGAATAAATCGGATTAGCTATTTTCTGATAGGCGGAGGAAAAAGATGAGTGAGAAGATTAAAACTCTCGGTCAGGTTAAATCATTTAAGGTGGACGAAGACAGGAGGCTGTTCTCGGCCCGGCACGAGGAGATAATAGCCGGATTGACAACAGATATCTATTTTGTTAAAACCCAGGAAATACTGGAGAAAAAAGGTCTGGCCCAAACAATAGTCACAGCGGAAATCTTTGCCCGCAGAGATGGTATACTGGCGGGGTTAAACGAAGTGACGGGGCTTTTAAACGAGACCCCCGTAGAAGTATGGGCTTTAAAAGAAGGACAGGCTTTTAGCGCAAAAGAAGTGGTGATGCGTATCACCGGGAAATACAGTGATTTTGGCATCTATGAAACTGCGCTGCTCGGGATCCTGGCCAGTTCCAGCGGCTGGGCCACAGCGGCCAGGGAAATAAAAAACGCGGCCGGCGACAAGTTGGTGTTGTGTTTCGGAGCCCGTCACCTTCACCCTGCTGTAGCTCCGGTCATGGAAAGAGCAGCCCTTACCGGAGGTGCGGACGGGTCGAGTTGTATCCTGGGAGCAAAGCTGGCCGGGAAAGAACCTTCCGGAACAGTGCCCCATGCCATCATACTTATAATGGGAGATACCGTTGAGACCGCGCTGGCTTATCATGAAACTATGCCTGCGGGTGAATCCCGCACGGTACTGGTAGATACTTTTAAGGACGAAGCCGAAGAGGCGCTTTGTGTGGCCAGAGCGCTCGGCCCTGCCCTCCAGGCTGTGCGTCTGGATACTCCGAGTGAACGGGGCGGGGTGACTCCAGGACTGGTACGGGAAGTAAGGGCCCGGCTGGATCGGGAAGGATTCAGCAGTGTGCAGATATTTGTCTCAGGCGGGCTGGATATCGAAAAAGTTGCCAGCCTGAAAGAAGCCGGAGCAGATGCTTTTGGTGTGGGCAGTTTTATCTCGGGCGCAGCTCCCATCGATATGACCATGGATATAAAAGAAATCAACGGAAAGGCTGTCGCTAAACGGGGACGTATACCCGGTCTTACACCCAACGAACGCCTGGTCAGAATAAAATAAAGTGAGCCGCCCCGGAGGGCGGCTCTCATTTTACTTTATCTTCAATTGGTTTGCATCTTGTCGTGACCCTATCCATGAATGAATCATAGTTGACGATGAATCTTTCATGGACACCTGTTCCCACAGGGCCTAATTCATCATATGCGGTAATCTCAAATACCAGCCTGTTCCGGTCGATTTCCGCCAATTTTGCCGTGACGGTTACTGTCATTCCCCTGATAGTCGGTTCTTCGTGGATTAAACTCGATGATTTCCCTACTGTGATGTAGCGGTCGGGCAGCAGGGGATCGACGGTTGTCACCGCCGCTTCAATCATCAGAGCCGCAAGGGTAGGTGTTGCAAGCAAGTCCTTGAGTGACCCACTACCAAAATTTAGAGCGGTATCTTCTGTTGTGATTTTCTTCTGCACAGACCCGGATAAACCGATTTTTAATTCTGGTATCCTGCTCTTCATCTTCAACACCCCTTTTTCTTTTATTATACTATAAAATACCATTAAATGGTGCATATATTCTGAAAATTATTCTCTTACTTAAATAATTTTATACCGGTTTGATGACATCCGGTGAATTATTCAAAGGGGAATTGACCAGCGGTGATACCTGGTATATATCCATCTCTTCCGGCGGGTAAGGTATAAGAAGAGAGTTGAGGACGGCGTGTTCCTGCACGGAGGTATCAAGCCACAGGTCGTAATCCTGCGGCCGGATAATAACAGGCATCCGGTCGTGGAGGGGCTGCAGGAGCGAGTTGGCCTTCGTGGTGATTATTGCGCAGGAATAGAGGGGGGGACGGCCGGGCGGCGACCAGATGTCCCAGAGGCCGGCCATACCTAACGGCGAGTTATTGCGCATGAAGATACGGTAAGGTGTTTTATTTCTTCCTTCTTTTTTCCACTCAAAGAAACTGTCGGCCGGAATGAGGCACCGCCCCTGTTTGTAAGCCCGCCGGAAGCTCGGCTTTTCCGTAAGAGTTTCGGCGCGGGCGTTGATCAGTTTACTGCCTATACCCGGGTCTTTGGCCCAGGAGGGAATAAGTCCCCAGCGAAAGAAAGCCAGTTTTCTGTTATCTTTACCCAGGACAACAGGGATTTCCTGGGACGGAGCAGCGTTATAAAGGGGGGTATATTCCCCCTCTGTTGTTTTTATCTTAAAATACCGCGCTATTTCTTCCAAATCAATAGTTGTGGTAAAACGACCGCACATTGCAGCTCACCTCTTTGAATACATAGTTCGCTTTTTAGAAAGAAATGTCCTGCTATCCCATATTTTCTGATTAGAACGGGGTATGTTATGATATGTAAAAGAAATGTTAACTGCAAAAGGAGAGGAAGGAGATATGGCGCGGGTGTATGGCGGCAGGACAAATTACGGCGAGGTTATGGGTATTATCATGCTGGAGACGAGATTTCCCAGGCTGCCCGGAGATGTGGGAAATGCCAGCACCTTTGCTTTTCCCGTCAGATATAAGGTTGTAAAAGGGGCTTCTTCACAGAGAGTTGTGAAAGAGGCTGATCAGGCTTTGCTGCCGCCTTTTATTGAAGCGGCCAGGGAACTGGAAAAGGAAGGGGTAAGTGCGATTGCCACCAGCTGCGGGTTTTTGGCAGTGTTCCAGAGAGAACTGGCCGATGCGGTTAACGTGCCGCTGTTCAGTTCCAGCCTGCTCCAGGCGCCGCTTGTTTCTGCTGTGATCAATAAAAAACAGCAGATCGGGATACTGACAGCCAGGGCACAGTCCCTGACGGAAAAACATTTTGCCGGCGCGGGAATTTCCGGTATTCCTTATGCAGTGGTTGGCATGGATGATGCCCCCGAGTTTACCGGAGTTTTTATTGAAGGCAAGCAGGAATTGGATATTGAAAAATGCAGGCAGGAAATAATCGGGGCCGCAAAAGAATTAACCAGGCTGCATCCGACAGTAGGTGCAGTTATAATGGAATGTACCAATATGCCGCCTTTTGCTAAAGATGTGCAGGGTGCGGTAAAACTGCCTGTATTTGATATGGTCACTTTGATAAATTATGCTTTTTCGGCAGTTGTGAGAAAAGAATACACTGGATTGATGTGATGTTCAAAGGGGTTGTTCTCTTGGAAACAAATAAAATTGCAGTCATTGATGATGATCCCAAAATCAGGGATATGCTGCGGCGCAGTCTAGCCTATGCCGGCTACCGGGTCGTTACGGCGGAAGACGGAATCAAAGGATGGGAAATGACGCTCAAAGAAAAGCCGCATCTTGTTATCCTTGACGTAATGCTCCCGGGAATGGACGGCTTTGATACATGCCAGCACCTGAAAAAAGAGACGGATATACCTATCCTGATGCTGACGGCTAAAGACGAAATCAGGGACAGGGTCAGGGGCTTGGACTGCGGGGCTGACGATTACCTGGTCAAACCTTTTGCCTTGGATGAACTGCTGGCCAGAGTGCGTGCACTGCTGCGACGTTATCGCCCGGGGTCCGAAGTATTGCTGGAGTTTGTTGATTTAAAGGTTAACCCTGATACTTATCAGGTCTGGCGGGGAGAAAGAGAGATCGAGCTTACAGCCAAGGAATTTGATTTGCTCCACCTCTTGATCAGGCACCCGCGCCAGGTGCTGACCAGGGAGAAATTGATGGACAGGGTATGGGGATACGATTACGAAGGTGAGTCCAATGTTTTGGAGGTTTATATAGGTTACCTCAGGAACAAACTGGAAGAGAACGGGGAAAAGAGGATCATTCATACTGTCAGGGGCGTGGGATACGTGATGAGAGAATAGGGGGATGTTCATGCCGATACGCTGGCGTTTAACCTTTTGGTATACAGGTATTCTGCTGGGTGTGCTGGTTATACTGGGCAGTACGGTTTATCTCTTGCTCCAGTATTCACTGACGGCGGAGATAGAGAGAAACCTTGACAATAAAGCGGATGAGGTACTGAGGTCGACCAGGGTGGTAGGTACTTTGCCCTTTTTTTTACGCCAGGTGGTCCTGCCGGACGTCGAGGTTTTTGCGGCGCCAGATGTCTATCTCCAGGTGGTGACAACAAGCGGGGAGATTGCCGTAAAGTCCAAGAATCTCGGTAATTACAACCTTCCGGCATCTAATGAGGTTATTGAGGAAGTTTTACAGGGTAAAAGCACTTTCACCACTTTCAGTGTGGAAGGTGAAAAGCTGAGGATGGTAGTCAAACCCCTCCTGCTGGACGGGGATATAGTAGGTATCCTGCAGGTTGCCCGTCTTTTGAAACCGGTAAGCCTGGCCCTGGGACGGCTGGGCCGGATCCTGTTTTTCGGGGGGCTGATTGCCGCTGCAATCTCCCTGGCCCTGGGTAGGTTTATGTCTAAAAAGGCATTAAAGCCGATAAATGATTTGACCCGGGAGGCTAAAACCATCGGTGAGGAAAGGGATTTCAAACGCCGTGTCCGCTATACCGGACCCGGCGACGAGCTGGGGGAACTGGCGGTTACTTTTAACAGTATGCTGGGAAGACTGGAAGAAGCATACCGTCGTCTGTCCGACATGCTGCAGGCGCAGCAGCGTTTTGTCGCCGACGCTTCCCACGAACTGAGGACGCCTCTTACTTCTATCCAGGGGAATGTAGACTTTTTGCTGCAGTTGTGTAAAGAGCAAGAACAACCAGGCCCGTTTGATGAAGCCTTAAACGACATCTCTTCGGAAACGAAACGGTTATCCAGGCTGGTCAGGGACCTTCTTACCATGGCCCGTGCCGATGCGGGCCTTAACCTGGAACTTAAGCCAGTGGAACTAAAACCGGCGCTGGAAGAAGCCGTTCGCCAGGCCCGCCATCTTGTAAATGGACAGGAATTCCGCATTGAAATGGAAGAAGCCCGGGGTTTGGCGGTCCAGATGGATACCGATTATTTCAAACAGATGCTGCTGGTCTTTTTCGATAATGCCTTTAAGTATACGCCTTCCGGGAAAAAGGTGGTATTCCGTGTTAAAAACCTGGAAAAGGACAACCGGGTTGCCTTGGTTTTCAGGGATGAGGGCCCGGGTATTCCGGAAAAAGACTTGCCCCATATTTTTGAAAGGTTTTACCGGGCGCAGCCCTCACGGACCGGAGAGGGAACCGGGCTGGGACTTGCTATTTCCAGGTGGATTGCAGCCGAACACGGCGGGGATATAACCGTGGAAAGCGAATACGGCAAAGGTACGGCATTTACTATTTATTTGCCTCTTTTCTCAGGTTATTTTAAGGAAAATGGATTAAGCTAATTTTGAATATAGAAGAGTTGAAAGGTTGGGAGGTAGTAAAAAATGGAACGTTTGCGCATCAACAGGCTGTTGGTAGTTTATACTCTTCTTATTTTCCTGGGAGGGGTGTTTTTTGCAGGCGTTGTGCTCACGGTAAAAGGATATGAGGCGCCGTGGAGCTTGACCAAAACGGCGCTGGCCGAGACTCAGGAGGCTGTAACGCCAAATACGGCAACCGGCTCTTTTTTTGCTCCCGATACAATCGAAAAAATCGTGGAGAAGGCCGGGCCGGCGGTTGTTAAGATTGAGACAGTTGCCAGGATACAGGGACGGTCCGGGGATCCCTTTTTTGACGACCCCTTTTTCCGCGATTTCTTTGGGGACAGGTACCGCAGTCAACAGCCGCGGGTCAGTCAGGGGCTGGGTTCAGGTTTTGTTATTTCTACTGATGGTTATATCCTTACGAATAACCATGTAGTGGAAGGAGCAGACGAAATCAAGGTCTACCTCACCAGCCGCCCGGAGCCCTATACCGGAAAAATAATCGGCTCCGACGCCGAACTGGACCTGGCCGTCCTGAAGATTGAGGCAGGGAGGGAACTGCCCTTCCTGAAACTCGGCGACACCGGCAAATTAAAGGTAGGCAACTGGGTGATCGCCATCGGCAATCCTTACGGACTGGACCATACTGTAACGGTAGGGGTCATCAGCGCCAAAGGACGGCCTATCACCATCGACGGCAGGGAATTTAAGGATTTGATCCAGACTGATGCTTCCATCAATCCCGGTAACAGCGGGGGGCCTCTTCTGAACCTGGAAGGGGAAGTTGTCGGTATAAATACCGCCATTAACGCACAGGCCCAGGGAATCGGTTTTGCCATACCCAGTTCCACAGTGACCCAGGTGTTGGACCAGCTGCTGGAGAAGGGTAAGGTAGTGCGCCCCTGGCTAGGTGTATACATGCAGCCGGTAACGGAAGATTTGGCAAAGTATTTTGGTTTACAGGAGGCGCAAGGGGCGCTGATCAACGCAATCCAGCAAGATTCGCCTGCAGAGAAGGCCGGTTTGCAAAGAGCCGATATTATTTTGGAATATAACAAGCAGAAAGTAAAAACACCTGAAGACCTTTCAAAACTGGTAAAAGAGTCGAAAATCGGGGACAAGGTCGTCCTTTTGGTCCACAGGAATAAAACCACGATCTATATAACAGTGACAATCGGAGAGAAAAATTAAAGGAGGGGAAACCCTCCTTTCTCATTATTTTAATCGATACCGGCGTTAATCCACGCCAGCGGGTCTTCTTCCAGGAAAAGCCAGGGATTGACAAATACCTGGCCGAAGCTGACGGTCCAGTGGAGGTGAGGTCCGGTTGAAAACCCGGTGGAGCCAACCTTTCCGATAATATCTCCTTTTTTGACCGTGTCGCCGTCCTTGACCGCCAGCGAATCCATATGACAGTAACCGCTGTAAACATTGAGGCCGTGATCAATTATTACGGTGTAGCCCGTCACATTGAGCTTACGGGCCAGATTTACCGTTCCGGTGTTGGCGGCTTTTACAGGGGTCCCTTTGGGGGCGGCTATGTCTATCCCGGCATGTCTGCCCGATTCGACGTTATTGATATAACGGATGAGACCGTATTCCGTACTGATCCTGCCTTCCACAGGCTGGATGAACTCGTCTTCCCACAGGGGTTGAGGCGCGCTTACCGATTTGGCTTTTGAGGTGTGGACAGCGTCCTGCGCCGACAGCTCTGCAGTGCGCTGGGCTTCCTGGCTGGCTGTGACTTTCAGGTACTGGGTCAAAAATTTTTTGGGTTCAACAATGATGTTTTCCTCTTTTTCAAGTATTACCTGTCCGTCCCTTGATATTTTTATAAAGAGGGGGTATTGACCGGGCTTTGTGCGATAATTGACCGGGATTAGCGCAATTTTCCCTGTGGAATGAGGAAAGAACGGGGGTATATTTTTAAGAAGTGTGGTTGAAACGGTAATTTCGTCATTATCTTCTGTATTTTTAAGCAAGATAACGAAATAATCTCCCGGGAAGATGTTTTGGGAGGAAAAGCATAAGAGCGGCGGTTCTTTTAACGCTGCAATAATGACAGTATCTTCGGATGATGCAGGGGACTTAGGATATTCAGGTATGATTATCAGTGAACAGCCGGTTAAAAGAAGGGAAAGTATTAAGAGGAGGGACGGGATGACCCGCCGCGGCAGTACTGGCATATTCAACCCCCTTTATTTAAAAAGCAAGAATATTATTAAAGCTCTACAGCTTATTGTAGAGCTTTTTAACCGCTTTACAACCGGCTAATTTCAGGAAAATAACCGCTGTACAGCCGACTTAACGTCTGTGAAAACCTGTTGAATATCACGTTTGCCGTCAACTATAACAATATTTTCACCTTCGGACTTGAGCTGCCGGGCAATCCTGTCATAGTTTAATCTGATCGTCGAAAGTGAAGCGCTGCTTTCATAAAGCTCTTCATGTATCCGCGAAGAATTTCTTCTTTGCGCCGATTCCTCTATCGGGACCAGCAGGAGGATGGTAAGATCGGGTTTTATGCTGAATGAATTTATCTGTCGCACCCAGTCCAGGTCCAGCTTAAGCGACTGGTAGGCAAAAGACGAGAGGCAGTACCTGTCGGAAACCACATTGAACCCTTTGTTTAACAGGGAGATAATACCTTCTTTTTGTTCGTTTTCGCCTGTACAGTATAGGTGGTCTATACGGTCCGCAGCAAAAAGAAGGGCCATGACTCTTTCATCCAGGGGCTTTAAGCGTTTAGCCAGGGCCAGGCGGATCAGGCCTCCGACAGGACCTTCCGTTGGTTCTTTGGTGAAATAAGTCTTTCCAAACAAAGCGCTGTTAGTTTCCATCCAGGCTTTAAGAAGGCCGGCCTGGGTTGAAAGTCCTGAGCCGTCCACACCTTCTAGGACAATAAACTTGCCTTTATTTTGCATCTCTTTTCACTTCCTTATATAATCAAATTCTTGTTTGGACGCTAAATTCCTTTTGATTGAAAACTTTTCTTATCAACAAACCTGAAGTTCCACATATTTTTTTTAATCGCGTTAATACTAAGAGTGAAAATGATTTATTTAAGGAGGAACTGATCTAATGAATAAAAGGATGTTAGTCGTTATTTTTATAGTGATCCTGATAATTAGTATTGTATCATTATCAGCCTGCCGCGCGCAAAGGAGGCCAGGACCGGTAGAACCCTCACCTGCTCCCATGCAGCCGCAGGAGTCGACTGCCAAAGCTGAGAGGCTGGCGCAAAAAATCGCCTCGCTGAAGGAGATTAATTCCGCCACAGTAGTTCTGGCTGATACAAAAGCCTGGGTCGGCGTCGACCTGGCCGCCAATATAGGGGGCAGGCTGACAAACGAAATGAAGAATGAAATCACAAATATGGTCAAAGCGGAGGATAAATCCATTACAACGGTATATGTGACAGCAGATGCCGATACGGTTACGCGGTTGAGGAACATAGCCCGTGACGTTGCAGCCGGAAAGCCGGTCACCGGGTTTATAGACCAGTTGAATGAAATTGGAAGAAGAATAACACCGTCGGCAAATTAGTAAATTTGGGAAACCTTTTCAAGGGGGGCTGAGCAGAATCTCAGCCCCTTATAATTTGCTTACTATGCTGTACAATTCCATGTAAGATGGTTATAATTACCTTTGAAATCCATTCAAAACTGCAGCCTGCGGGTTGAAACAACAATATAACAACAATATAAAGGGAAGTAACAGCATTATGGACAGGATAAATATTGAATCGGACAACAGAAATAAGCGGCTAGAAATGAAAAGAGGCCTTTTTACACCGGCGCAGGTGCTGGCGCTGGGTTTTGTGGTTTTTATTGTCCTGGGTACAATATTGCTTACCCTGCCTTTTGCTACCGCCGACGGCAAAGGCACGCCCTTTTTGAACGCGCTGTTTACGGCAACATCCGCATTATGTGTGACAGGCCTGGTTGTGGTTGATACAGGTACATATTTTTCATTTTTCGGCCAGCTTGTCATCCTTTTTTTGATAGAAGTGGGAGGGCTCGGTTTTATGACTTTTGCCACCCTTTTTGCTATCATCCTGGGAAGAAAAATCACGTTAAAAGAACGGATTCTCTTGCAGGAAGCCTTAAACCAGGTTTCCCTCGATGGGATTGTCAGGCTGACAAAATATGTCCTGAAGGTCACTTTTGTTATTCAGGGCTTGGGAGCAGCCGTCCTGACACTGAGATGGGCGGGTCAGATGGGATGGGGCAGGGCTTTATATTATGGAATCTTTCATGCAATATCTGCCTTTAATAATGCCGGGTTTGACCTTTTTGGCTCGTTTAGAAGCCTGACAGGTTTTACAGGTGATGTCATTACCAATTTAACCGTGATTATCTTGATAATTGTGGGGGGACTTGGTTTTGTAGTGCTGTCCGAGTTATATGTGTTCAGGGGGAAGAAACTGCACCTGCATTCGCAGCTTGTCCTGATAAGTTCGGTGGTTTTAATTCTGGCCGGGTTTGTTATAATATTCGTAGCAGAGTATGGCAACCCGAAAACCTTAGGCGGTCTGGAACCTCTTTCCAAATTCCTGGCGGCTCTTTTTCAGGCAGTCACAACCCGCACGGCTGGGTTTAGCACGCTTCCTGTAGGCGGCTTCAGAGATACCACTCTGCTGCTTTTTCTCATTCTTATGTTTATCGGAGCCTCGCCCGGTTCGACCGGGGGCGGTATTAAAACTACGACTTTTGTTGCCCTGGCGGCAGCCGTTATCAATACTTATAAGGGCAGCAGCGAATACACCGTAAGGGAACGTACGATTCCCCGGGACATTGTTGAAAAAGCAATGACCATAGCTCTGAGCGGCCTGCTGCTGGTCCTGACGGTGACAGCTTTTCTAACCGTTACGGAAGAGGCCGACTTTCTAACCCTGCTTTTTGAAGCTACTTCAGCTTTCGGTACGGTGGGGCTTTCCATGGGGATTACCCCCGAGCTAACTTCTTTTGGTAAACTGGTGATAGCCTTTACCATGTATACGGGCAGGATAGGGCCTCTAACTCTGGCTTTTGCCCTGGCCCAGAAAAGAAAAGCAGTACAACCCCATCTTAAATACCCGGAAGAAAAAATCCTGATAGGGTAGGTGTCACGATAATGAAGAAGCAATTTGCCGTTATCGGATTGGGGCGCTTTGGGAAAAGTGCCGCCGTCACTTTGAGTGAGCTGGGTCATGATGTGCTGGCCATAGACAGTTCCGAAGCCAATGTCCAGGAAGTGATACATTATGTAACCCATGCGGTCCAGGCCGATGCCCGGGAGGAAGAAAACCTGCGGGCTTTGGGGTTGAGGAATTTTGATGTTGCCATAGTGGCAATAGGCAATGATATCGAGGCCAATATCCTGATCACAATGATGCTAAAGGATATGGGCGTAAAGAAAGTTGTTTCCAAAGCGATGAATGCTTTGCATGGCAAGGTCCTGGAGAAAATAGGGGCGGATAAAATAATTTTTCCCGAGAAAGACATGGCAGTCCGGCTGGCTCATAACCTGGTTTCGCAGAATGTGCTGGATTTTATGGAACTGGCGCCGGGGTATAGTGTTCTGGAAGTTATCACACCTAACAGTTTTGTTGATAAGACCCTGGGAGAGTTGAATTTGCGCATAAAATACGGTGTGAGTGTTATGGCCATCAAAAAAGGGGATAATATCATTGTAGCGCCCGGCGGTGATGCCTGTTTGGGGGCAAACGATGTTGTGGTTATCGTGGGTAAAAACGATGACCTGGCCAACCTGCCGGAATAGGTCCGTTAAAAAAACAACCAGGAGGTGGTTGCAATTACTATACTCTTATATAGTTTATTTGCAGGGCTCGTTACCGGTATAGGAGCTCTTATTACAGTGATAATCAAAAAGCCCTCGGAGAAAATGCTTTCTTTTTCCCTTGGGTTTGCCTCGGGGATCATGATAGGTATCTCCACCCTCACTTTAATACCGGAAAGCCTGGCAATGGGAACTATCTATATATGTTTGGCAGGGTTTGTCTGCGGCGCTTTATTCCTGTGGCTGATTGACGTGCTGCTTCCGCATATACATAAGACAGAGACTGAATGCGATATGTATATGAAGATGGGGACTTTTATTGCCTTGGGGATATTTTTTCATAATCTGCCCGAAGGGATAGCCATTGGTACAAGCAGCCATGTCTCAGTTGAATTAGGAATTTATACCTCTGTATCTATCGGTATACATAATATTGCGGAAGGATTAAGTGTAGCCATGCCTCTTTGTTTAGGCAAGATGGAGAAGATTCGCATTATTTTTATTACTACCCTGACAGGTCTGGCTACTTTGCTGGGAGCTTTCCTGGGCCTGATCCTGGTTAAGGTTTCTCTCGTATTCATCTCCTTTTCACTCGCTTTTGCGGCGGGGGCCATGATCTATATATTAAGTGATGAATTAATCCCGCACAGCCATCATGTCCACAGTAACGCAGCCAATATTGGCATCATTTTCGGTATCATGCTGGCCCTTTTGGTAAAATAGTTTAATCGTATTGACAATCAAAAAATCCTGGTTTAAAACCAGGAAAGCAAACAATACACTGTGTATTATTGTATCATTTTTACTATGAGACCAGTTCGGGAATCATAACGCTGACAATATTGATTATATCAGGATGAACTACCTTGTACACTATTTCAGTGCCTTTTCTCGTTCCTTCAATTATACCTAGAGCTTTAAGTTTACTCAAGTGCTGTGAAATTGTCGACTGCGGCATGGATAAACAGACCTGCATATTTGTGACGTTGCAGCCGCCTGTCTCTACCAAATTTCCAACAATAAAAAGACGTACGGGATGAGCTATAGCCTTTAAAAGCTCAGCCTTGTTCTCCAGCATCTTTTTGTGACTTCCCTGTATGGACATAACCATAAGAATCCACGGCTCCCATAAAATATCTTACTAGTGTAAATATAAACCATCTAATTAAATATGGCAATTACTTTTCCGAATATGCTGGACTATCACCAGTGTTTTTGAGAGAATAACTATATACTTCTAAGCTTAAGCTTAAATATGACAAGGCTGATTAATAAGGGGTGAGGCGCATGCTGGAATTAAAAAATGTATCATATGGTGACGAAAATGAATCTATACCAATTTTAAAGGATATTAATCTAACCCTGGAAGACCATAAATTCTATGTCATTACCGGACCGAACGGTGGAGGCAAATCCACGCTGGCCAAGATAATCATGGGAATATATCTTCCGACTTCCGGTCAGATATATTTTGACGGGCAGGATATCACATCCCTCTCAGTTACAGAAAGGGCCAGGATGGGAATAGGGTTTGCATTCCAGCAGCCTCCCCGCTTTAAGGGAATTACGGTCGGTGAACTGCTGGCGCTTGCGAGCAGACCGGACCGTGCGGGAACAGGCTGCAACCACTTGTTTGATGTGGGCCTGTGTCCCAAAGATTACGTTAGCAGGGAAGTAAACACCAGCCTTTCAGGGGGGGAATTAAAGCGGATTGAGATAGCCACCCTTTTGAACAGGGACCTTAAGTTGGCTATCTTTGACGAGCCGGAAGCGGGGATAGACCTGTGGAGTTTTACGCGCCTGACGGACACTTTCCGCAGGCTCCATCAAAAACACAGGTCCACCATAGTTATCATCTCACACCAGGAAAGGATACTGGATCTGGCTGACGAGATTATTTTAATTGCAGAAGGAAGAGTACAGGATAAAGGGGTTAAAACGAAAATACTTCCCCAGATTCTACAGGAATGTGAGTGCAGCAAAGCTTGTCTGGAAAGGGTGGAAATCCTGGATGAATGCCGTTGAGAAAAGAATACTCAAAGAAGTAGCCGACCTGCACGAAATGCCGCAGGGAGCGTACAATATCCGAAAAGACGGGGAAGGTGTAAACAGAAAGTCAACCGCAAACATAGAAATTAAACCCAAGGCGGACAAGCCTGGAATTGATGTGATCATAAAACCGGGCACAAAAGGGGAAAGTGTGCATATACCGGTGATCATTACCCAGACAGGATTGAAAGACCTGGTATATAATACTTTTGAGATTGGAGAAGACTCCGACGTTCTTATCGTAGCCGGATGCGGGATACACAATCCGGGCAGCAAAGATTCCCGGCATGACGGGATACATGAGTTTATCATCAAAAAGGGCGCCAGGCTGCGTTACGTAGAAAAGCACTATGGTGAGGGGGATGGAGAGGGCGAAAGAATTCTTAATCCCAAAACTGTTTTGGAAATTGAGAAAGGGGCATATGCCGAACTGGAGCTTGTTCAGATCAAAGGAGTAAATTCAACCAAGCGTTCGACAGAGGCCAAAGTACACGAGAACGCGCATTTAACAATTACTGAACGGATGCTTACACATGGGAAACAGTACGCAGAATCGGAAATGGTTATAGAGCTGGCCGGCGAGAATTCCACCACACAGATAATTTCCCGTTCCGTAGCCCAGGATGATTCCAAACAGGTGTTTTACCCACGTGTGGTAGGCCTGGATAAATGCCGCGGACATGTACAGTGCGATGCGATTATCATGGATAACGCCGTGGTCCGGGCTATTCCTGAAATCACGGCACGGCATGCCGATGCGCAGCTGGTGCATGAAGCCGCCATAGGTAAAATTGCCGGAGAGCAGATCATTAAACTGATGACACTGGGGCTAACGGAAAAAGAGGCTGAAGAGACTATCCTGCAAGGCTTCTTGAAATAGTAATCAGACCTTTAGAAAATAAATTTAGATAAAATGCTTTTAAATAAGAGGGACATCATCTATAATATTAGTATACTGGTATACCAATATTTTCATGATTCTACCGGAAAGTGAGGCAGATAACTATTTTCGAGCCTATTGACCGCAGCCAATTCAGCTATCCTAAGTTGTATGAAAAAGTAATAGATAAAATTAAAGAACTTATTGTTTCCGGGCAATTGAAAACCGGTGAAAAACTACCCTCTGAAAGAGAACTGGCAGATAGATTTCAGGTTAGCAGGGTCCCTATCCGCGAAGCGCTGAAAATTCTTGAATTTATTGGGGTTGTCCAGGCTGTTCATGGTGATGGTATATATGTAAAGAATATTGATATGGATAGTATCATTGAGAAACTTAATTATGCCATGACTGAACCTGACAGTACTATAAATGAACTTTTTGAGGCCAGGGAAGCCATAGAGATAATGGCGGTAAAACTGGCAGCTATCAGGCGTACAGAAAAAGATATTGAAATGATGAAGAATATAATTGCGGAAATGGAAATGACTGCTTTAGAAAACAATGATATAAACAATAACAATTATATTAAACTTGATATGGAGTTTCATTCTTTAATTACAAAAGCATCCAGAAATAAGGTGTTGTATGGAGTTCACGACAGTCTTCGTTCCTTATTGGAAATATCATTGGGCAAAACTCTTAAAAGACAGGGAAGAATAGGTGTTTCCTTAGGTTATCACAAAAAGATCTTACAAAGAATCATTAATCGTGATCCTGAAGGTGCGGCTGAGATGATGATAGAACACTTGGCTGATGCCAAGAGTCAGCTACATAAATGACAATTATTTCACAGCTCTTTTTTACAATAAAATGAAAAAAATGAAGGAGGGTATTTATGGACGTAAATCAAAAAGCGCTAAAGCTGCACGAAGAAAACCGGGGTAAGATCGAGGTGATCAGCAAGGTCCCGCTTAAAACCAGGGATGATTTGAGCACCGCATATACGCCCGGTGTGGCTGAACCATGCCGCCGCATCAAAGACAACCCGGATGATGTTTTCAAGTATACCAGCAAAGGGAACATGGTGGCAGTGGTATCGGACGGTTCTGCCGTTCTTGGCCTGGGCAATATCGGGGCTGCCGCTTCCATACCGGTCATGGAGGGTAAGGCGATTTTGTTTAAAGGGTTTGCCGGTGTTGACGCTTTCCCGATTTGTATTGATACCCAGGATATCGAGGAGATCATTAAAACCGTGAAGTACCTGGCCCCCGTATTTGGAGGGATTAACCTTGAGGACATTAATGCGCCCCGTTGTTTTGAAATAGAAGACAGACTGAAGAAAGAACTGGACATCCCTGTATTTCATGACGACCAGCACGGGACGGCGGTAGTAGTCCTGGCCAGCCTGATCAATGGGACCAAGGTTGTCAAAAAAGACCTTAAAGCATGCACCGTCGTTATTAACGGAACAGGCGCCGCAGGGACAGCTATCTGCAAAATCCTGTTGTCATACGGGGTAAGAAATGTTATTATGGTCGACCAGAAAGGGATTATTAACAGGAATAACCCTGAGACCATGCTTAACTGGTCGCATGAGGAACTGGCCAAAGTAACCAACCCGGACCTGAAGAGCGGAACACTGGCCGATGCAATGGCGGGGGCCGATGTATTCATAGGCGTATCCAAACCTGGCCTTGTCACCAAAGAAATGGTAGCCGCCATGAATCCGGGGGCAATTGTTTATGCCATGGCTAACCCGACGCCGGAAATATTCCCCGATGAAGCCAAAGCCGGCGGAGCTGCCATTGTCGGAACGGGCCGTTCCGATTATCCCAACCAGGTTAACAATGTGCTGGCTTTCCCCGGTATTTTTAAGGGAGCGTTGTCAGTCAGGGCCAAAGTGATAAATGAAGAAATGAAACTGGCTGCCGCCAAGGCCTTGGCAGGACTGATTCCGGATGTGGAATTAAGTGATACAAACGTAATCCCGGGGGCTTTGGACCCGAGAGTAGCAGGCGCGGTGGCCGGGGCTGTAGCCCAAGCTGCTAAAGAAACCGGGGTCGCCCGGATATAAAGGAGGTAAGGTCATGAGAGAAATTAAAACAGATAGAATAATTGATACTGTAGAAAAATTATGTATTGATGCGAACTACAATCTGGGCGAGGATGTGGAAAAGCTTATCCGGGAAGGGATGGCTACTGAGGAATCCGTTTTTGGCAAGTACATTTTTGAACAAATCCTGGATAATGTTAAGCTGGCTCGCAACGAAAAAATAGCAATGTGCCAGGATACCGGTCTGGCCGTAGTATATATAGAAGTGGGTCAGGAAGTCCATATTACCGGGGGAAGCCTGGAAGAGGCTATTAATGAAGGGGTGCGACGCGGTTATAAAAACGGGTATCTCAGGAAATCGGCCGTAGATGACCCCCTGTTTAAACGTGTCAATACAACAGATAATACTCCGGCTATTATTTACACTGATATTGTGCCGGGGGACAAAATCAAAATAATGGTCGTGCCCAAAGGCGGCGGCGCAGAAAATATGGGCGGCATTAAACTGCTGAAACCTTCCGACGGGGTACAGGGTGTAATTGACTTTGTAGTAAAGACCGTAACTGAAGCGGGAGGAAACCCGTGCCCGCCTGTTGTGGTAGGAGTCGGTATCGGCGGAACGATGGATAAGGCAACCGTTATCGCTAAAAAAGCGCTGGCCAGAAAGGCTGGTCAGCCCAATGAAAACCCTGATTACGCCCGGTTGGAAAAAGAAATCCTGGAAAAGATCAATAAATCCGGTGTCGGACCGCAGGGTTTAGGGGGCAGGGTTACAGCACTTGCAGTGCATATAGAATACTTTCCCACCCATATTGCCACTATGCCCGTTGCAGTAAACTTAAATTGTCATGCCTCGCGTCATGCCGAGGCCACTATATAAAGAGGGGGATAAGTAAAATGGCAGAGATTAAGAAGATTACTACCCCGCTTACACCGGAGATAGTTGGTTCGCTGAAGGCAGGGGATATGGTCGCCATTACCGGTGTAATATACACGGGAAGGGATGCAGCCCATAAGAAACTGGTGGAGACTGTCAAGGAAGGGAAGCCTCTTCCCATCGAGATAGAGGGTCAAACCATTTATTATGTAGGGCCGTGCCCGGCACAGCCAGGTCAGGCCATTGGTTCCTGCGGCCCGACGACCAGCGGCAGGATGGATGCTTATGCGCCGATCCTGATGGATCTTGGACAAAAGGGTATGATCGGCAAAGGTCCTCGGTCCAAAAGTGTAGTGGAGTCCATGGTTAAAAACAAGGCGGTTTATTTTGCAGCCATAGGAGGAGCGGGCGCGGCAATTGCGCGTTCCGTGAAAAAAGCTGACGTTGTGGCTTACCCCGAACTCGGACCAGAGGCCATTTACCGCCTGGAAGTGGAAGAATTCCCCTGCATAGTTGTTATCGACAGCGCGGGGAATGACCTGTACGAGCTAGGCCCCGCACAGTATAAAGCTTAAAAGGTGCCTGGCACTTAAGTTAATAACTTATTGAAAATTGCAATAATAAGAGACGGGTTGTTGGCAAAATATTATGTCAACAACCTGTCTTATTTTTGATATAATTGAAGAGATTCAACATCACGGAATACAGGAGGTTTCCATATGTATAAAAAAGTGGCAGCCATTTTGGTCATGGTCGGCTTAATTCTTGGCCTGGCAAGCGCCTGTGGACCAAAAGTTACTGTAAAAAAACTCGGGGAAATTGAAATTGAGATTTTGGAACCGGCCTCCTTAAAAGATAAAGCGCTGAAACAATGGTATGAGGACTTCTACCGGAGCAAATTCAGTCATGATGTCAGTCATATTGACGGGTATAAGTATGTCTTGATATGTGCGGGGGAAATGCCTACGGGAGGTTATTGGATCGACATAGTAAAAGCCCTGAAAGAAAACGGTACTTTATTGTTTTATGCCAGGCTGATGGGGCCGCAGGAAGGCGAGAAAGTCAGCCAGGCAATCACTTACCCGCATGTGCTGTTTCGCGTAAAGGAAACTAATGAAGTGAGTGTCAGGGTGGAACTGGACATGGGCGGTGTCGAAGTACAAAAACCAGTCAGTCCCGACAGGTATAACGGTATATTGGGAGTTTACATCGGCCAGGCTGATCGTAATTTTGTAGAGATAGCTGTTGATAAGACTATTGATTTCCCCGGAAATGAAAAACCGGTTGTATTTAAATTAACGGATGAAGTTAATTTCTCACCGAATGATCTGGTCAAGTTTGACTGCGTCAAGAACGAACAGGGGCAGTGGGAGATTATTGAGATAGAAAATCTCTCCCGGGGAAAGACAACACAAAACGCCTTAGGTGAATATGTGGGCCAGATAGACGCTAATTCGGTTGAAATAATTATGGACGGTAAATCGTTTGCGTTCAGGTTGGCCGACCACGTGAAGCTAATCGCCGATATGTCCGGAATAGATGAAGGCACACTCGTAGAGATAAAATTCATTGAAGACGGCAGGACTCTGGAAATAATTGATCTTAAGGCTATCCCCGATCCCGGAGTTCCTCTGGATGCTGATTCTCAAAAAGCCAAAGCAAGTCTTATCAGGCAGACTGCAAAAAACAAGGTGGTCCTTCTGGTGGGCGAGGAGGAGAAAAGTTTTTGGATAGCTCAGGAACTGCTTAACAGCTGGAATGACCGGAAACTTCAAAAGGATGATAATTTTGAAGTTATCTATTATAAAGACAAATACAACCGCCTGGTGATTACCTCATTGGAGTAGTAAAAGATCACCTGTATAAAATATTCCTTAAGAAAAAAATTTAAAAATAAAAGGGTTTAAACACATCATGTCTAATTATTTAGACATGATGTGTTTTTATTATCTGTTTAATTAAATTAAGGTGGTGTGTGGATTGCTGGCAAGTAAGGTGATTGCTCCGACTAATGTCACTTGCGATTCCAGTACGACAATACAGGAAGCTGCCAGGATACTTGAACTGGGGATCAGGCAAATACCTGTGATAGAAAATAAAAAAATCAAAGGCATATTCACGGCCAAGGGGCTGTCCAAAGTACTTCTTGACAAGGTTCCACCGGAGAGGGCTATTTCATCGTATCTCGAAGATGCTGTAATCATTAATCATAAAACACAGGTTTCCAAGCTGCTGCAGTATCCGCTTGACCGGATAGTTGTGGTTGATGATGAGGAAACTTTCCTTGGCGTCATTGCTCCGGATAAGGTGATTGCCGCCTTGTTTGAGCAAAGAGACAGTGCCAGCGGGAACCTCAATGCATTCCTGGCTGCCAGCAATAACGGCATACTTAGTGTTGATAACGAAGGGTATATTACTTATATAAATAACTATGCAGCTAAAGTGTTTAATGTCACGGAAGAGGAAGCCCTCGGCCGTTACG
>Ga0228535_1001806_pt1 | contig 27275 bp, 21 predicted proteins | sample SJ1metagenome_FD_168457 | JGI IMG/M metagenome (GOLD analysis project Ga0228535, IMG submission 168457) | Enriched culture of PCE-dechlorinating microbial communities from Ithaca, New York, USA - SJ1 | ecosystem: Engineered > Modeled > Simulated communities (microbial... > Unclassified | place...
GTCCCTGGAATGGATCCGAGGCCACCCAGCAGGACGATACAGAAAAGAAGGGATGACTCCAAGAACGTGAAGCTCTCCGGCGATACGGACATCTGTTTGGATGCGTAGATGTTGCCGGCCACTCCCGCGATACCTGCCCCCAGAACGAAAGCCGCCAGCTTGTAGTGGCGCACGTTGATGCCAAGGGACTCCGCCGCGACCTCGTCTTCCCGTATGTAGTTCCAAGCCCGCCCAACCCGGGATCTCTGGAGCCGCACGAGGCCGAATATGACGATGGCGATCAGCGCCCATATGAGGTAGTAGAACTGGCGCGATGAAACGATCGGAATGATGAAGACCGGCGTATCTATGCCGTTAATGCCATTGGGTCCGCCCGTCAGACCGAAGGGATTGTTTATCATGGTGAGGCGCACTATTTCTCCAATCCCGATCGTGACAATGCAGAGGTAATCACCCTTCAGATGAATGACGGGTGCGGTGACCATCCAAGCGAAAAGACCGGCCGTAAGAGCCGACACAGGCAGCAGTACCAGAATTGGGATGTGGAAACTGGTGTTGAGAATGGCTGTGATATAAGCCCCTATGGCATAGAAGCCCATATGTCCCAGGTCAAAGAGACCTACTTCCCCGAGCACTATGTTGAGGGAAAGCCCCAACAGTGTATATATACCAAAATAGAAACCAATATCGATCCAGTAATTGTCGATAAAGGGCAGGAGGGGGAGAACGGCGATCACGGCGATAGCCGCCGTCAGGAGACCCGAGCGTTTTCTGTCGGGCATGGGTCTTTTGCCCTTGTCCCGTCCGGCGGCGAGTACATAATCGAGCACTGTTTTTGTAATGTTCATTACACTTTCTCCGCGGTTTTTTCGCCGAGTATGCCGGTCGGACGAAAAATGAGGGTCACGATCAGAATGATGAATACGAAAACATCCTTCCAGGCTCCACTGACGTAACCGGCTAGCAGTGATTCAAAAATACCGAGGAGAAGGCCTCCCAGCATGGCGCCCGGAATGTTCCCTATACCTCCGAGAATTGTGGCCGTAAACGCTTTGAGTCCATAGTTCCAGCCCATATTGAAGCTGATCGACCGGTAGTAGAGACCATTCATGAGTCCGGCGACGCCCCCCAGCCCGGGACCAAGAGCAAAGACGAAAAGTATGACCTTCTGTACGTCGATACCGAGAAGAGTCGCGGTTTCCCTGTCGAGCGCGGAAGCGCGGACCGAGGCCCCGAACGCGGTTTTTTCGACGATGAACCATATGACAGCCATGAGGATGAACGAGACGACGAGGATGATGATCTGGAGAACAGTGACATGCACCCCGAAAATCACGAATCTCGCGTATGGTACCACCGCCGAGGGAAAAGCGCGGGGGCGTGCTCCCCATATGGCCATGATCGAATTCTGCAGGAATATCGACATGCCCAGCGCTGAAACCACGAGAGAAAGCCTGCCCGAAGGATAGACGGGCCTGTACGCGATTCTTTCGACGAGAATGCCGGCGAGTGCGACGCTCAGCCCCACTATGACGGCGGTAAAGGCGATACCACTCCAAATGCCGAAGTTCTGGGTAACGACTCCCGACGTACTCGCCAGGATCGTATACCCCAGAAAAGCTCCAAGCGTAAAGAGATCGCCGTGGGCGAAGTTAATGAGTTTCATGACGCCGTACACCATCGAATATCCAAGGGCGACCAGCGCATAAAACGAGCCAATGGTCAGGCCGTTGATAATCTGTTCCAGTAAAAGGGTCACGCTGTAACCTTCCTGTTTCGATAATCGGCAAAACACGACCGCGGTATCCCCCGGCATGCCTAGATACCGGGGGATACCGCAGTCGTGCCTTTACTTACTGATTGTAGACTTTGAGTTTGCCCTCTGGATCGACGATATACATCTTATAGGGAACATCCTTGCGATCGCCGCGGTCGGTGAAGAGCACAGGACCCGTAACGCCCTCGATACCGTCCATCTTTGTCCGCATTGTCTCCGCGATCGAGTTGCTGTCTGTCTTTCCCGACTTGGTTATGGCGCCGGTGATGGCATACAAGGCATCCGCCGCGTAGACAGGCCAGGGGCTGGAAGGAAGCTCCTTGAATTTTCCCATATACAGCGACTTGAACTGCTCGGCGATGTCCGTCGTCACGTCAGTGACAAGAGGTTCCTGCGTCATTATTGCACCCTTCGCCACGTCGAGGCCTGCAATCTTGACAAAATCGTCATTGATGGCCGCGTTGCCGCCAACGAAGGGGCAGGTGAGCCCTGCGTCCCTCGCCTGTCTGATGAGCAGGCCAGCCTCCGGATAGTAGCCAGTGAAATACCAGACATCGGGCTTAGTCTCGCGGAGTTTTGTCACCGCCGCGGAGAAGTCCTTTTCCTTAGGAGTAATAGCGTCGAAGTAGACGATTTCCGTTTTACCCTCCGCTATGTAAGGATCAAGGGCTTTTTTCGCCTCGTCCGCGACGCCTTTTGCGAACGTCGAATTGTCGTGCATGATGGCGATGCGCTTTGCGCTCATGGTTTCGACGGCATACTTGCCGAAGAAGAGACCCTGGGCGTCATCCCGTCCGCAGGTGCGGAAAAAGTATTTCCGCTCCTTGTCCATGGTCAGCCGGACGGCCGTGCAGCCATAGCCGACCGAGACGAGTTTGTTTTTCTCGTAGATGTCGGCCGCGGGTTCCGTAACCGACGATCCATAACTTCCGATGACGGCGACAACCTTCTGCGATACGGCCTTCTGCGCCGCCAGGGCCGAGTCCTTGGGGTTAGAGCCGTCATCGACGACGGTAATTTCCACTTGCTTGCCGAGCACGCCGCCAGCTTTGTTGATGAGTTCGGCAGCTACCTCCACGGACTGTTTTGCCATTTGTCCTTCATATGCGTAATCGCCGGTAATAGGGGCTTGTAAAGCAATTTTGATCGTTTTCCCCGATTTGGATGTGCCGCAGCCTGCGAGAATGAGTACCGTAGAAACCAGGACGACACAGCATACTTCAAGAGCCAGCCGTTTACCAGTATTCGTTCTTTTTGCCATTGGAATACCTCCTGGACTTAATATTATTATATTGCATAATCATACGCAATAATTTCATATTCTTTTTGAACTGTGCCACTATCGCCTTGTGTTTTTCAGTTCCATCGCGCCATTTCTATATCGGGAGGCGTGAAATTTGTGCACTATGGAACATAACCGGGAGCGTGTATGGAGGAAGGCAGGGGACAAGACGCTCAATGAGCTCTACCGGGAATTGGCAAGGATGAATGGTTTTCTCGATATGATTCGATTTGACATTTGGAATTTCCCAGACATCACTTGGGTTTTTGCCAAGAGGATTGCTTGAGAATTCTCCTTTTTTTCTCCTATCTAATATTTTTATTTGGATATTTTTGAGAGACACAGACACTGTCAAAAATGTATAGCCCTTATCGTCTTCCTGCCTTCACCTATCAATCTTCCATATCAAATATCTTCCCCGGATTCATGATGAGATTCGGGTCCCAGGCGCGCTTGATGGTCTTGAGAAGCTCAAGCTCGACGGGGCTCATGAACTTTTTCATGTACTCTTTGCGCTTGAGGCCGATGCCGTGTTCGCCCGAGATTTTGCCGCCGAGTCTGGTGATGGCCTCGTACAGCGCCGTGAGGGACAGAGGTTCGATGCGCTGCCAGTCTTCCATGGGCATGTCGGGGTCTTTGACGAGGGTCGCGTGGAGATTGCCGTCGCCCGCGTGGCCGTAGCAGGGGATGGTGACGCCGAACTGTCCGGAGATCCGTTCGAGTTCCGGAATCACGGCGGGAATCGCCGCGGGCGGCACGACGATGTCTTCGAGGCTCTGGACGGGGCAGTAAACCTTGAAGGCCTCCGCGATGTTCCGGCGTATCGCCCACAGGCGCTCCTGCGTCGTGCGGTTGTCCGCCACATAGACTTCGATGGCTCCCTGCTCCATGCACAGGTCGCCCACCGCCTCGGCTTCGCTCTCGACAAGGGCGGGGTCCCGGCCATCCATCTCGATGAGCAGCATCGCGCCGCACTCCGCGTACGGCAGATTCTCGTTCAGATAGGAGCAGGAAGTCTCCACGCTCCGGCGGTCCATGAACTCGATGGCGGTGGGGATGAGGCCTTTGGAGAGGATGATGGGGACGGAGGATATCGCTTCTTGGGGACTGCGGAAGAGGACGAGCAGGTCGGATTTTGCGGCGGGCAGGCCGATGAGCTTGATGATGGCCGCAGTCGCGATGCCGAGCGTCCCTTCCGAGCCGACGATGAGGTGGACGAGGTCGTAGCCCGTCACGTCTTTTGCGAGTTTGCCCCCGAGCCAGACGACTTCGCCGGCGGGGGTGACGAATTCGAGCCCGAGGATGTAGCGCGATGTCACGCCATATTTGATGGCCTTTCCGCCGCCCGCGTTTTCCGCGATGTTTCCTCCCAGCGTGCATGTTTCCAGGCTCATGGGATAGCCGGCATAGAACAGGCCTCTGTCCCTGACGAGATTGTTGATCTCGTTGGTGACGATGCCGGTCTCGACGGTCATGGTGAGGTTGTCGTAGTCGATTTCGCGCACGCGGTCCATCTTTTCGAGCGACAGCACGATGCCGCCGTAGACCGGAATGGCTCCGCCCGAAAGCCCGCTTCCCGCGCCGCGGGGCGTGACGGGTATGCGGACGCGGTTCGCGAGTCTGACGATTTCGGCCACGGCCGAGGTCGACTGGGGTGTAACCACGACCTCGGGCATGTGGCCATATTCCTCTTTGGAGGTTTCATCGTGGGAGAATGCCTCGATGCGCGCGGAATCCAAAAGAACATTCCGTTCACCGGCAATGCGGACAAGTTCGCTGATGATTTCTTTATTGAGGTGATTATAGGTCATATTTGCGCCCCCTTGGAGGTGTCGGCCCTGTTTTCAGCGGCGGTCGGCGCGGCGGCCGGGATGTCCGGCGGCGGCGTGGGAGGCTCGTGCGGCAGAGTGTCGGTAGACTCCTGTCGCAGACGCGCCGTGAGCCGCGGCAGAATCTCGAAGAGGTCCCCCACTATCGCGAGGTCGGCGACGGCGTGGATGGGCGCTTCGGGGTCGGTGTTGATCGAGATGATGGTCTTTGCGGTGCGAATACCCGCCAGGTGCTGGATGGCACCTGAAATTCCCGCGCCCAGGTAGATTTCGGGCGATATGGTCTTGCCGCTGAGCCCCACCTGATGCGGGTAGGATATCCAGCCTCTGTCCACGGCTTCGCGGCTTGCGCCGACGACAGCGCCGAGAGTGCGCGCGAGTTCGCGGATGAGCTTGAAATTGTCGGCCTTTTTGAGGCCGCGGCCGCCCGAGACCACGATGCGTGCTCCTTCGAGGTTCTCGAAGTCCTCAATGTTGCGCTCGAGGGCGAGGATCCGGACTGGCGGCTCGGGGGAGTCTTTGCCGGCAAGGGGATCGCACGCAAGGCGGATCACCGTGCCTCGGCGTCCGGGGTCGGGGGACAGAGGTTGCATCGAATGAGGGCGGACCGTCGCCATCTGGGGCTTGTGGCGGGCTGTCTTGATCGTGGCCATGATGTTCCCGCCGATGGCGGGGCGGGTCTGGAGAAGGAGTCTGGTGTCTTTCTCGATGGCGAGTTCTGTGCAGTCGGCGGTGAGACCCGTACCGAGTTTTGCCGCGAGATAGGGCATGAGTGTGCGGCCCGTTGTCGTGGCGGCGGCGAGGAAGACCTCAGGCTTGCGCTCGCGCACAAGATTGAGGAGGACCTCCGCCCATATCTCGCAGAGAAAATCGCGCAGAAGAGGGTGTTCCACCGCGATGACGCTGTCTGCGCCGTGGGCGATCAGCGCTTCCGCGTCTTTTTCGGAGAGGGAAGAAGTGGGCACAACAGCCGCCAAAAGGGCCCCGCGACTGTCCGCGAGCGCCCGGGCCCGCGCAAGCAACTCAAAAGAGACGACATCGAGGCCGCCTGCGCGGCGCTCCGCCAGAATCCAGAATTCGGGCTTTGCAGAGGCCGCTGCAGTTTCGGGACCCTGCCCCTGCGCGTCCCCTGCAACCGCAGAGCGCCCAAGGGGTGAAGCTGAAACAGGAGAAACGGCAAGAGGCTCTGGGGAAACGAAAGCTCCGTACTTAACCGTGGCCTTGCCGAAGAACCCCTCGTTTTCAAGGAGCGCCATGATATGGCCGATCGCCTTTTCGATGCCCGCTTCATCCGCGGCCACAATTCGCTGGCCGTTGCGCGCGACTTTCGGATAAAAAATCTTTGTGACGCGGGTCGGCGAGCCGACAAGCCCCGTGCTGGCCGGGTCCAGACCAAGCTCCCTGGCTCCCCAGCGGACAATTTCCGCGCTCCGGGCGAATTTTTTGCCGCGCAGAGTCGGGAGGCGCGGCGAGGCGATCTCTTTCACGACCGTGACGAGGCATGGCGGCACGACCTGGAGCACCTGATAGCCCTCCTCGGTGAGTCGGCGGACGCGGATCGCTGTCGGTGCGGTTTTCGGAAGAGGGGCGCCAACGGCTGCCAACGGTGCGTTTCCCGGGGAAAAGGCACTGTCGGCATCTGCGGAAGCAGCCCCGATTTCGAGTGCACTGACGTACGTGAGCACGGGAATGTCGAGCCAGGAGGCCACCGCCGGACCGACCTGGCCTGTATCTCCGTCGGTCGCCCGCTCGCCTGCAAAGACGAGGTCGACTTCCCCGGCGCGCCGGATCGCTTCGGCCAGCACACGCGATGTCGCCCAGGTATCCGAACCGGCAAAGGCCCTGTCGGTCAGCAGAATCGCGCTGTCGCAGCCCATCGCGAGCGACTCCCTGAGGGCTCGCTCCGCGTCCGGAGGCCCCATCGAGAGCACTGTTATGTGGGCCCCCAGCCGCTCTTTCAGCACGAGCGCCTCTTCGATGGCGTACAGATCGAGAGGGTTGATGATGCTTTCGAGTCCGGAGCGCACCATCGTGCCGGTTTCCGGGTCCATTTTGACTTTGTCGGTTTCGGGGACTTGTTTGATGAGAACGAGGATATGCATTCGGATTACCTCTGTATATTTAATACCTTACTACATATGTTCGATCAGATAGCATAACTTCTTGATTAAAATTGTTCTCAAGCTTGTTCGCCAAGAGCCTGCTTTGCCAGAACAAATGCGCCCATTATGCCGCTCTGACTGCCCAGGCTCGGCGGTACAATATATGAATCGATCTCTTCTAGAATCACTCGATTCTGTACATAACCGCCAAGTCGTTTCAAGGTTTCATTTCTGATCATTGGGAAAAGAAATTCTCTCTGCATCACGCCACCTCCAATACATATTTTTTGGGGTGAAAGGATGAGTATTGCGTTAGCGCACATCTGTCCGAGATAGTAACTCTCAATTTCCCAGGCAGGATGGTCTGGTGGCAATATTTCTGCCTTCATTTGCCATCGTTTTGCAATGGCAGAACCGCTTGCTAGGCCCTCTAAGCAACCATCATGAAAGGAACAGAAACCTTGGGGACAAGGATCATTTTTATGAGGTGCAAGGCTCATATGGCCGAATGATGGATTCCAAAATCCTCTCAGCGGTTTTCCTTGCGCTATCACGCCACCGCCAATACCAGTTCCAACTGTAACATAAAGGAAAATATCTAGGTTATTTGCATTTCCGAATGTTATCTCTCCCAGAGCTGCACCAATAACGTCGGTATCTATTCCAATTGGAATGTGAAGTGCAGCTTGCAGTTGGCGTCTAAGTGGCACATTTTGCCAGCCCTGTTTGGGAGTTGAGGTGATATTGCCATACGTGCTGGATGCGTGGTTTAAATCCAGTGGCCCAAAAGATGATATTCCCAAAGCAGCAATATTTTTTCCGCTAAAATAGTCAATCATGGCTGATAGTGTATTTTCAGGCTTGTCTGTTGGTATGGTTGAACATTGCAGAATATTGCCCTCGCGATTCAATACTCCCATGATTGTCTTTGTTCCGCCTGTTTCGATTGCTCCAAATACCATAGATGTTTCTCCGATAACCATACGTGCGCTATTTATCTGTTATCGCAATGAGCGATTCGGGGCCTCTATAGCTAAGCATCAAACGGCAATTGCCCTGTACTGTGAGTTCCCGTATGCATGCAGGCACAATCACGGTATGTGTGAAAGACAATTCTTCATAAAACCCTTGTGCTTCTATGAGCGCATCTCCCTCCAGTACTGTCATGATTACGTAACTATTGCTCCTTTTTTCCATTATCCATGAATCTTTGACATCCACTAGATCTGTGCAAAAAGTAGTATGGCGAATCCCTTTGCGTATCGAGACGCCATGCAGAGGGCGTTCTAGAGGTGTAAAGTGCTTGATATCGGCCTTAAGTGCGGTATCAAGCACTTGCAGCCCTTTATCAATATCCAGGGCCCTACCGCGCCCATAATCCCAAAGCCGATACGTAATGCCCCCGAAACTTCCTACCTCAAGTGCCAAAATGCCTTTGCCACAGGCATGCATCATCCCTGCGGGAATCATCACCAAGTCTCCTGCCCTGACAGGAATCCATTCGAAGTAGGTTGAGAATGTCCCATTTATTATCGCCTCTTTAATCTTTCCTTTTTCCTTGATTGTAGTGCCTGCTACTATACGCGCGCCTTTTTCTGCCTGCAAGATATACCACGCCTCGGATTTTTCGTAATCTTTCTCGACCTGTATAGCATATTCAGCGTCTGGATGAACCTGAATAGACAGATTCTCATCAGCGTCCAGATACGCAACCCGAACGAGTTGATCACTAGGATCATCACCCATCAGATCCTTGTGATACTGCTTGACCAGTGCTTGCAAGTTCATGCCCGCAAATTCACCGTTCGCAACAGTATTTTCTGCATTGTGGTAAGTACTAACTTCTCTACAAATCCCAAAAGCTTCCCCTGGCGGAGGAGAAATTCTCCGAATTTTCGAAAGCTTGGTTCCTCCCCAGATAGTAGAAAGATAAATCGGTAAAGGAGCAATCAGTTTCATACACGGTCCTTTGCTTGTGCTTATTCCTTCAGGCATGTTTTATGGACAACAACTTTTCCCACACCTTCATTTATGATTCGGTATCTTCCCAGACATGCGGGTATGATGAGTATATCCATAAAATTAGCCACATAAAAAAGCGAAGTATCTTGAATAGATTCCACTCGGACGCGCTCTCCGTCTACCAGCGCAAGCACGTGAAAGGTACCTTTTGTATCATCGAAAATTTCCTTTTCGAACGTCAGATTACGCAATGAAAAATATAGTAGTTCATGCTCGCCAACAATAGTTTCCTGATATCCTTGGCCTTCACGCACGATCCTCCCATGGTTCACAAGATTTTCATTTACCCATTCAGCCGTTCGCTCGGGATGTAACACCTTTGCACCCATCTTTAGATGAAGAGGTCTAGAAAGGCCTGTTTGTGGATCGATTCGCTGATAATCATAGAGTTTATAGGTATATGAGCCTACTGTCAGACTTCCGATTTCCAGGACGACTTGGTTGCGACCAGAGGCATGTATTGTCCCGGCGGGGATCATCAGCTGCATTCCGGGCTTTGAGGGGATCGCATTGAGATATTGCTGGTAGTCCATCAGCTCTCCAGATTTAGCTACTTTATTGGCAGTCGTGAGAAATTTTTCGCAATCTTCTTTTTCTCGAAAGCCTAGATATGTGCGAGCCTCTTGCCCTGCAATACATACATAGTAGCTCTCATCCTGGCGGCCAAGTTCTTTGTAATTCTTCTTTGCATAGTCAGTGCCAGGGTGGCACTGAATCGACATGTTTCCACTTGAATGGTAAGTGTCGTCGTAGTTGAAACGAATGGGGAAATATCCGTCAAACTGCTCATATGCCTTTTCTCCCAACAACTTTCCCCCCTCGACCTGCACAAAGGTGAAGAAGGGTACTTCCAATTGTTTACCATTCATGTCTATGGCGAGAGAAACTTCCAAAGGAATCAGATCGAATACCCAGGCACAATTACGCATTCCTTCTGGCAAGTGGCGCAATCGTTTGAAATAAAAGCCTCCCCACACTCCCTCAAGATAAACCGGGCGACATCGAAGAGGGCGCAGGAGAAGCTTGTCGAATAGAGCCTTTAGTGCCATATACGGTAACATATTCATTTGCTCTGGATCGTCTCCAGAGATATAGAAATCGATCTTTCTGCTCCGTATTAGTTCCCGGCGCAAGCCCATGGCCATTTCAAAATCGCAATAATAATTTCTTCGCATCATGGCTGCATAGGGCAATGGTTCATCCGTCCCAAGGTTACATGCTTTTCCATATTTAGCATTCAATACGGCTTGTTTAGGTGTGATATCAAACCAAATACGCAGGTCATAGGCCTCGCGCAGCGCACTGCAGAGAGCACCCCGTCCATAGACAATGATAGCGGTATGATTATCCATGAGCACGTGCTTAAGCGCAGATACCTTTGAGGAGTCCTGAAATCCTTCATATCCGCCTTCATATCGCACACCATACAGCAGTACAGGATCGACATCATAGTCTTTCGGTAGATAGGCTGTAAGCATTTCATCGATGAGTTTTTTATTCTTCAACAGAGAATGTGCAGAGACTTTTCTCACCCGCATGTCGCCAAGCTGTTGATTAATCACATTTATCAGTTCATCAAACTGTGCTCCAGGATACCCATCAATACCGATGCGACATTTGCCATTTTTTATATGTGAAACAATTGTTTTGGCGACAGCGATAAGGCCGCTGATTATTTTGCTGCGAATTTCTTCAGTCCCTGCGACATGATTTATAGCATCAGGATCGTTGTAAGGATAAGGATGAAACATAAAGCTCATATAAGTTCCTTTTTCAAAGATATGCTATCTGATAACCTTATATTGAAAACATTTATCGCAATTTGCAAAACCTGTTAGAGGAATTTCTTTCGCTATCCTTTGACTGATCCGGCAGTTAATCCTCTGACTAAATACTTTTGAATTGATAACGTAAATATAAAAACTGGAATAATTGCAACAACAGCCGCGGCACACATCTCTCCATAAAGGATATCTGTTACCGGGTGAACTAAAACGGAGATGGCAACTGGAAGCGTTTGGCTTTTGCGCGAGCTGGTTAAAATTACAGCATACAAGAATTCATTCCATGATTGGATAGCAATTAAGACTGCCATCGCAACCAATCCCGGTACAACTAAAGGGAGCGTTAGGCGCCTAAATGCCCCCATACGGGTACATCCATCGACCATCCCAGATTCTTCCAATTCAATGGGGATATCGCCAAAAAATCCAATCATCAGCCATATGCCAAATGGCAAACTATAGGTAACATGGGCAATCGCCAATCCAAACCATGTATCAAGAAGGTGAATCTTCCACAATAGAATAAATAGGGGAATAATAATTGCTACAGAGGGGATCATCCGCTGCATTAAAATCCACGAAGAAAGCCCTTTCCCTCCGGTGTGAAATCTACTTATGGCATAAGCGCAGGGAATTCCTATAATTATGCAAATGACAGTAGTAATAATGGCCACAATAATGCTATTGAGCAAGTAATTTTGCAGATTCATGTCATTGAAAATATAGGCGTAGTTGCTCAGAGTTACGGGATCGGGCCAGATTTTCGGTGGCCAATTGAAAATATCTATACTGGTTTTGAAAGAGGTAGCGACTACCCAGAGAATCGGAAATAATTCCACAATAAGAAATAAAATTAAAAATATATAAACGACAGCTCTTCCTACTCCTTTTCTATGTAAAATCATCAAGAGTACCTCCACTCATCAATATTCATAAGACGCATATTTCCTGCTAAGCTTTAATATTAAGCCGCAGGCAAGAATCGATACCAAAACTACAATTATTGACAGAGAGCTGGCATAGCCAATATTAAAGTCTCTGAAAGCGACTCGGAAAATTTCATAGTAGATTAGTTCTGTCGAGGAGCCTGGGCCTCTTCCTGTTAGGGTATACACTAGAGCAAAAGTTTTTAATGCATCTAGAAATCTTACCAATACGACTACCATTATAGAAGGCAATAAATTTGGCAAAGTAATATAACGCAATTCGTTCCACCAGGAAGCTCCATCAATTTTTGCCGATTCATATTGTTCTCTCGGGATACTCTGCAAGCCTGCCAACAATACTAAGAATGAAAATGGAAACCACATCCAAATAGTAGCAACTGCGAGAGCGGGGAATGCGAGTTTGGGATCGCTTAGCCATTCAGTGCGTCCATCGCTCAGGCCAAGGACTTTAAAGAAATAGTTCAATGGCCCGAATTGAACGGAATACATCATTTTCCATATGACAGAAGTGACGACAGGACTTAACATCATAGGCAGTAATATCAAAGAGCGAAAAATATTTTTCCCTATAATATCCTCTCGGCTTAACAGAAGTGCCATCCCCAAGCCTAGGCAGAATTCCAATGGTATCACAATTGCAATAAATCCAAATGTTCTAAGTACAGATAAGAGAAAGGTGCTATCGGCAAAAGCTTTGATATAATTTGTTGCTCCTGTAAAAATCGGGCCTGAGTGTATCAGGTTCCAATTAGTCAAACTATAATAAATATTCATTATATATGGATAAATTCCAGTAACTAAAAAGAAAACCAAAGCTGGAGCTGCCATTTTCCATCCAACTAGTTTTTCCTGATTTAAGAGCGTAATTTTTTTCTTCATCAAGACGCACCTTTAATTAGTCTATAAGTATTGAAATAATAACGAGTAATTCTCTCCTTTAAGGTTAATGCAAGAGGTCTCTTATAAGAGACCTCTTGCATGGATTATTAATTGATATTTCTACTTGTATTTCTTCAAAATATTTTGCCATGCCCGATCAATGGCTATTACTGCGCTTTTTGCATCCTCATCTCCAGACAAAGCTTTGGAACATTCCAGCTCAAATGGCACGCGAAGAACCGATGTCTCCGGGAGATTGGGAGTGAATGAGGCATTTTCTATGCTTTCTGAAAGAACGGAGAGATCTCCGGAATAGATTTTTGAAAATTCTGGCGTACTCAAAGTAGATTTTCTGCCCGGGAATTTCCCATCGCTCAGATAAATTCGTAGATCGTTCTCCTTATTGCTAATAAACTGTGCAAAGAGAAAAGCTGCTTCTTTATGCTTCGAAGCGTTGGAGATTCCAAGGCCCCATCCTCCGATACATGGTCTTTTGCCTGGTATAAAAGCAATTTTTACCTTCCCTGCTACTTTTGATTGCTTCGGATCATTCACCGGTTGCACAAAGGTATGCCATTGTTCGACCATGGCTGCATCGCCCTGCATAAAAATTCGGCGTGACTCGCTATGATCTACCTGCAGGGCGCCTTTCCCTGCAAATTTGACTGCATCTATAAAAGCCTGCATGGACTGATAGCCGATTTCATTATTAAAAGTCACATTATAATTGTTATCAATTAAATTGAGAGTTTTATTTTGCTCAAGCTTCATGATGCCTGCAAATCTGTCTAAGAAGAGCGTCCAGGCATCTGGACCACGCTTTGCCATGATTACGACACCTGAACCTTTTTCTCCGCTCGGCGTTTTCCAATCGACGGTATTGAAAAATTCGGCGATATCCCTGTATTGATCCCAATCTTCTGGTGCTTTTAATTCATATCCATATTTTGCCTTAAATTGCTGCTTGTACGAAGGGTTGCTAAAAAGGTCATCCCGATAGAATAATAAATGACTAGAAGCGTAGAATCCAAAGCCATATTGCTTGCCATTCCAAATTGCATAGCGATTTAAGTTCATAAAATCGCTATTGTCATAACTTGGATCGGCTAGTTTGGCATTCTTTAAAAATGTTTCAGACGGGTAAATCGCCCCGCCCCCATAAAAAGCGCCAGTCCATGTGCTTTCGACAGCCACGACATCATAATTCCCCGTGCCAAGCTTGGCATCCATCAATGCTTTTTCATACAGATCATCAAATGGCAGGACAACCACCTCTACTGAAATCCCGGTCTGGGCGGTAAAATCTTTGGCAGCGGCTTCTACACCATTTTTCCATGTGGGAAGAGCGATGACAATCTTTTGTCCTTTGTAAGGGGCGGCGGCATCCTTTAAATTCCATGCATGAATTGATATTGTTGCCAAGGAAATAAATGCTGCATAAAGAAGCACTTTTACCCTATTCCTTGCAATTTTCATTTGACCCTCCTTAAAATACGTTTTCCATTTGAGCTCGGCTGTTGATTTCCCTGCCAGCCTTATCGTGCAATGAGAAGATTATAATTGAGGAATCTTTAGCGGTCAATACCAAAATTACTTAATATTTTTAAAAAATGGTAAATAAATAACATGGTTGTAATTGTTCTATTTGTTAAATACAGATATGATTTATGATATCTATGGAGCATGTGAGGAGCGAACAGATGGAAAGCTGCTATGTTCTTTTGAAAGAATCATTGAATAATCTCGCCCAAGCTGAACAGCGGGTGGCTCGATTCATCCTGAGTAACCCCCGCAAAGTCATGAACCAGTCCATAAGCGAGCTGGCTGTCCATTGCAACACCAGCAAAACCACCATTATGCGACTCTGCAAGGGTCTCGGGTTCAAGGGATATAAGGATTTCGTCAAATCCCTGGTCGCCGACATAGCGCTGGGACAGGCAGAAGATGTCAGCTATATGGATCTTCATCCACACGACGATATCCGGACTGTGATCAAAAATGTAACATCGAACAACATACTTTCGATAGAGAACACTATGAAAATCTTGAATCCGGGCGAGATGGAAAAGGCGATTGATACGATCATCCATGCCAAGCGGATAGATTTCTACGGAGTCGGCAGTTCCGGCATTGTAGCCCTCGATGCGCAGAGCAAGTTTTTGAGGATTGCGAAAAACTGCTACGCCTTTACCGATCCTCACCAGCAACTCTTCTCGGCGGCGAGCCTGGGGAAAAACGACGCGGCAGTTCTTATCTCATATTCGGGAGAGACTCTCGATATCTTGGATACACTCAGTATCATCCAAGAATCAGGTGCTACCACGATCGGAATTACCCGGTATGGGAAAAATTCCCTCAGCTCCAGGGTCGACATAAAGCTCTTCACTACCTCGACAGAAACGGGCTTTAGGAGTGGGGCGATGGCATCGCGTATCGCACAGCTCAATGTTATCGATATCATATTTAGCGCTGTTGCGGGACGCACCTACGACGACATCAAAAAATATCTTGACAAGACGAGGATTGCGATGGGGAGGAAGAAATATAACGTCTGACAGACATGACGCAGAGCATGCATAGATGCTGAGTTGTGCTTAAAATTGCAGCGATTTTCAGTGATGAGTTTTAGAATTTCCGAATATTTTATTTGACAAATTTGAAAACCGGGTTTACGCTGAGATAAGATATCAGACAATCTGATTACATGATATCAGAATACCACAAGAAGGCTGAGGAGAAACAGATGGCGAACCCGTATGGGCGGATTCTAGTACCGCTTGTCACACCCTTTGATCGCAATGAAGAAGTCGATTATGTAAGGTACACGCAGTTGGCAGAATATGTCATTGCCCAAAAGTACTGTGATTCGCTTGTCGTCACGGGAACGACGGGGGAATTCAATACCCTCACTGCCGATGAGAGGGCAAAACTGTTCGAAACGGCGCTGAAAGCGGCCGCAGGCAGGGTGCCGGTCATCGCCGGTGTCGGCTGTGCGTCGACAAGGGAAACCGTGGCTCTCGCCCAGAAAGCCGAAAAAATCGGGGCGGACTGCATAATGATCGTCGCGCCCTTCTACTGCAAGCCGACGCAGGACGCAGTGTACGAGCACTTCAGAATCGTACACGACGCAACGAATCTTCCGATACTGCTTTACAATATTCCCATATTCACCGGCATCAATATGGAGCCGGCCCTCGTGGGGAGGCTTGCCGCCTTGCCGCGTGTCATTGGAATCAAGGATGAAGCCGGCCTGAATCCGGTTCAGATAACGGATTATTATTTGGCCACCAGGTCGGTAAAGCCGGATTTCCTGCTCTTCAACGGCGACGACCTCATGCTGATGCCAACTCTCGTGCAGGGAACTATAGGTATTGTGTCGGGCGGAGCGCATCTTGTGGGAGATAGAATTAGAAGAATTTTTGACTTATATGAAGAAGGAAAAAACCAGGAAGCTATGGAAGTCTATCGCGGTATTTTCAGGCTTTTCCGTGGCTTCGGCGTGAACGGCCGCATCCATCCGAACCCAATGCTGAGGGCCGCAATCGAGGTGGTGACGGGCATTAAGATAGGTCCGCCGCGGCGGCCGCTGGACCCAATCGCCGATTCTGAAAGAGAATTCCTGATGGGTCTTTTGAAGGAAACTAAACTTATCTGATTGGAGAGCAGGAATGAAAAAGAGCGAAACCCCGAGGGGAATAATCCCGCCGATCATCTCGCCTTTCGATGCGTCCGGCAACATCGACAAAGCCATATTCCGGCGGGAAGTCGGGCATCTCATCGAGTGCGGGGTCCACGGCTTGTCCCCTGGGGGAAGCACGGGAGAAGGCGCGGCTTTGACCGATGAAGAGCTTTCCGAGTTGATCCGTATAGTAAAAGCAGAGAACACGAAGGGTTTGCCCATCGTGGCCGGCGTGATCAGGACATCCACCCAGGCCGCCGTGAAAACCGCTCTGGCCGCCAAGGCCGCGGGCGCGAACGCACTCATGGTGACGCCCGTCTTCTACAATGTGCTGGTGCCGGACGAAAAGGGCAACTATTCATTTTATGAAGCGATCGCGGAAGCGTCGGGATTGCCGGTAATCATCTACAACGTGGTTCCGCAGAATGAGATCACCTCGGAAGCGTTTTCGCGCCTGCTGGGAATTCCGAACGTCATAGGCATCAAACAGAGTGTCGGCGGCATCATGGCATTCTACGACATGGTGATCACGAACGGAGGAAAAGGCATGATCTATGCCGCGACCGATGAAATGCTCTATTCGGCATTCGACCTCGGAGCGGACGGCGCGATTTCCGCGGTACTTTCGCTCTTCCCGCGGCTGTGCGTGAAAATGTGGAATCTGGTGAAAGAGGGCCGCAGGGACGAAGCGCGCAAAATCCAGGATACGATCTATCCGGTCTGGAAAGCCGTCCGCGGCCCGCAGTTCCCCGCCCGCATGAAGGCGGCGCTCAGACTCATGGGAAGAGACTGCGGCTGCTCGCGCTCTCCGATGAGCGAAGTGACGGAAGCCCAGGTCTCTCAGATGAAAAAACTTCTCGAGCACATTCGGGACGAATAGACCCGTAGAATTATATTGGTAAGGAGGAACAGATGAACAAGTTGAAACTGACTTCGGTCATCTTTCTGGTGATTGCCTTTGCCGTTGGGCAAGGGGGATGGGCTGCAGGGAACGACTCAACACTGACGATTCTTTGCCAGCCTACAAGCGTGACTTCTGGCCTTACAGCAGAACTCGACTGGATTAGAGACACCTATGGCATTAAGACTGCAGTGGAAGTCGTTGCGGGAGGATCTGAAGGGGTAAATGTTATAAAGATGAGGATAGCCACGGACGAGTTGCCTGATATTCTTATCTTTAATTCTGGTTCCCTCTTCACCTCCCTCAATCCTCAATCGACTTTTGTACCTTTGACAAATGAACCGTTTATGAAAAATGTGGATGAGGGCTTTAAAAAGACTGTCATGGTGAACAATGCGGTCTATGGTGTTCCCATCCGACCGATGAATTTTGGAGGATGGCTCTATAACAAAAAGGAATATGCTCGGCTTGGGCTCAAAGTCCCAAAGACATGGGCTGAACTTATTTCCAACTGCGAGAAAATTAAGGCGAGTGGGAAGACGGCAGTTATAGGATCTTTCAAAACCTCCTGGACGACGCAGATGATCGTTCTAGCCGATTTCTATAACGTTCAAAAGCTGGAGCCGAATTTTGCCGCCGACTACACGGCGAACAAGGCGAAGTATGCGACATCGAAAGCCGCTTTGCGGAGTTTTGAGAAATTGTATGAAATCTATGCCAAGGGATTCATGAACAGAGACTATATGTCGACGAGCTATGACGATGCCCAGCAGATGCTGGTGGATGGGACGGGAGTCCAGTGGCCCATGTTGTCGCAGGTACTGCCGGTTATGGCTCAGAAGTTCCCGGACAAGATGCAGGACATAGGCATGTTCCCCCAGCCGAGCGATGATCCGAACATCAACGGTTTTACTGTCTGGATGCCGAATGCGTTCTATATCACAAAATCCTGCAAGGATATACCGAAAGCGAAGAAATTTTTAGAGTATTATATCTCAGCGACCGGCCTCAATATCTTTAAATCGGCGCAAACCCTCGATGGAGTGTTTCTCATTAAGGGTTCTACCGCTTCGTCTGATGTGCTTGCTGCCGTGGATGATATTGTCAAATACACAGAAGAAGGCAAAGTCGCGCCTGCATTGGAATTTCTCTCCCCGGTCAAAGCTCCCAATTTGCCCCAAATATGTGCTGAAGTTGGTACAGGTGCTGTAAATGCACTTGGGGGAGCAAAAATGGCCGATGACGACACAACGAAGCAGGCGAAACAACTGAATCTTCCTGGTTGGTGATGTAATTCTTTGGCTGTCCGCATCTATCGCCCTCTCAGTAAGGGAGGGCGATAGATGATGGATATTTTCATGAGGTTATACTATGGGGGTATTCTTTGGGATATCCGAGGGAAAGTTTTTAGAGGGATAGCCGTCGATATGTCAAAACATGCTGCACTCGATAGGTATTATTCATACTCTTTTTTAGTGCCGGGGATGCTCGTTTATGGGATCATATTTGTATTTCCGACTCTTATGTCGTTTTTCTTCAGTTTTACAAGGTGGGATTTGAGCACGTGGACATATATCGGCTTTGACAACTACAAATCCTTTTTCCAGGAATACGCCCTGGTGAAAAGTCTTTCCAATACTATAGTGTATGCGGTGCTCAGCAGTGGATGCAAAGTAATTTTGGGTCTTTTTCTTGCTGTTGTCTGTTGCTCGAAGCTGAGGACAAAAGGTTTTCTCGAGACCGTGATCTATTTTCCCAATATCCTGAGTCCCCTTGCCGTAGGTATCATGTTCAGCAGTCTGATGCATCCAACAAAGGGGCTTATCAATCAGGTATTGTCTCTGCTCGGTGTTGTTGGTCCAGACTGGTTGGGTAATCCCCGGTTAGCCCTCTATTCGATCATTCTCACAGATATTTGGAAAGGTGTCGGCGTCTCAACCGTCATCTACATTGCGGGAATTAAAGCCATTCCTACGGAATATTATGAAGCCTGCGTAGTGGACGGCGGGAATTCCCTAACGAAGTTTGCAAAGATAACTGTTCCATTGGTTCGTCCCGCAAGGAATACAGTTATTATCCTGTCCTTTATAGGAGGGCTCAGGTCATTCGGACTTGTGTGGTCCATGACGCAGGGAGGACCGGGCTTCTCTTCTGATGTATTGGCATCGGTCATTTACAAACAATATATCAATGGCTTTTATGGTCTATCGATAGCAGGCAATGTAATCTTACTGATTCTTGTGTCCATGATCGCTTTCCCGTTGTATCGCTTTCTGAATCGAGGAGAATACGCGATATGAAAGCGAAAAGATGGATCTTTGTCATAGATATTGTTGCCGTTGTCCTGTGCAGTGCCATTTTCGTCGTGCCGTTTTTTATTGTCATTCTGAATGCAGGGAAAACCCAGCAGGAAGCGGCCGCATTACAGTTGAGCCTGCCGAAAACCTGGCATTTTATAGAGAACAGCAGGGCAGTCTTCAGTTATCAGAATCGAGCTGTCCTGAGAGCTTTTCTGAACAGCATGGTTTTAACCCTTCTCTCTGTGATCGGGATTGTCATTGTAAGCTCAATGACCGGTTTTATCTTACAGCGACGAAAAGACCGTTTCACTGGATGTTTAAACTATCTCATCCTGGGAGGGCTGATTGTACCGCCCGCAATTATTCCTACGATTTGGGTACTCAAGATATTTAACCTTTTCAAGACTATACCCGGTCTCGCTCTTGTGGAAGTGGCGCTGAATTTTTCTTTCAGTACGATTATGTATGCTTCTTTTCTTTCAACCATTCCGCGGGAGATAGATGAAGCGGGAATAATTGACGGATGCGGACCATTCAGGCTTTTCTTTCGGATTATCTTTCCGCTGATGAAACCGGTAACGGCAACAGTGATCATTCTGTCGGCTGTCAATGTATACAACGATTTTATGAATCCTCTTTATTTTTTGCCTGGAGCCAAAAACCTGACTGTCCAGTTGACCTTATATTTTTTTCAGGGGCAGTTTGAAAGTTCATGGAACCTTCTGTTTGCAGATATTCTAATTATTTCTATACCTTCTTTAGTCTTTTATCTCATTTTCCGTCAAAGGATTATTGGTGGCACTACTGCAGGGGCAATAAAGGGCTGAGGCCCGAACTGGAGATGTCATTATGGAAATTAAAGATCTCAGGTGTAACTATAGTCGAAATCCGATTGGACTAAGCGATCCCGTTCCTCGCCTGTCATGGAAGCTCGATTCAGACAGGAATGGAGCTCGACAGATCGCCTATCGGATTATTGCTTCGAGTACATCACAGCTTCTTGCTGAAAATAATGGCGATCTTTGGGATTCCGGTGTCATCCAAAAAGATCAATCGGTTGAGATTCGCTGGGGTGGAGTTTCTCTAGGATCGCGCCAGAAATGCTGGTGGAAAGTCCGTGTTGAAGATGAACTCTCTGTGTGGATGGAATGGAGTGAAGCAGCATATTTCGAGATGGGCCTCTTGCATGCATCTGACTGGAAAGCCAGATGGATCGAATTCCCCGGCAAGAATCCCAATATGCTGCCGGCAGTCCCGGATCCTGCTCCGCTGTTCCGCAAAACATTTGTTCTTTCCCAAGTGCCGGCGAATGGACGGGCATACGTCTGTGGCTTGGGCTACTTTGAACTGAAGGTCAATGGCACCAAAGTCGGCGATGAAGTTCTTGCTCCTCCGGTGACGGACTATGAGAAGACGGTGATTTATTGTGTCTATGATGTGACAGATTATTTGAAACCGGGTGAGAACGTCATTGCAGTGGTGCTGGGGAATGGATGGTACAATTGTTTTACTTCGGATGTATGGAATTATCAGCAGGCCCGGTGGCGGCATACACCAAAGCTCATATTTCAGCTTGAGATAGAGAATGGAGATGGTTCCGCAGTTATTGTCCCCAGCGACACAGACTGGAGAGTGGAAAGGGGGCCAATTGTATTTGATGGTCTCCGCAATGGTGAAATATATGATGCCCGCCTGGAAAAGACAGGATGGGATGAACCCAATTTCGACGATTCAGCGTGGCCGGTTGCGCGGATTGCAAAGGCCCCCGGCGGACGGCTGGAAACATCGCTGCTGCCTTCCATCAAAATCATCGGCGAAATCAAACCGGTCTCTTTTACGGAAGTGAGTCCGGGGAATTATGTCTATGATTTAGGTCAAGAAATTTCCGGTTGGGCCCGACTCAGGGTGAGCGCACCGGAAGGGACGCCCATCACCATAAAGTATTCGGAAATGATAGATGACCGCGGTGACATAGATACTTCCGCGATCGATTATCTGATCAAGAGTGGAGAATTCCAAACGGATCAATATATTACAAAAGGTAGTGGGCTCGAGATATGGGAACCCCGTTTCACCTATCACGGCTTCCGCTATATCAAACTGTGCAATTATCCTGGCCGCCCCTCTCCGGATACGGTGACAGGAATAGTTGTCCATACGGCTCTTAACGATGCGGGAAGCTTTGAGTGTTCCAGTGAGGTGTTGAATCAGATACAGCACTGTGCCAGATGGTCGGCGCTCACGAATTACCACGGTATCCCTACAGATTGCCCGCATAGAGAGAAAAATGGATGGACAGGAGATGCTCTGTTGTCGGCTGAGCAGGTCCTGCTGAACTTCGATCCGATATGTGCATATGAAAAATGGCTCAGGGATTTCCTTGACGCGCAGAGGGGAAGTGGTCAGTTGCCGGGAATAATCCCGACAGGTGGCTGGGGATACAACTGGGGCAGCGGTCCTGCCTGGGATAGCGCTGTCATCCTTATTCCTTGGTATATGTATGTGTACTCCGGCGATAATAATGTCTTGGAAAAGATGTATGAGTGTATGTCCTTGTATATTCAATTCCTGGAATCGATGGATGACAGAGGAATTGTGGACTTCGGCCTGGGAGACTGGTGCCCTCCTGGAGAGAATGCTTCAGACTACAAATGCCCCACCGCTGTCACTGATACGGCGTATTACTATGTCGATTTGGCGACGATGGCCAAGATAGCGGGCGTTCTCGGTCGTGAAGCAGAGGCAGCGCAATTCAGTGTAAAAGCCGAGAGGGTAAGGAACAGCTTCCGTGACAAATTTTTCGATGCAGGCACCGGGACAGTGGCGGGAAACTGTCAGACTTCTTTGGCATGCGCTCTTTATCAGGGCCTTATCGATAAAAACGAGAAATCCAAAGTTGTTTCGAACCTGCTCAAAGAGGTCGAACGCCAAAACGGTCATCTGGATACAGGGATACTGGGGTCGAAATATCTCTTGCATTCATTGAGTGCAGCAGGTGAAACACAGACTGCGTTCAATATTGCCACATCTGTCGATTACCCCGGGTGGGGCAATTGGATTGCTCGTGGCGCTACAACATTATGGGAACGGTGGGATGGGAAAAAATCCCGGAATCATCATATGTTCAGCGATATAAGCGCATGGTTCTATCTTTGGCTGGCCGGTATTCAGCCCGACCCGGACAAGCCCGGTTTTAAACATATTGTTTTGAGACCCTGCCCTGTCAGCGGCCTTGACCGGGTCAAGGCAAGCCATGTTTCTCCCTATGGCAAAATCGAAAGCGAATGGGCTGTCGAAGGAGATACCTTTACTGCCGGCTTTTCAATTCCAGTCAACTGCGATGCCACTCTGTACATACCCCGTGGATTTTCAAGAGAAGTCAGTGTACGGCCATCCGAAGGGTTCGGCTGGGAGGAAGGCAGGCCGATAGAATTAGGCTCTGGGCACTATGAAGTTTTAGGCAAAAAAGCCGGGAAAGGTTCTTGAGCAGAGAGGTGAACAATGCGAGACGGAAATCCCTATATCGGGAGTGGACGCTATATACAGACAGAGAATGCCGCAGGCCTTCTAGGCTCTGAAATGAAACGATACGGGACCAGGCGTGCCTTTATCCTCGGAGGAAAGACAGCCCTTTCTGTCAGCATAGACGATATCGAAAAAGGTATCAGGGCAGAGAACATTGATTATACAGTCGAGGAATTTCATGGTCACTGTACGTTAAAAAAAGTCGCCACGCTCCGTGAGAAAGCCGAACGATATGGTGCCGACATGATCGTCGGTGTCGGCGGAGGAAAGGTCCTCGATACAGCGAAACTGCTTGCCGATGATATGAAGCTCCGCGCGATCACCGTACCGACTTCCGCAGCGACGTGCGCTGCCGCTGCTGTCTTAAGCGTCGTGTACTCCGATGATGGCGACGTACTTTACAATGCATTTTATAGCCATGAGATAGCCAGCATTCTTGTCGATACGAAAATCCTCACATCCCGGTGCCCTCCTCGTATGGTAGCATCAGGAGTTGCCGATGCCCTGGCAAAATATCCCGAGATAGTCTTCAGCATGAAATATTCTACCGATTGGGAAAAAACGGTGCTCCCCTCCGCTGCAGTCGTTCTGGCAAAGCATAATTGGGATTTGTTGTTTCAAACCGGTAAAGAGGCATTAAGAGATGCGCAGGCATCTCGGTCCACTACAGTCCTGGAAGACGTCATATGCACGAATATCGCCTTGACGGGAATGGTCTCATCGCTTGTCAGCGGCGGCCATCAGCTCGGTGTTGCGCATTTCTTTCATGATGCTGTTTGCAAGTTCTTCAAAGCGCAGCAGAATAAATTTCTGCATGGAGAAATTGTATCGGCTGGCATATTGCTACAGATGATTGTCAACGGAATAGATCCTCTGCAGATTGAAATGACCAGAAATTTTCTTGTATCGATCGGAACGCCAGTTTCCCTGCGGGATCTCGATATAGAACCGGTGAGCGGGAATATTGAAAAAATATATTCTTATATTCGAACCACTATGAATCTGGAGGAACCTTGGATGAATCAGCGACTTCGGTCAGGACTGGAAGGAATACTGTCACTCAGACATTGACGACTTTTTCTATGTCCTCTTTGGAGATCTCAAGATGATTCATCATTGCTTCAACGCCGGCCTTTTCATCTTTTTTCAGGATTGCTTCGACAATCTTCTCGTGAGGTATTGTCGCGTGGCTGATGTTTTCATGCACTGCAAAAGACCGGGCTCTGAATTCCTTCATTGCATCTGCGATCAGTTTGCCGATTTTGATCAACAAGCTGTTGCCTGAGGCATAAATGATTGCATTGTGGAAAGATTCATCGAGTATGGCCAATTCGATATGATCCTGTTTTAAGGCGGCGGCCTTGAATGCACTGTGTATTTCCTGGATTTGCCGTATACTTTCATCCGATGCCCGCTGAATTGCCAAACGGAGGGCGAGGGGTTCTATCGCCATTCTCACTTCGATGAGCTCACTCAGTTCAGCATGCTTTTCCGTAAACCAGTATTTGATTGCATCGAACGAATTGTCTTCATTTTTAGCCACGAAGGCGCCCTTTCCCGGCAGTATCCGAACCATTCCCATTGCAACAAGAACTCTGAGGGCTTCCCGGACCGTGGACCTTCCTACTCCAAATTGTGCGCATAGTTCATTCTCTGTAGGGAGCTTGTCTCCAACTTTGAATTCACCCGAGGTGATGAGCGATTGGAGTTGTTTCGCGACCTGATCCGAGATTGATACTCTATCAATTCTTATAATATTTCTGTTCAAAAGGTTCCCTCCATGGTCTTAGACATCAGACAGTCTGATAAGATTATATACTACTCTATGGTTGTATGCAAATAACCGGAAGACAGGATATGCCGTTCATCTTCTTCGGAAATTAAGCCTCAGACTCGCTAGCCTACTTCCTTCCCCACCAGACATCCTTTTCCATTTCCGATCAGGTCCGTGCGACCCAGTATCTTCAGGGCTTCCCGCACGAGGGTGCGGTTCTCGGGTTTCGAGAATTGGAGGAGGGCTCGCTGGAGCGCCCGTTCCTTCGGGCCGCGCGGTATGTAGACCGGTGTGCCGTCGAGAGGGTTCGTCCGGGCGCGCCACATGGCGGTCGAGAGGGTGCCGGGTGTCGGGTAGAAATCCTGGACCTGGTCGGGGACGAATCCGAAATGCTTGAGGTAGAGCGCAAGTTCGAGGGCGTCCTCGAGGGTGGCGCCGGGGTGGCCGGAGATGAAATAGGGTATCAGGTACTGGTTTTTGCCGAATTTCCTGTTGAGGTGGAAATACTCTTCGGAGAACCGGTCGAAGCTTTCGAGCGGCGGCTTGCCCATGAGCTCGAGGACGCGGTTCGAGACGTGTTCGGGGGCGACCTTGAGCTGGCCGGAGATGTGGTACTGGACCAGGTCGCTGAAAAAGCTCTGGTCTCTGTCGAGCATGAGGTAGTCGTAGCGGATTCCGGAGCGTATGAAGACGCGCTTGATGCCGGGCAGAGCCCGGAGTCTCTGCAGAAGTTCGCGGTATTCGTGGTGGTCGACTTGGAGGTTGGGGCAGGGGACGGGGGCAAGGCAGCGCCGGTCGATGCAGGCGCCGCGCACGGCCATTTTGGCGCAGGCGGGGGCGCGGAAGTTGGCGGTGGGGCCGCCGACGTCGTGGATGTAGCCTTTGAAGTCGGGGATTTGTGTGAGCTTTCCGGCTTCCTTTACGACCGATTCGATGCTGCGCGAGGTGACGACGCGGCCCTCGTGGAAGGAAAGGGCGCAGAATGAACAGCCGCCGAAGCAGCCGCGCGAGGAGACGAGCGAGAATTTCACCTCGGCGAGGGCCGGCACGCCGCCGAACTGTCGGTACATGGGATGCCACTCGTGCAGGAAGGGGAGCCCGTACACGTCGTCGAGTTCTCTGCGGGAGAGGGGAAATTCGGCCGGTTCCTGTACGACGAAGCGGTCGCCGCATGGCTCGACCAACAGTTTCGCCGACCACGGATCCGTGTTGCGGTACTGGATCTTGAAGGAGGCTGCAAAAGCGCGGCGACCTTCTTCGGTGTCGGGCTGTATCGTTTCGAAGGCCGGCAGTGTTGTTGCGCCGACGGCGGCTTCGGGGTCACCGGGTTCGGCCCCCGCGGCACGACCGCCATGTTCCTCGGGCAGCGTCGCTGCTTTGACGGCGGCCCCGTCCGCGAGCCTGTCGCCGAGCGCTTCGGCCAGCCGCGAGGCGTGGACCGCCCAGGCGGTGCCCCGGATGCCGCGCAGCTCAACCTCCGTCCCCGCTTCGGCGGCCTCGCTGAGCCGCCGCATCGTCTCCAGAATCTGCCGCTCTCCCATTCCGTAGACGAGCAGGTCCGCCTTTGCATCGAGGAGTATCGAGCGACGCACGGTGTCGGACCAGTAGTCGTAGTGGGCGAGGCGCCGCAGGGAGGCCTCGATTCCTCCGAGGATCACCGGCACTCCCTTGTAGGCCTGCCGGCACAGGTTTGCGTACACAATCGTCGCGCGGTCCGGACGCGCGTTGGCGCGCCCGAGCCTGCTCTTGCCGATCGTTCCGTCCGCCGCCATGCAGAGCGAGCGGTCCCCGCCCGGCGCGAATTCGTCTTTTGACCGTGGTTTTTTGTTTGCGGTATATGAAGACACCATCGAATCGAGGGCGCCGGCGGTGACGAGGAACGCGAGCCTTGGTTTCCCGAACATGCGGAATGCTTCCGCATCGTCCGGATCGGGGCGGCTCAGGACTCCGACACGGTATCCCTGCGCCTCGAGGAGCCTTCCGATCAGCGCGGCTCCAAACGAAGGATGATCGACATAGGCATCGCCCGTAACGATGACTGCGTCCAGGCTGCCCGGCGCCCAATTTCTGCGGCGCAAGTCCTGCGGGGAGGTGACAAGAAAGTCCATGCCGCTTCAGTATAATGAGATAAAGGTTCTTTGTCCCAGGGCTCCAGAAATTTTGAAATATGCTGGTTTTTTTGTATATTTTATAAAACAGAATTTCAGATATTCGCGGAGGAATACAATGGGAAAGAATGTTGGAAAAAACGACAAGACAATTCGACTCATTGCCGCAATTGTAATCGCGATTCTCATTTTGCTGGGCGTCCTGACGGGAGTATGGGCATGGATACTGGGGATTATCGTGGTATTTCTCGCTCTTACGAGCGCGATTTCTTTCTGCCCGGTCTACAGGGTGCTTGGAATTTCGACCTGCCCCACCAAAGAGAAAGAGCCGAGTAAGGACAAAGAGACCAAGTAAGCGCAGCTTTC
>Ga0228535_1001807_pt1 | contig 27196 bp, 24 predicted proteins | sample SJ1metagenome_FD_168457 | JGI IMG/M metagenome (GOLD analysis project Ga0228535, IMG submission 168457) | Enriched culture of PCE-dechlorinating microbial communities from Ithaca, New York, USA - SJ1 | ecosystem: Engineered > Modeled > Simulated communities (microbial... > Unclassified | place...
TGCTTTTCCCCAGGCCGTGGCAGAGGCCTTCTTCTCTTGCCGCCGTTTTGTCTTTCCATGCCGGACAGAGCCGGGTTTTCCGTCCATTCCGGCGGCCGGCAAAGCTGCGGCTGCGGAAGTTATTTCTGGCCCGGCCTTTGACCATTGATGAATGATGATTTTTGTGATAAGCATCACCCGCATTTGAGAAATACAGCGCAGGAGCGCGCAGTCACGGATACAGCTCAGAGAAAATGGAAAGTCTCCTGGGGGTGTGGAAATGACAAGTCTTTGACGGATACAAAGCCAGCCTTGGTATTCTAAAAATAATTATTCATCTCTAAAATTCACGCATCAGCGGGTGAAGCCGGCCAGACGGCCATTTTGCGACCGGACGCCGCTTCCCGGTGACTCCTGCAAACGGTTGCATGCGGAGATTGCTCATGTACAGTATTCTCTTTGTGGACGATGATAAACCATTGTTGGAAGCCGTCAATCGCTATCTCGCGGCATACGCCGACGAGTTCAGATTATCCGCCGCTCACAATGGAAGAGAGGCCGTTCGGATTTTAGAGACGATGCCGGTGGATCTGGTGGTCACCGAACTGAGGATGCCCCAGATGAGCGGCGCCGAACTCTTTGTCCATATCCAGAAGCATTTTCCCGCGATCCCGATCATTTTCATGAGCGGATTGATAACCGCCGAAATAAAAAATAAATTCCAAAGCCGCAACGGCAGCCCTGTCTTTTTAACGAAGCCGCTGAATTTCAATGATTTGAAAGCCGCGATTTTCGCGAAGGTGCAGGCATCGGATAAAGGCTCCATCAACGGAGTTTCCCTGACGAGTGTCATGCAGTACATCAGTCTGGAGGCAAAGACGTGTGTCATGACGGCCCGGGTGCCGGGGAAAAAGCCGGGCAATATTTATTTCAACAACGGCGAACCCTGGGACGCGCTCTGGGAGAATCTGCGGGGAAAAGAAGCGGCCGTCGAAATCATCAGTTGGGAGAAAGCCGAGATCAGCTTTAAAAGACTTCCCCCCAACGGCGTCAAGAGAACCATCAAAAAGGAACTCATCAGCCTGATCGTTGAAGCCGTCAAATTCAGAGAAACAAAGATTGCGCAAGAGAAACCTGACGAAACCGGCAAAGGCGAAACGGCGCAGCCTTCTCCCGTTTTGGAAACATCTGCCGCCGGCGCAGCGGACATTCCGGATGAAGCCGCTTTGCACGGCACCCCGCCGGACGACGAAAGGGAAAATCCTGACGTTTCCGGCAGCGCCGGGTCCGCGCCGAGCGAACAGGATGAGGAGGCAAGCGATGTTTCCCCAAGTCCGGTGGCGGCGGCCGAAACGCTGTCGGGGTTTCTTTCCATACCGGGCGTTGAGGCAGTCCTGCTGGTCGGAGAGGACGGCGCCGTTGTCCGGTCCTCCACTCAGGCCTGCGGCATCGATATGAGCAAGGCCGGCGCTTCGTCGGCCCAGGTGTGGGGCGGACTGGCGAAAATGGGAGGCGACCTGGGCATCTGCGGCTTTCACTCCCTGATGCTCGAATCCGACGACGCCGTTATCGTCGGCGCGCCGGTGAAAGACAATTTACTCGTAGTTCTGGCCAGGGATGCCCAACGACTCGGCATGATCAGGCTGCGCATCAAGAAGAAAAAACCCGCACTGGAAGAAGAAGTTGAAACTCAGCCGGGCGAAGCCGCTTTATCATCTTAGACCGACACTTACTTCAGAAAGAAAGGAGATTGAAGGATGGCGCTAAAAATGGAGTTCACGTTCGACGACAAAACCTACAGGCGCTACATGAACGGTTTCTTGACGGTCATGCACTGCCATCATTACATGTCGTTGCTCAGCAAGCTGGCAATCGACTTCGACGATATCGGAGGCGTTCGCATTTTATGCGAATCCGTCGAAGATTCCGTCCGTCCGATGATCGACGATTACTGCGCGAAAAACAACCTTGCCTCGTTCGCGGATAAACTGGATGTCGGCCGGCAGTACTACTCGGCCATGGGCATGGGGGTGATGAAAATTTCCGGAGATCCGGGCCAGGGAGAAGTGACGCTGACCCGCTCTCATGTGGATCAGGGGTGGACGAAAAAATGGGGAAATTATAACGCTCCCGTCAATCACTGGACCCGCGGGTATATTGCCGCCATGTTTGCCGCGGCGGCCGGCAAGCCGCCCAGAAGCTATGAAGTCGCGGAGACGGCAAGCATGGTGATGGGCAAACCGACGAGCGTCTTTACCGTAAAATCCAAATAGAAAGGACACGAGCAATGACCGTTCAGCGAGACGTGGTGGTAAGACAACTGGTGGAAATGCAGGTGCAGGCCGATGAGGAGGGATTGATTCCGGGATTCAACGTTCTGGTGAACATGCTTCCGGTGGCGTTCTGGAATACCTTCACCCAGCGCATGATGGACGCAGTCCCCGCAGACCGGCGCGAGAAGCTCGAAGCGGAGCTGGTGAACTGTGCGCTGGAATGCGGATACAATACAGGTTACGGCATTATCACGTCCGAAGAATTCAAGTCGGTTGTGATGCCCATGGTCACCGAGGGGGCCAAGGATGTTCTGCGCGGTGCTTACGCGGTTTTTACCGCGTGGGGGTGGGCGAAATCCGGCATCGTTCAGATTAAAGAGGGAGAGCGGATGGTTGTCCGGGCGCCGGACTATTACGAGGCGGACATCGCTTCCGGATACAAGAGCGGCTTCATGATCCGGGGGGTCAGCTCAGCGTTTTTCGATCTGGCGTACGGCAAACCTTACCCCGAGGGGCTCAAAACGTTTAAGTGCGTGCAGACGGCGGGAGTAGAAGTCGGCGATCCCTTTGGCGAATTTGTCGTCACCCGATAAAGGGCCGGAATGTGGCGGATGTAACCAGGCAATGAACATGAAACTACACTGAACACTCAAAAGGAGAAGTCTATGGCAGACAGCAGAACGACTACGCAAATCCTTCAGGAAATGCTGGAAGTGCCCGGGATCAAGGCGATCCTTATCGTCGGCAAGGATGGTTTCGTTATCGAGGCGGCCGGATCATTCGGCAAAACAGATCTGGACAACGTCGGGGCTTCGGTGGCCACGGTCATTCTCGGTACGGACAAGATGTCGGAGGAGCTGAAGATTCAGGCCTTCAACTCCCTGACGTTTGAGGCGGCCGATGCCATGATCATTTGCGTTCCCATCGGAGATGCATTGCTGGTCCTTTTGGCGCCCGACAATAAAACGCTGGGCATGATTCGCCTGCAGGTCAAGAAGGCCATCCCTGCGCTGGAGAAGTTCTTTTGATCTATTTCAACAATGCGGCGACCAGCTATCCGAAGCCGGAGGGGACGGCGGCCGCGATGGGACAATGTCTCGCCCTGCCGCCGTCCAACCTCTACCGCGAAGATGTGACGCAGAAATCGGTCATCACCGTTTGCCGGGAGAAAATTGCCGGGCTGTTTCATTTTTCCGATCCGTCGCGGGTGATCTTTTGCTCTGGCTCCACGGAAGCTTTGAATATGGCCATCAACGGCCTGGTCCGGCCGGGAAGCCGCGTCGTGACAACAACCCGCGAACACAACGCCGTTCTGCGTCCGCTGTCCTATCTTTGCCTGGCGGGAGGCGTGCATGTGGATACGGTGCGCTGTCCGCCCCCCGGTATTCTGGACGGCAGGCGATTTGAAAACGCCCTGACCCGGGAGACAGGCCTGGCCGTCGTGAACCACATCTCCAATGTAACCGGCGCGGAAGCGGATATCGGCGCGATCTACTCTCTTTGCGAAGCCCGCGGCATTCCCCTGATCGTTGACGCCTCGCAATCTGCGGGCGCCATCGCTGTCGATTTTTCGTCCATGCCGCTCGCGGCTCTCGCTTTTACCGGCCATAAAGCGCTCCTGGGGCCCAAAGGCGTGGGTGGGTTGATCGTCGGCAGGGAGCTCGACCTGCGGATCTGGAAATCCGGCGGGACGGGCATCCGCAGCGACCTGGAACTCATGCCCGACGCCTGGCCGATCAAATATGAGGCGGGAACGCTGAACGAGCCGGGGATCGCGGGGCTTGCTCATTCGCTCGATGGAATTCTTGCCCGGGGGCTTTCATCCATTGGAAAACAAAAAATAGACCTGACGCGCCATCTGGTGGAGGAGCTGGAAAAATTTGACGGCGTCACCGTTTATTCGGAGCGGCCGGAAAGAAATTCCAGCGGCATCGTTTGTTTCAACATCGATCACTGGCCGGCCGCGGATATCGGATATGTGTTGAAGGATGCCTTCGACATCCGTGTGCGGACGGGGCTTCACTGCGCGCCGCTGATGCACAGGGAACTGGGAACTTTTCCCGAAGGTGCGATCCGCGTCAGTTTTTCCGCCGCCAACCACCACGGCGAAGTGGATACCTTTCTGCAGGCGTTGAAAACCATAACGGGACAAACGTGAAAGTGCTGGAAACCAGAGTCGTTGAAGAGTGCCTCGACGGTGTCGTTATCCGGGAAGTTCTGTTCGACGGGCGCATCGGAGCGACTTTCATCAAAAGTCTGGAAAAGCTCGGAACACTGGAGTATTTTCCCCACTTTCCGAAGCCTTTTTTTCGGGTGCGAAAAAGCGGAAAATATATTATAAAGGGAGTCGAAGGAAATGAAACCTGTCAGATCTTTTACATCGACTCTTCAGAGGAGATTCAGCAATTGATTTACCGGACCTTCCAGACGGTTTAACCGGAAGGGCCTCGATGACGGAGGCGATCGTCTTTTTCCTTCCTACAAAAAGAAAGAGGGGGTCTATGCAGAAGCTGCAAACCGTTCTCCAAGCCATTGCGTCTGAATTGCCCGGCTTTAGCGCGGCGGGAATCGTTCTCATCGAGGACGGAATTACGGTCGCGGCGCTCGGCAAGGGTCCGGAAACCGATCCGTCCGCGATTGCCGCTTATCTGACCGGCATTGTGCAGTCCAAAATCAAAGCCGCCCCATTTGTCGGCGAGCAGCCGTCCATCGAGGACATACTGATTGCCAGAGACGACCGTTACTATTTCATCCGGCTGGCCCCCAAAAGACCTTACTTCATTTTTATCATGGCCGAGCGCAATGAGTGGCCGGGCAAGATCAGGCTGGTCGTGGAAGCCTACCAGCAGAGCATCGCCGACAAAATGAGATAGGCGAGGTTGCGTCATGCTGTGACGCGGCCGGCGCGAGGAGCGGGGCCGATGCCGCAAACGGGCAAGTCTTCTCCCGGCGAGATGAATTTTTAAATCGCGCATCATACCTATCTTTTCGTTAAATAACAAAATTCCGGTGTTTATAAAAATATTCTGACCGCAGGTCAGAAAAATGTTGACTTGCAGTTAGGGTTTTCGTATCATGGCATCCAAAGGGAAACTTGCTTTGGAATGGGCACATGATCCCCGTCTGGCCGTTCAATATGCCTATTCCCGAGCAAGTTGCCCTGAGCATCTTTTGCCGATTATGCGCGGGCGCCGGCGGTTGACGGTTTGTAAAAATCATCGTCCTGCATCGCCCTTTCGGAGGAATATCCGGAAGAAGTTCATAATTGCCGCAGCGCAGATGTTTTTTCAGGGCAACGCAAAAAAACAAGGAGAAGCATATGCCCGAAAAAACTTATCTTGCAGGAGAGCCTTACGCGTACCCGTTAATCATCAAGAAACTCTTGAACACCCCTCTGATCTATGCGCCGGACCAGGAGATTGTCTACCGGGACGAATCCCGTTACACGTACCGGACATTGAATGAGCGGATATCCCGTCTCGCCAACGTTTTGGCCGATCTGCGCGTCGCCGGGGGGGATACGGTCGCCGTTTTCGATTATGACAGTCACCGCTATCTGGAAGGGTTCTTCGCCATTCCCATGATCGGCGCGGTTTTACAGACCGTCAACTGGCGGCTCTCCGCCGACCAGATTGTGTACACCCTCAACCACGCCCAGGCGAAGGTCGTCATCATTAATACCGATTTTCTGCCGATCCTCGCGGAAATCCGCGAGCAGCTGACCACGGTGCGGACCGTTGTCGTCATTGCCAAAGACGGTGCGGTGCCCGCGACCGCTTTTCCCGTCGCCGGAGAGTATGAAACGCTGATGGCCGCGGCTGCGACAACCTACAACTTTCCCGATCTGGATGAAAACACCAGGGCCACGACCTTTTACACCACCGGAACGACCGGCCTGCCCAAAGGGGTTCACTACTCCCACCGGCAGCTGATGCTGCATACGTTTTCGGTGGCGGTGGCGCTGGGCTCCTACGCGACGATCGGCCGCTTCCGCTCCGACGACGTTTACATGCCGATCACGCCGATGTTTCACGTGCATGCCTGGGGCCTGCCCTACGTCGCCACGCTGCTGGGCGCCAAGCAGGTTTATCCCGGCAAGTATGAACCGGAAATGCTGCTCAGGCTGGTTGAGCGGGAAAAGGTCACTTTCTCGCACTGTGTTCCGACGGTGCTCCAGATGATTCTGACCAGCCCGACGGCGAAAAACATCGATCTTGGCGGTTGGAAAGTGATGATCGGCGGATCGCGCCTGACCAAGGGCCTGGCCAAAACGGCTATGGAGGCGGGCATCACCGTTTTCACCGGCTACGGCATGTCGGAAACCTGCCCGGTGATCAGCATCGGCGTGCCCAAACCGGACGGTTTGGTGAGGGATGAAGATGAAATGCTCGACACCGTGACGCGAACCGGTCTTCCCATTCCCCTGGCGGAAATCCGCGTGGTGGATCCCGATGAGCGGCCCCTGCCGCATGACGGCGTCTCCTCGGGAGAAGTCGTACTCCGGTCGCCGTGGCTGACGCAGACCTACGTCGACGCGCCCGACAAAACGGAAGACCTCTGGCGCGAGGGCTGGCTGCACACGGGCGACGTCGGTCACGTGGACAACGGCTATCTGCAGATCACCGACCGCATCAAGGATGTGATCAAGAGCGGCGGTGAATGGGTGTCCTCTCTGGATCTGGAGAATATGATCGGCCAGCACGAGGCGGTTCTGGAATCGGCGGCCATCGGCGTACCGGACGACAAGTGGGGCGAGCGGCCGCTCATTCTCGTGGTGCTGAAGCCAGAATATCCAAAGCCGGTCGGCGCGGCGGAGTTCAAAAGCCACATGCAGATCTTTGCCCGACAGGGGCTCCTGCCGAAGTACGGTGTGCCGGATCGCTATGAAATCGTCGATCAGATCGCCAAGACCGGCATCGGCAAAATCAACAAAAAGTGGCTGAGGGAGCAGTACCGCTCCTGACGGTTGCTTCTCAAACTTCCTTTCCGGATGGACGTCCGCGCTTGCGCGGGCGTCCATCCGGACGGCTTTCTTGACTTCGGAGCCTTCTTCCGCTACGTTTCGTAAACGAGCTTCCGGTCGACGCGACCGTAAAAAGGAGACGGCCTTGCTGATCAATCAGGTCTGGCAGCCGCTGGGCGGAACCCGGCAGGCTTTCATCTACCCGTATCTGCGGAAACCGGACCTGCTTTCCTCCAATTCCTGCCTCATTTGCACGCCGGAGCAGATCGTGCTCATCGACGCGGGGGCGCTTGTCTCTCAGACGCATGATCTGGCGCGCGTCATCCGGGATTGTGAGCGGGAGAAAAACCGGCCGGTCGTGATTTACCTCACCCACTGTCACATCGACCATACGCTGCAACTGGCGAGCCACCGGCAGATCTGGACGACCGCCTCCGTCTGGATTGCCGCCCAGGAAGAGGGCGCCGATTATCTGCTGGAGGGAGACAGGTTCAAAACCATTGCCGAACTTTACGGCGTTCCATTTCCATCGCTGCAGCCGGATATCCGTCTTTTCACCGGACAGGACCGGAAAAAAAAGATGACCCGCCGCATTGCTCTTGCGCCGGGAGTTCTCCTGACGCTGTGGATCGAGAGCATTGCCGCCGGTCCCGGACAGACGATTGTCCGGCAAACCGCTTCGCTGGGCGGCGGCGATCATCTGGAGATCTATCCGGCGCGCGGCCACAGCCCGGACAGCCTGTGCATCCGCGCGGGAGAGGTTTTGTTTATCGGCGATTTGCTGGCGGCGGCCAATCCGATGGTGGCGGGTATTTCCGGCTGGCATCGGGACGATTACCTCGCAACGCTCGGGCAGGTCCGCTGGCTTTTGGAGCACCTGCCCATCCGCTTTTGCTATCCCGGCCACGGGGGCGTTATTCCGGCGGACAAGGCCCGTGAAATATTGGTCAGGCTGGAGCAAAAGACGGCCGCGCTGGGCGATGTGCGCCCGATGACTGAGGATCGTCTGTTTCAAATTACGGATTATGCGCTGGAACTCATCGATGAGGCGGAGGAAGTCTTTTCCGCGATAGCGGGCAGGCTGCTTTACACGGCCTATCAGTTGGAGAGGCTGGAGGAGACCGAAGCGGCGAACCGCTGCCGGCTGGCCATGGATATGGACCGCATCGACGCCGGCCTGCTCGATTTCCGGGAGCTGTGCCGCTGTCTCGATGCGGGAAAAATCCGTCGTGTGGAATTTGCGCATGCCGCCCTGGCCGTCGTTGAAAAGCTGCGATCTCTTTTCGACCCGCGTCCGCTTGGCGCTATTGTGCCGCGTTCGCTGGTCAACCGCGGCACCGCTCTGCTTTTGGATTTCATCGGCGTCGCCGGCGGGCGGCGCAACCTCGAGGAGTTTATTCCGGCCGATGTGAACGCTCTTATTCATGAGGTCGTCGAAGCGTGGCACGGGGGGCCTGAGTGCGACGCGTCCGTCATCGACGACGCGGACGATTACGAAAAATATCTGGCGGCGCTGATTCTGCGCATCGGCCACCGGCCGGAGGCCAACCGGCCCGATCTCGTGTTCACGCCGGCCGAAGATCTGCCGTTTATCCGCCTGGCCGCCGGGCGCTTTACCGATGCGTTCCTGGATTTTCTCTGCTGGCTCGGCAGACGCCGGCTGTCCGGTCTTGTCGTGTCCACGGCTGCCGTCGGGGAAAGCTGCCGGATCGACATTTATTGCGCGGGCCGGGACAATTCATCGCTTTCCGCTCACGAAGAGGTGCGGCTCCGGTCGTTTAACCGGCGGTTTTGCCTCTGCGGTATGCAACTGCACGTGCAGTCCGGCGGATTCGGCCTGGCGCCGGTGGACGAGGAAACGCCGGCCGGCGGCTAACGGGCGTTTCCGGTTAACTGGAAAGACGCCCAGTAGTAGGGATGAGGATATTTCCGGCGGGTCTCGAGCTGGGCGCGGCGCAGCGCGGTCAGCTTGTCGGTTTTCTGCAGTTCGCGGTAAAACCGGATCATCAGATAGGACGTGGCCAGATCGTCCACCTGCCAGAGGCTCGCCACGATTGCGTTTGCTCCGGCATAGAGAAATCCCCGTGTCAGCCCCACCAGGTCGTCTCCGCTGGACACCTTGCCGAGCCCCGTTTCACAGGCGCTCAGCGTCACCAGACCGGCTCCGAGCTGCAGAGAATAGAGCTTGTCCACGGTCAAAAGACCGTTCGAGCGGGCGTCGGGCGCCAAAAGCAGAGCGGAGGCAAGCGGGCGATCCGGTGAAAACCGTCCGTGCGTGGCAAAGTGGATGTAGCGGTAGTCGCTTCCGTAACGGCGCACGACGTCTTCCGTCGCGTCCCGGCGCAAAAACACCCGGGAGCGAGGCCAGGTTTTTGCGACTTCCAGCGCTTCCTGCTGGGCAAAGGCCAGATCGGAGCGGGGATCGCCCAGATCGGGATTTCCCAGCACCAGGATGCCGCCCGGCGCGTCTTTGGGTGCATCCTTGAGGTAGCGCATGGCGCTCGCGCTGGGCATCAGGCGGATTTCATAGCGGTCGATGAGAAAGTTTTTTCCGTCGTAGAGCGCGTTGAAGGGGATGTAGTGCAGAATTCCGTGCGGGACGAGAACCAGTTGACGGCCGCTGAGCGCCGTTTCCAGCGGTTTGAACAACCGCTGGTGCAGCCTTGCGGCAAATCCCGCCGTTTCCCGGGAGCGCGGATTTTCCAGGGCGCGCCGGAAAGCGGCGACGTCATCGGCCAGCCCCGCCAGCGGCAGCTTCGCGCTTTGCAGGCCGTTTGCGGAAAGAATGAAGACCAGCAGATCCGCGTCCGTGTAATAGTATTCGACAAGCGTTTCGCCCCGCGCCAGGAAGGACCGGATTTCGGAGGCGGGCGTAGCGGCGACCGAGACCAAAGACGCGAGTTCCGGCGCTTCTTTTTGCAGGTCCTCTTTCGCCCGGATGGCGATGCCGCGGGTGCGCGACTTGTTCAGATTTTTATCCAGCGCCAAAAGCTCCGCCTCGGACCGGTCGGCGGCGGCCAGCGCCTGCCGCACCTGTTCTTCGCGGCCGGTTTCCCGGACGACGAAGTCTTTCTTGCCGGCCAGGAGGTCGACCAGAGCGCGGGATTTCGAGCGCTCCACATACTCAAACGCCTTGGCCTGCTGTCCGTCTTCGACAAGAAGCGTGATCAGCCGGGCGTAAACGGCCTGCTTGTCTCCGACGAAGCCGATTTTTCCCGCCTCGACGCTGATCGTGGCGCGCTGCTGTTCGATGACCTCCACGGCTTTTTCATAAAAGCGGATCGCCTCCCCGCGTCGTCCCTCTTTTTCGGCGATCCGTCCCCGGTCGTACAGAATGATCCAGTACATCTCGCCGCGGTCCGCCATGTAGGGATAGGCCAGAAGCGCGTCGTAGCCGGCCTTGGCGTCGGCGAACCGGCCCACCTCGAAGAGGCTTTTGTTCTTCATGAATTCGAACGTCAGCTTGTTGTTGACGAAAACGTCCCAGCCGCCGATGCTTTTAAGAAAAGCGTTCGAATCCTCGAATTTGTAGGATACCACCGCGATTGCTTCCGGATACTTCTTCAGGGTGATGTAGATTTTGGCGAGCGCGATGTTGCGGTCGTCCTTGACGAGCATGTAGGGATAGCCCAGATAGACGTCTTTCAGACGCTGCACGACAACGCCGGCCTTGTCCGTTTGGCCGGCCAGCGCGTAGGCGAGACCCAGCACTTCCAGGACTTTGACCTGCTCAAACGTGGTGAGCCCCTTGTCCGTGACGAATTTGTCGGCCGCTTCGGCGGCCCGGACGGCTTCTGCGTACTGCCCCAGTTCAATGAGCGCAATGGCCTTGAGGCGGGAAGGCGTCGCTGAGTGGTTCCAGGCATCGGCGGTGAAATCTCCGGCATTGACCTTGACCTGGGCCGCCTCCAGACAGGGAAAAAGCTTGCGATAGTTTTTGAGTTCGCCGTAGGCGGAGCACAGATATATCAGATCCTGAAAGGCGAGGCCGGACAACCGGTCCTCGGCCGGTTCGAACTCGCGGACGATCTGCGAGAAGTTGGCCTCGGCGGCGAGATTGAGTCCCCGGCTGTTGAATGCCGCGGCGCATCCGGACAGGAGAAGCGCCGCCGCCACGATGGCCGACAGAAGGCATCTGCTTCGGGTCATGATTTCCCGCTCCTTCGTACAAATTCTCCGCGCCGGCTTTGCCCAAAGGCGAAGCCGGGCTTATTTCATTTTTTGCAGCATGCCGCCCATCATCTGGTGGACCAGGGTGATGGCCTTGAGGGGGCGGATCATGACCTTGAAGTCGGTAATCCGGCCGTCTTTGTCCCAGGTGATCATATCTACGCCGTTGATGGAGATGCCGTCAATGACCGTAAAAAATTCGAGCACGGCGTTGTTGCCGGAGACGACCTCGCGGCCGTACCGGAACGTATCGTTGTTGAGCACGTGCAGCGCGGCGGTGAGGTAGAGCTTTGTGATCGGCTTTCCCTCCTGCGGCGTGTGGACGACCGGAGAATGGAAGACGACCTGGTCGGCGAGAATGTTGTCCAGAGCGGCCGCGTCTCTGTTCTCTACCAGTGTGTGCCAGGCGGCGACGGGATTTTCAATCATGGTTGCACCTCGCAAGAGAAAAACAGGTGTGAAGCGTTATCGAACGGGCGGCTTCCATCCTGTTTCTGTCAGCCTCTATTGGCCGGGCAGGACGATTCTTGAGTCTTCCTGCCGCTGCGCTTCCTGCGCTTCGGCGATCATCGCCTGAACGGCTTTTTCGATGGCGTCGGGCAGTTTGTCCGCCGCGTCGGCCAGCGTTTTAGCCCCTTCGATCAGGCACTGCACCGGAATCGGTCCGTTGGGGGACATGAGCTGGGCCATCCCCGTGAACATCGGTTCGCGGCTGTCGTCCGGGGTTCCGTCGATTTTGACGGGAGAAAGCCGCCGGATGGTGGCGTAGGTCAGATCCGTGAAGGTTTCTTCACGGTAAAGATTGTCGGGATCGATCTTGATGTTTGTAATTTTAGGGCCTTGAAAATCACTCATGGGCTGTCTCCTTTGCGTCAGGGGTTGATGTGTGATGCCGCTTTCCGACCGGGCATCTGATGCCCCGAAAAATTAAAGGGACGCGCAAACGGGCCAGCCCATGTTTTTTCGGATCATTTAAGAATTTCACTACACCCAAAAGACGGCAGGGTCAAGATAAGGATGCCCGACGCCGGTCTTTTCTGGCCGCGCCGGTCGCTTTACGGATTGTCTTTGTTTTTGAAAAGGCCGGGGTAGAGTTTGGCCGCGCAGTCCGGACAGAGACTGTGCGAGAAGGAGGCATCGGAATGCTCCGCGATGTAGTGCTCAATTTGTTTCCAGTATCCCTTGTCGTCCCGGATTTTCTTGCACTGAACGCAGATCGGCAGCATTCCGCTCAGTGTCTTGATTTCGGAGAGGGCTTCCTGGAGATACCGGATGAGCTTTTCCTTATCCGCCTCGGCAATTTTTTGTTCCGTGATATTCCGGGAGACGCCGAAGAGCCCGATGACTCTGTTCTGAGCGTCGCGGATGAAGCTGACCACATTGTCGAACCAGATTTCCGAGCCGTTCTTGTGATGATAGGCCGTTTCAAAAGCGACGGAACGGCCGGGTTCGGCCGGAACCTCTCCGCTCAGTTTCAGCTCCCGGGCCAGAAGATCCGCGACATACGCAAGCGATTCGGTCGTTAAAATGTCGTTGGCCGGGCGTCCCAGAAGCTCGTCCTGCGTATAGCCCAGCGCCTTGAAAACAGACGGGCTCGCGTACGTGACGATCAGATTCCGGTCCGTAGTCCAGACGATATCGCTCATCTTTTCCGTCAGAAACCTGTATTGGGCTTCGCTTTTCCGGAGCGCCTCCAGGGCATTGATCCGCATCGTGATATCGATAAACGAGACAATGACTCTGTGCAGCCCGCCTTCCGGATGGCGCTGCGGCTGGGCGTTGACAAGAAACCAGCCGGTGCTGCCGCTGATCGGCCGGACAACGCCGACCACTGCGTCGCCGACCGGCGCGCTCTGCGCAAGAGCCAGCGTGGCGGGATGCTCCTCCGGCGGCAGGGAGCTGCCGTCGGTGTGCAGGAACTTCCAGGCCGGATGGAACGGCGTCCGGCCCAGCATGTCGGCGGCTGATGTTTCCAAAAGAAGTTCGGCCCGCTTGTTGCTCATCACGATGCGGTTGTCAGGCGCGTGCACGATGATGCCGATCGGAATATGTTCAATGAGCAGACGACAGGTGGCTTCGCTTTCCCGCAAGGCGGATTCCACTTCTTTACGGTCGGTGACGTCGATCAGAGATCCGACAATCCGAACCGGTTTGCCTTGGCTGTTGCGGATGACCCGGCCCCGGTCGATGACCTCGATGTACTCCCCGTCGGCGCGCCGGAACCGGTATTCCCGCGTCCAGGCGCAAGACAGGCTTCTGGAAAGAGCGTGTGTCTGGTCGAGGATGCGATTCCGGTCTTCGGGATGGAGACGGTCGCGCCACCACTTTGCCGGGTCGGCGCCGGCGGGATAGCCCAGTCGTTCACGATGTCCTTCGCTGATCCAGAGCGTTCCGGAAGGGACATCCCAATCGTAGATCGCGTCGTCGGCCGCCTGGGCCGCGAGCCGCAGGCGCTCCGCGCTGATCTGTCGTGTTGTGTCGCTATTCTTCCGGATTGAGGAGAGCGGTCTTGCGCCGGCTGCCGGATGCCGGGCTTGGGCCGATTTTTGAGATTTGTCTGTGTCTTTCATTCCGAAATCCGGGCGTGTTCGCTTGCGCCTCAAGTCATCATTTTTCTGAACGGCCGTGCGGAAAGAAACACACAAAAAAAGCAGCTCATTCGATGATCCTGTCAGAATATAGAAGAACGGAGTTGCCAAGTCAACAGCGAAAGCGCCGCGGGATCAAGAAAGTCTCTTCATTAAAATCCGGTCGGGCGACTTCTTCGGGGAGGAAGGTGAGGGAGAGGGTTCAGAGAAGACATGTTGGATATGCCCTTGAGCCTCTGACCCCCTCTCCCTCGTCGGCAGGAAAAAAAGGGGATTTGTGGACGGCCTTTTGAAGTCGGCCGTGTAGATCATTTTTTGAGTTTCGCGACCTCCTCATCGCGTAAAATCTTTCTCAGAATTTTGCCCACTGCGGATTTCGGGAGGCTTTCGCGAAACTCCACCGCTTTGGGCACTTTGTAGGCGGCAAGCTTGGAGCGGCAGAATTCCACGACCTCCTCCTGGGTCAGGTTTTCGCCGGGCTTGACCACCACGAAGGCTTTGACGGTTTCACCCCGGTATTCATGCGGAACGCCCACCGTGACGGCTTCGGCGATTTTGGGATGCCTGTAGAGCGCTTCGTCCACTTCGCGCGGATAAATGTTGAATCCGCCGGCGATGATCATGTCTTTTTTGCGGTCGACGATGTAAATATAACCGTCCTCGTCGGCTTGCCCGATGTCGCCGGTGCGCAGCCAGCCGTCGGTCAGCTGCAGTTTGGTTTCTTCCGGATTGTTCCAGTAGCCCTGCATGACCGAGGGGCCTTTAATGAGGATTTCACCCGGCTGGCCTGGTTTGACGTCCTGCATGCCGTTTTCCACATCCACCAGCCGCACGTCGTTCTCCATGATGGGAACGCCGATGGCGCCGGTGCGGCACGACAGAATCGGATTGGAAATGCCCAGAGACGCGGTTTCACTCATGCCCCAGCCCTCACCGTAGAATATGCCGAGGTCTTTCACTTTCCGGATGAGTTCCGAGGGCATGGGCGCGCCGCCGGAATTGAAAAAACGGAACCGCTGGTCGAGGTTCATTTCTTCCGCTTTGGGATGATTCACGACCGCCGTGATCATGGTCGGAACGGCCGGGAAGTAAGTGATCTGATCGACGCGTTTGATGGTGCCCAGAACTTCGTCGATGTCGAAACGCGGCACCAGCACCTGCGTGGCTGCGTTGAGCATTCCCCAGTTCATGGCGCAGGTGTTGCCGTAAATGTGGAAATAGGGGAGAATCCCCAGGACATTGCGTTTTTCGTAGGTCACGAAGGACGTGATGGAATTGCCCCATAAAGAACACTGCAGCGTCGCCGCCACCACGTTGCCGTGGGTGAGCAGCGCGCCTTTGGGAACGCCCGTCGTTCCACCGGTGAATTGAATGAGGGCGGCATCGGAGGGGGTGAGGTCAACGCGAGGAATCTGAGTGTGAGAGCAGCCTTCGATGAGTTCGGAAAAATGATGCCAACCCTCTTCAAGATCAAGTCCTTTGGCGGTGCTGACGCCCAGACCGGTGATATAATCCGTCACGCGCGTCACAATGAGAACCATATCCAGTTCCCGGGCCAGCGGCCGCATGGTGGGCAACGCCCCGTCGAAGGTGACCAGCACCCCGACGTTTGTATTTTCCAGCATGAATTTCAGTTCATCATGCGTGTAAAGCGGGTTCATGTTGACGACGATCGCCCCCGCCGATAGAATGGCGTAGTAGGCGATGAGATACTGTGGGCAGTTGGGCAGGGCCAGGCCGATGCGGTCGCCTTTTTTAACCCCCAGCTGGACCAGCGCGTTCGCCATGCGCAGCGTTTGCGTGCGCAGTTGCGTGAACGTCATTTCCGATCCGTAAAAATCCGTTGCAGCCTTGAAAGGAAACTGGGACGCCGCGAGATGAAGAAAATTCTGGACGGGAAAGCGGGGAAAGCGAATCGTCGTGGGAACGAGGTAGTCGTAATTTTTCTGCCAGGGTCTAGTTTGCAAAACGATTTCTACTCCTTAATCCTCTGCAACCGCATCCGAAAAAATCGGCAAAAGAAGAATTTCCCGCGGTTGATTGCGGCGCCGGCTTAATGTACATGATGTATGCAACCGCGGGAAATTAATCTTCAACCCGCGCTTAAGCACACAGTGTGCCAGAAAAAAATTCAATTAAACATGCGATATGATTTGCATTTATATTTTAGGCTGGACTTTTGTGTCAAATGATGATTCATTCGCGTCTCACCGAGACATTATTGAATCATTTGTGAGACCGTTCTCAGAAAGACTTTACCCTTTACGGGAGGCATGATGGCGGAAAAGCAAAAATCACCCAAACGTCAGTTGCTCAAAGAGATGAATCTCATGGGCGCGGAGTATTATGAAAGGTTTTATCAGCAGACCTTTCTGGAGTGGCGGCGATTCATTTCGGGCGATCCCAAAGTCGATCCGGCCATCATTCCCCAGGAGGTTCTGGACTCCTGGTGGCGCTGCGCCAGACTGGGCGTCGATCCTCTGTCGCGGCCGAACAACAAGGTCCTGGCCGGCGATGAACTGGAGGACCTGCTGGAGAGAAACAGGGAATTCATCGACGTCAGCCGTCCTTTCATGACGAATCTGTACCGGTTTCTGGAAGGTTCGGGTTTCATGGTCAGTCTCCTGGATAAAGACGTCTATGTCCTGGAAGTGCTGGGCGATCCCGAAGAGGACAAGCTTGTCCGCACGGCCAGGGGATTTGTCGGCGCCTGCTGGCATGAAAGATATGCCGGTAATCAGGCGGGCGGAACGGTGGCCTATTACAAGAAGCCGCTGCAGGTTTTCGGCTCCCAGCACTATATCCGGCTGTATCAGGGAGCGACGGGCTCCGGCGCGCCGATCTTCGATCCGGACGGCGAGTTTGCCGGTGTCATCGCCATTTTCGGCCGGTACTACCGCGCGAATCCGCATACGCTGGGCATGGCCGTGGCGGCGGCGGGCGCCATTGAAAACGAACTGCGGATCCGCCGGGCGCTGGCGGAAAGCCGCGTGGCTGCAAGCTATCAGCGGACCGTCATTTCCTCCATTCAGGAAGCGCTGATTGCAGTGGACTCCGCCGGCCAAGTGACGCTGATCAACGACAACGCGCGCAAAAAGTTCGGCCTGGCCGGCATCCGTGTGGAAGGCCGGCCGATCCGCGATCTTTTCAGCCGCGACAACACGCAGTTTTTTAATCTGATCGAATCCGGCGAGACGACGACGGATACGGAAGTCCGGATTTCTTCCCGGAGCCAGGCCGGAGACTATACGCTCACCTGCAATCCGATTCTGGCCGCCGACCAGCAAATGATCGGCAAAATCATCCTCCTCAACGAGATTCAGCGCGCCAAATCCATGGTGACCAAAATGATGGGCGCTTCCGCCAATTTCCGCTTTGAGGATATCTACGGCCAGAACGCCCGTTTTCTGATGACGGTGGACCAGGCCCGGATGGTGTCCCGAAGCAATTCCAACGTGCTTCTTCTGGGGAAAAGCGGAACGGGCAAGGACATTTTCGCCCAGGCCATCCACAACGAAAGCGAGCGGAGGAACGGCCCCTATGTCGCCATCAACTGTGGCGCCATTCCGCGCGATCTGATCGCCAGCGAATTGTTCGGCCATGAGGAAGGCGCTTTCACCGGATCGCGCCGCGGCGGCAACCAGGGCAAGTTCGAACTGGCCGACGGCGGCACGCTCTTTCTCGATGAAATCGCGGAAACGCCGCTGGAGCTGCAAACGGCGCTGTTGCGGGTGATCGAGGACAAAACCGTTTTACGCATCGGCGGAACGCGCGTCCGTCCGGTGGATGTGCGCATCATTGCTGCGACCAACAAGGATCTGCGCGAGGAAGTCCGCAAAAGCAACTTCCGGGAGGACCTCTATTACCGGGCCAATGTCTTCGCCATCGAGATGGTGCCCCTGAGAGAGCGACTCGACGACATTCCGCTTCTGACGGAGAATTTCGTCAAGCGCTACGCGAGCGCGATGAAAAAAAGAATCACCCAGGTGGACAAGCGGGTCATCGAGGCCTTCATGAATTACTCCTGGCCCGGCAACGTGCGGGAGTTGCAAAACGCCATCGAACGCATGATCAACTTTCTCAAAACTCCCGAACTCACGCTGGATCTGGTGCCGGAGCACATCCGCCGGCCGGTCCTCGCCACGGAATACCGCGAGGACGTGGAAGCGCCCCAGGAGGCCGAACGCCTGATGATTCTGAGGATGCTCGGCGCGAAAATGCGGAAAAACCGCATTGCCGAAAAGATGAACATTTCCCGCGCGACGCTTTACCGGAAAATGAAACAGTACAACATGAAATAGGTTTGCTCTTCCGGAACTACCTTCCATGTTCCTGTATTTCCCGCGCCACAAGACCGGAGGTTGAAACACGGATCTCGTACGTCTTCTTTTGGCCGGCGCCGATGAAGGTGGCGGACCCGTATTCCGCGTCCAGGAGAAAACGGAGGAAAAGATAACGCTGGCGCAGACCGAAGAGGTCGATGGGCTTCGGCCGGGAAAGGGAATAGATGGTGCGGAGGTTTTGCTGTTCGTCTGCCAGAGTGATGTACCGGCCGCCGATGCGGTCCAGGTCATAGGCGGTATGCAGTCCCAGGAAGTTTGCCGCCGGCTTCCATTTCAGAAGATAGGCATCCACGTACACCTGATCGCCGGCCAGCTCGTAGGAGACCCGGTGCCCATCCGGAAAAATCACCTGTGCGTTAAAACGCCTCTCGCCGCGGGGATCGATCAGGATGGTTGCGGCCAGTTCTTCGTGCGTAAAGGCGCGGTACCCCGCAACGGCCACCATGAGCGTTCCCAAAAGAAGCGCGACGGCCAGAATCAAAAGCGCGGCCAGCAGGCAGATGATGGCCCCAAGCGGTCTTTTTCCGCGCAGAGCGGCAAGAGCGGCCAGGAGAAACGCCAGAACCAGAACAACTGCAATGATCGCGACCCAGAAAATGCAATTCATCCCGTTTTGTCCTTTCCCTGCGACAGGTGGTTTCGCTGCCGGCCCAACGGTCTTTTTCCCCCGCTGCCTGATGGGTGCAGGCTGCCATGCGCGCGGCAGAATCTAAACAATTCCGTCCGGAAATGCGACGCGGTTTTGCGGTTTTCCTGATGCGGGCGGCCTATATCGCTTCCACACGGCAGGGCACGTAGCGGTGCAGCGGCGTGCCGAACTGGTCGCGGTGCGTGTTTTTGGTGAGCCGGTTGACGTTGGCGCCGTATTTGACGCCGTTGTAAACCAGGCCGAATCCGTGCGGAATGACGACATGCCCCCGCCGCGCCGTGCCCGTGATTTCCAGTTCAATATCCTCGCTGCCCGCTTTCGTGGTCACCCGGACCCGCTGCCCGTCGTTTAATTTCAGGGCTGTCGCGTCGTCCGGATGCATCGCCACCGTGCAGGCGCGTTTCCCCTGATTCCAGGCCGGATCGCGCATGTTGGTGTTCGCGTTCGTGTCCATGTGGCGGCCCGCCATCAGAATAAGCGGAAATTCGGGATCGGCCGTAAGCGCTGCTTCTTCGCGCTTCGCTTCAATGGTTTGCAGCTCGCCGAGCAGCTCGGGAATGTGGAGATTGATTTTGCCGTCGGGTGTTTTCAGTTCGGCGAAGTTGTTCTCCGGATCGAGTCTTCCCACCCAGACGCCTTCGGGATGATCCAGAATCTGCCCGAAGATTTCTTCTCCCAGCGCCGGCCCCGACGGGTAGCCCGCGCGGACGGCGTTTTTGTAAAAAGCTTTGGGCGCCGCCTGGAGCATGCCCCACAGAGCCGCCAGGTGCACCGATCCCAGCGCCTTGCCGAGCGTCTTGCCCAGAATGAACGGCATGGCTTTCAGCGCGCGGGGTTCCGTCATCGCGAATTCCATGAGCGCCCGGGCGTAAGTCGCGCGGTCGGCCGCGGCCGCCGTGTAAAGGGTCTCGGGAATCGGCGGAATGAGCCCCAGGCGGTCGGCGATCCGCAGATGGATTTCGCCCAGCTCCAGCGGTTCTCCCTCCGGTTCGACAACGGGACGGCGCATCTGAAAATAGATGCCCGGGTAAGTCATCGGGAAAAACGTTCCGTCCCAGGATTCGTAGCCGGTCCGCGACGGCAGCACATAGTGCGACAGGGCCGCCGTCTCTGTCATGGCGACTTCCGCCGTGACCAGAAGATCCAGCTTGGCGAAGGCGTTTTCATAGGCTGTGGTGTCCGCGTAGGAACGCAGCGGATTCGATCCCGACACCAGAACCGCCCGCAGGCGATCGGGATGATCGGAAAGAATTTCCTCCGGCATGACGTTGGGCGGAAAGACGCCGCAAACCGGAAAGGAATTGGTGGCCGAGGTGCGCCAGACTTTGGGGTCTCTTTCATCCGTATGCGATCCGATGGGCATCACGTGGCCGTGAATGACATTGCCGCCGTCCGTGCAAATCCTGCCGCAGATCGCCTGGAGCATGACGAGCAAATAAGAATTGAGGGCGCTGTGGCGGCCCATGAAAATGCCCAGGTCGTAGCGCAGCGACGATTTGCGCGTGGCGAAAAGTCTGGCGACCTCGCGGACCCGGTCGAAATCCAGTTCGCAGACCGCGACGGCGGCGCGCGCGTCGAAGTTTGCAAAAAGGGATTTCACCGCGTCGAAACCGGACGTATGATCGGCCAGATAGCCCTTGTTTTCCCATCCCTCGTCGAGAATGACAGCAATCAGCGCCTTGATGAGCAGCGCATCCGTGCCGGGCCGGATCTGAAGATGGATGTCGGCCAGCTTGGCCGTTTCCGAAACGCGGGGATCGACGACGATGAGCGTTTTTTCCGGGTCCCGGGAAAGGCGCTGCAGTTGCCGGGGGGCCTGGGGAATCTGATGGCTCTGCATGCCGTTCCAGCCGAAGGTCAAAAGGACGTCGGTGTTTTTCACGTCGGGCTGGTCGTGCAGGTACTGGCGTCCGTACGTGCGTCCGATCACCCAGAAGGCGCCGGCGAATTCCTGCGCCAGCGCTCCGTAATGGTACTGCGACCCCAGTCCGCGCAAGAGGCGGATGCCGAAGGCCGCTTCGAAATGGCAGCCCTGCGTGCTGGCTCCCATGTAGGCGAACGAGCGCGGGCCGTGCTGTTCGACGATATCCCGCAGACGGTCGGCGATTTCGCCGATGGCCTGATCCCAGGAAATCCGTTCGAACTTTCCGCCGACTTTTTTCAGAGGATATTTGAGCCGGTCGGCGTTGTGCTGGTGATAGGCGACGTTCAAGCCCTTGCGGCAGACGTAGCCTTCGCTTTTGGGATTGGATTTGTCCGCCCTGACTTTGATGATGCGGTTATTTTCGACTTCGACGACGAGACCGCAGTTTTGTGCGCACAGGACGCAGCCGGTTTTGAAAAGGATGCCCATGGTTGTTTCCTTTCTCCGGCTTCCTGTCCGGACGTTTGTCTTCTGCGCTCTTATGCCCTTGGCGTATGACGGCGCAGGATATGGATGATGTCGTGAAGGTTGCGCTTTTGTTCTTCGGTTAAGACCTGTAAAAACGATTGATTCGCTTCAAGGATAATCCGGACTGCGTCTCGGGCCATCCCTTTGCCCTGTTTGGTGAGATGAATCAGAATCGACCGTCGGTCGTCGGGATTGCTTCTGCGTTCAAGATACCCCGCCGCCTCCAGGCGGTCCAGAATGCCGGTGAGCGTCGCGCTGTCAAGTTCGGCTTTCCTTCCCAGTTCGCTTGAGGTAATCTGGTCTTCGTCGGCAAGAAATCCCAGAATCATAGCCTGGACGGGCGTGAGATTGAGTTCGGACACTTTCTGGGAAAGAAAGCGGCTGCCCAGTTGATAGGCTTTGGCCAGTTGGAAAAAAATGCAATCCATTTCCTGCATGGGTCGATCAACATCCTTGTATGCAATTTACTCGTATGCAAGTGTAATCAAACAAACAGGACTTGTCAATTCAAATATTTTAAGCGCCGGCTGGCCTGGGTGATCGCGGCTCCCCCGCGCGCCGGCAGAAATTTTTTCGGCTTCGGCTTCGGTTCCGGCGTTGTTCGATCTTTTCAGGAACCGTCGTTGTATTTTTCTGCAAGCGTCTGCAGCGGCGGAATGCCTTTCCGGCCGCCCATCTGCTCGCTTACGGCGGCTGCCGCCCATGCGCCCAGATCGAGCGCCTGTTCGGCGTGCCAGCCCTGCACCAGACCGTAGGTGACGCCTGCGTGAAAGACGTCGCCGCAGCCGGTGGTGTCGATCGTCCGGGCCGGGTAAGCGCCTTTTTCGATCCAGCGGCCTGCGACAAAAGCAAGATAACCTCTGGCGCCGAGTGTGACGCCCGCCAGTTTCACGCCCAGAGCCGCAAGCCTCAGGCAGGTTGCGGCGGGCGAATCGGCAAAGGCCCGGGAAAAAACTTCGGAGGTAATCACGCAGTCGCAGGCGGGAATGATGTCGAGCATGCCCGGACGCAGGGTTCCGGCGTCCAGGACAACGGGAATGCCCGCGGCGCGGGCCTTGCGGCAGGCCCAAAGCGAAGCTTCGGGAAACAGGCCGTCGATGTGCAGGGCCGAACTCTGTAAAAGGAGGTCCGCATCGAGTTCATCCGGCTGCAGCGATTCGCCCGTGGGCCGCTGCCAGAAAACCGTCCGGCGGGCGCAAGACGGTTCGCTTACGATGAACGCGAACTGAGAGCGCTGCTGTTGGCGGATACGCAGCCCGGAGGCGTCGACGCCTTCTGCTGCCAGGAAAGACCGGATTTGCTCTCCGAAATCGTCGTCGCCCACCACGCCGGCGAGATGGGCGCGCAGGCCCCAGCGCGCCAGCGCCACCAGGGCGGTTGCGGCGGGGCCGCCGCCCTGGACCACCAGATGGGAAAATTCGCACTTGACGTCGGGCGGAGGATAAGCGTCGACCAGGCCGAGATAGTCGAGCGAACACTGGCCGATGCCGAAGACGAGAGGATTCTTTTTCATGATTTTGTCCTTTCCCTGCATCAATTTCATACCATGTCGAAAATGAAATGGAAAACCAAAAAATCCCGACGGTGCTCTCTGCGCGTTTCCGACGCACGGTTCCGAAAGCCGCAGACCGGAACGTTTCCGCGGCGGCAAAAACAGGCGTCCTTGAAATATTATCAAATAACCTTGACGTTTCCCGCTTGACAAGCGCTGTAAGTATTATTACTATCGAATCGGTAGTAATTGAAAGGCGGATGCTTGAAGAAAGCAGACCAAAAGGATGTCTATGAATATATTAACGATTATAAGGGACGGTTTGAGGCGGCGGAAAATTCGGTCGATTCTGGCCATCGCCGGTATTGCCATTGCGGCCGCGGCTCTGTATTCGCTGGTCGCGCTCAAGGAAGGCTATGAATCCGGTATGCGCTCCGAAATTGAAAACATGGGAGCGCAGATCATTGCGGTGGCCAAGGGGTGTCCCTACGAGGCGGTGGCGGTTATCATGATCGGCGGCCAGGTGCCGGCGACACTTCCCCAGAGCGTAACCGATGATATCCGCAAAATTCCCAACGTGATCAGTGCCTCGCCCAATGTTTACGGTGCCTATCAGTACCTGAACCTGTCTCATCCGGTTATAGGCATGGAAAAAAACGAACTCGATGCCAAGCCCTGGTGGAAAATCCAGGGGCGGTTTCCCGAAGGCGAAAACGAAGTCCTGTTGGGGAGTGTGGAAGCCGCCGTTTTCTCCGAAAAAAGCGGAGAGTATCGAAAGATCGGAGATGTGATCACCGTTATCGTGTCCGGTAAAAAAGTTGCCCTGACCGTGGTCGGTATTCTGGGGGCGACCGGATCCAAGGACGACTATTCGACGTTTACCAATCTGGCGACAGCGCAAAAGATTCTCAATTTGAAAGGCCGCGTCGTGTCGGTGAGCGTTCGTGTACGGGACATCGGAAAAATTCCCGACACGATAGCCGGCATCGAGAAAATTCCGGACGTGCAGGCCGTCACGGTGGCCCAGGTGATGGGCACGATCCAGAATCTGGTAAAGGCCGCGCAGACAATGCTTTTTACCGTCATGATCATTGCCCTGATCATCGGCGGCATCGGCACGATGAACACAATGATGATGTCCATTTTCGAGCGGACGCGGGAAATCGGATTGATGAAAGCCACCGGGGCATCAACCGGACAGATTTTCAAGCTGTTTTTCACGGAAGGCCTGGCAATTTCCTTTATCGGAGGCGTGTTGGGGCTGGCGGCGGGCGCGGCGGCGAGCCTGGGCGGCGACGTGATTCTGCGCAGTATCGTGTCCGTCATGCCCACAACTTCCGTGGGGAAAATATCCCCTCTGGCCGTCGGTTTGGCGCTGATGTTCCCGGTGGGCATCGGAGCGCTTTCCGCGCTGTACCCTGCGGTGCGCGCGGCACGGCTCAATCCCATCGAAGCCCTGCACAATGAATAGGAGAAGCCAGCATGCTCAAATTAAACAATGTAACCAAAATATATTCGAGAGGCAGCGAGCACGTTCATGCCGTCCGCGACCTGTCGTTGGAAATAGCTCAGGGAGACTATGTGGGTGTGGTCGGGCCGTCCGGCTCCGGGAAATCGACGCTGATGAACATGATCGGTCTGCTGGACGCACCCACGGCGGGTGACGTATTCATTGCAGACCGGCGGGTGACCGATCTTGACGGCAGGCAGCTCAACCGTTTGCGGCGGGAAACCATCGGTTTCATTTTTCAGCAGTTTCTGCTGATCCCGACCATGACCGCGTTGCAGAACGTCATGCTGCCCTTGTATTTCGCCGGCGCGGCGGACGCGAAACAAAAGGCGATGGTTCTGCTTCGCCGGGTCGGTCTTGAAAAGCGCGCCGAACATTTGCCGTCGCAGATGAGCGGCGGGGAAATGCAGCGGACGGCGATTGCACGCGCCCTGGCCAACAAGCCGCGGATCCTGCTGGCGGACGAGCCGACGGGCAATCTTGACAGCAAGACGGCGGACGATATCTACAGCTTGTTTTCCGAGATTAACCGGGAAGGGACCACGATCGTTATGGTGACGCATAATCAGGATCTGGCTTCCACTTTCCCGAGAAAAATAACGATGCGTGATGGAAGGTTGGAAAAAAATGAAAAGCAATAAAATGAAGAGAATAGCGGCGGCGGTGCTTTGCGGCATGCTGCTGATTTTGACGGCTTGCTCTGCGACGGACGGCAAAACATACGGAGCGGCGCTTGATCCGAAAAAAGGGGAGCCGGTGGCGCTGGCCAAGATTTTTGCCGATCCGAAGACTTATGAAGGGAAAAACGTCATCCTTCAAGGCGAGACCGCGATGTTTTGCCGCAGCTCGGGCTGCTGGGTGATGCTCAAGGACGGCGCCGATCAGCTGCTGGTCCAGTTTTTCACCTTTACCGTCCGGCCGGACGTGGGATCGAAAATCCGCGCGCAGGGTGTCTTGAAACTGCAAAACGAAGTTCCTTACCTTGCCGCCGACGGACTGGAGCTCCTCTGAGACAGATCCGATAATGCGTATTGACAAGGACTCCGCCGGCTGGTAGAAAGCAAAAACATTCGGGGTGGCGGGATGACGAATCCTGTCTGAGATTATACCCATTGAACCTGATCCGGATAATGCCGGCGAAGGGAGAATAGAGATGATTTTAAAAACCCTTTCTTCCGGCCGGGAGAAAGGGTTTTATTTTGGAAAACCAACAGGAGATGACAGGATGAAGATAACGGCAGCGGAAATTTTTCAGTCGGTAGAAGACATCCGGGCGAAAAGCCCGCTTGTACACAACATTACCAATTACGTCGTGATGAACAACACGGCCAATGCCCTTCTGGCCGTCGGCGCCTCCCCCGTGATGATTCATGCCGAAGAGGAAGTGGAAGACATGGCGGCGATCGCCTCCGCGCTGGTCATCAATATCGGCACGATGAGCGCTCCCTGGGTGCGGGCGATGTTCAAGGCATTCGGCCGGGCCGTATCTGCGGGCGTGCCGGTGGTCATCGATCCGGTCGGCGCGGGGGCGACGCCCTACCGGACACAGACGGTTCGCGAACTCGTCGGCGCGGGCCGGCCGACGATCATCCGGGGCAACGCGTCGGAAATCCTGGCGCTGGCCGGCGACCGCCGCACGACCAGGGGCGTGGACAGCACGGCCGCTTCCGACGAAGCCCTGTCGGCCGCACAGTACTTGAGCGAGAAGCATCAGTGCGCCGTTTCCATCAGCGGGGCCGTCGATTATACCGTGGAGGGCCGGCGGGTGGTGAAGACGGCCAACGGCCATCCGATGATGACGCGCGTCACGGGACTGGGCTGCACGGCAACGGCCCTGTGCGGCGCCTTTGCGGCGGTCGATAAAGACGGCCTTGCGGCGGCCGCCAAAGCCATGGCGGTGATGGGCATTGCCGGAGAAATGGCGGCGGAGAAAGCGGCCGGTCCCGGATCGCTCCAGATGCACTTTCTGGATGCGCTCTACGGGCTTTCGCGCGAAGATGTTGCCGGCCGTCTGAAAATCGAGGTGGCATGATGCGGGGAATTTACCTGGTCACGGACCGCGGCCTTTGCGGCGGCCGGTCTCTGGAGGAAGTGGTCGGAGCGGCGCTGCGGGGCGGCGTGGCGTACGTGCAGCTCCGGGAAAAGAATCTTTCGACCCGCCTGTTTGTCGAAGAGGCCCGGGCCGTGAAGCAACTGCTGGCTTCGCGGGGCGTGCCGCTCATCATCAATGACCGCCTCGATGTGGCGCTCGCCTGCGAGGCGGACGGCGTCCACATCGGACAGGACGACATGCCCTACGAAACGGCGCGCCGGCTTTTGGGGCCGAAGGCGATCATCGGTCTGTCCGTGGAAACCTGGGCGGATGTCGAAGCGGCGCAAAAACTGGACGTCGATTATCTGGGCGTCAGTCCGGTGTTTGCAACGCCCACCAAAACCGATACCCGGGAACCCTGGGGGCTTGACGGCCTGCGCCAGATTCAGGCGGCAAACCGCCATCCGCTGGTTGCCATCGGCGGCATCAACGCAGCCAACGCCAAGGCGGTTGCCGAGGCGGGCGCGCCCTGCCTGGCCGTCGTTTCGGCGATTTGCTCCGCCGACGATCCGGCGGCGGCCGCCGCAACGCTCAAAAAAATTCTCGACGGCGTGTGGGGAGCGTGAAAAGTTATCAGGCGATTGTGGTGTGTCTCAGGAGGCTTCTGCCTGGCGGATTTTGCTCCGGATCGTGGCGAGTGACCGGGCGGCCGCGGTCCGCACCCTGTCCGGATACACGCGCAGGCTGAAAAACGATTTGGACCGCGCCACGTCCGTGAGCGGCCCCAAGGCTTTGGGCGAGCCGA
>Ga0228535_1001808_pt1 | contig 27186 bp, 24 predicted proteins | sample SJ1metagenome_FD_168457 | JGI IMG/M metagenome (GOLD analysis project Ga0228535, IMG submission 168457) | Enriched culture of PCE-dechlorinating microbial communities from Ithaca, New York, USA - SJ1 | ecosystem: Engineered > Modeled > Simulated communities (microbial... > Unclassified | place...
TTTGTTTTAAAAAAAGGCTAGTTTAATATATCTGGCATGGAGATTTCTATTTGTCTCGATGCCTTTTTGTAGTTGCTTAATTTATGTTTGTTTTATCATTCGTGTATTTTTGTTACACACTAACCGTCCCTCTTGATTTATTGATGAGTCAAGACCTAATTCATTTGCAAGCTCCTCATTAAAAATTACAATTTCAGGACTCTTTACAGTATTAGGAGAAACTTTTTTATAAAAAACTTCTGGAAGAAGCTCATAGCTAGTTTTAAAATTCCAATTATACTTTTCATTCATAGTTATATTCATTCCTCCAATAAATTAAATTAATATTATTATTCAATCAGTTTCTACCCATAAATCTATCTCCCTATTCTCCAACTAAATAAACCCATGGATTTCTCCACAGGTTTATGGTCAAAATAAATATATTAAAATAATAGATATAATACTGAATGTCTTTTAGCTCTCAATCAAAAGAATCAAAAAGAACCGTCCCTAATGATTCCCTAATGATTTCTTGAGCAATTATTTTCTCCCACTCTAAAGCTAAATCATTCTCCAAAGAAGTTAAATCAATGGCATTTTCTTTATACAAAGCTCTCACTTCAATTAGCCCAGAAAACGCGAATCTAGACCATGCCATTATATTTAGACGCAATGCAAAGTTTATTATATATCCTCCTGATTTTAAAGCAGCATCGAACCCATCTACTATACAAAGTGTCCCATGTCCAACTAATAGCATTCTTCTAAGTTCTGGCTGTCGGCCAAATGGTATGCATTCATTCCAATGCTTATTATGGTAGTATCTTTGCTTTACTGCCCATAACATTCTAATTGAGATTTCATTGATTGCAACTGGAATGGCCATAGTAATACCGTGTCTAAAATCATAGCCTCTTTCAAACACTTTTACAGATAACTGAGCTAAGTTTAACTTTTCATCACTTTCACTGAAGCTTCCAAATTCACATAATTGAAGTAGTCCATAAAAAGGTATACCCAAACCTGACCCTCTACCAGTTTTTCCACGTTCTATATCTCTTGTAGAGCTTGAACCTACAACATCAGATAGCAAATGACCTATCCAATTAAATATTCCACACGCTAATTTTGACAAAAAGGAATTCCCTTCTAATCTAAAATTCTCTTTTTTTGTTCCAACTCTTATAATTTTACCCTGATCAATAAAGGATGCCTTTCCAGTAAATTGGTCTAATATAGAAAATACTAAGCCGATTATACTTGGTGAATGTGCCAAAGATTTCAAATGATGATTAGAAGGCCTCATGCCTTTAAGTTGATCTTCCTTCACAATCAAGTCAGATGCATATCTTGCATCATAATTTACCTGAAATCTTTGTTCCAAATATCCTATACTCTTTTTAAGTGTATCTGGCATATTATTAGGCTTACCAGAACCACCGCCTCTTTTGTCGTTTTTCCATATGCTTTGAGATACTTTCATTACAAAGTCGTCAGTCTTTTTATCAGTCCATTTACCTAATTTACTATCTCCTGGCATACCAACAAATATACTATCAATTATGCCTGTAGCAACTCCGCAAAATCCTGCTATTAGATAATCGTATTTATCACAATTTGCTTTCTTCATTTTATAGTCTTCATTAAGTCTTTTTGCGATATTTTGATTATCAAAATCTGTTAATAAATCTTGAATCGAATTCTCCTTCATGACAATATTATTGGCTGAAATGTATTTTTCTACATTTTGCATATACATCTGCCACTCGGTATCATCGGCTAATTCTATAGCTTTTATCACCCCAAAATCAGGCATAGTAATATTACTTAGTTCTTCATCACTTAATGTTATTTGAGCTCCTGAAGTTTCTAAATCATTCATACTTAAGTTTATATCTTTATCTAACATCGATTCAGCTATTTCAAGTAAGCTATCTAAGTTTTCAATATTCGCCTCATTTAATGTTGATAACTGCTTCATCCCAACCTGCAATTTCCCAACTTGTCTACTCATAGAATCTTGTTGATGCCTTTGAGCAGTTAAAGCTTTTTCATATTCATCTAACTTTTCTTTATTAACTTCATTCATATCTACTCACCTTAATTAGAAAATACGTTCTTAACAAAACCTTTTGCCGAAGCTATTGTTGCATCTTTTACATTGAAGTAACCTAAATTCTCTAAAATACTAAGTAGCTGGCTTAACTCATTTTCTGATTTTAAATCATTAAGCTCATATTTAGTAGTCGATACTCCTTCTTCATTTCTTACAACCACTTCATTATAACAAGATAGTATAAACTCCCTATATTTTACTTTCGTAGCATCTCCTGTAAGCTCTATAACTCTTGTTTCGCTAAGATATTTTGGTAATTTTGCAATAACATTTTCTTTTATAGCATTGTCAAGCTTATTAGTTGTTGATTCAGCGCCCTTAGATAACATCTCAATAATCTTTGCTAATTTTTGAATCTTTGATTCAGTTATCAAACCTTTCGATAATTCAATGCTCAATTGTCTTGATAGTTCATTCAAATCCTCAATTAAGTAAGACATTGACTTTTGAGAATTCTTTATAATAGCTTGGATCATTAGTTCACGCTGCTTATTATTTTCTATATCGCTAATCCCTGTGAGTTTTTTTACACCTTTATATGCCCCCACGCCTAATAATATAGCAACTCCAATACCAGTAACCATCCCAGAAAAACCAAGTATTCCACCCATACCTAAAGTTGCTAATCCAGAAGTCAACCCTGCAGCGCTAACTCCCACAACTGACCCCGACAAATATATAGCTGCCATTGGAACACCCACTGCTGTCGCTTTCGCTGCTAAATCTTTCATAGATTTAGCAATTTCACTATCATTTTTTCTATTAGCCAAAATCTCTTCATCATTTACAATTGCCTCTACGATATACTCAATTTGCTCATCGGATATTTTTAGAACAGCTTTCAATTCCATGATAAATTCATTATCTTTCCAGTCACAATTTTTATCTTTTGCACGATATAAATAAATAATATCTTTTAATATTGACTTTTTAATAAGTTCATAACTCTCGTCACTTGATAACTCTGCAATTCTATTAAAAATAATTTGATTTTCTTCATGTAAGCTATTGTCTAGCATGTAAGCCCTAATACTTAGTCTAGCCTCTGCTTTCATCTCTATTCTAACAATTAAAGATAGAATTTCAGCATATTCTTTTGAATCTATTATCTCATCATCATAATAAGCAAAATTACACATTATTTTAATATAATCCATTTTTATTGCTTCATCCATCATTGATAATGGTGTAAGCTGTGAAGACATCGTGAATTCGCAATCATCAGCAGCTTTTTCAACTATCCCATTTAAAAACTCCGTTACCTGAACATAATTCATTCCTGATATCAGGTTACTTATATTCTTTGTATCACCATCTTTAAATTTGACAGTAACAGTTTGTTTAATTTCGGTTTTTCCATCATTTTTTATAATCTCTTCTTCATTATAATGTGCTGATTCAAGATTCTCTAAAACAATCTCACTTGTACTGCTTCCTATAGGATGTAGATACAGTGACATCCCTGTAATCAACCCCCCGTCTTTTGCACCCCCAAATAACGTTGTATCTATAACTGCAAGTACATAATCGGGATCTAGCGTTGGCGCCATAGATTTTATAGCTGCATTTAATTTCTTTTCTGGAATATCTGGCGCTACATATACTTTTTCACTTATTCCTTTTACATTTTCTTTAATAAACCTCTCTATCGACACAATATCCACCTCATAATTTAAATTTTATATTTATACTTTTAATATTACATCTTATTTAGTTGATTTAGAATAATTTTTCTAAATATTCTTTGATTTTATTACGCTAGAAGCGATGATACTTATTTACATTTCTGCCTATAGCATATGAAAGACATTCTTTGTATGGAATCAAAAAGAACCGTCCCTAGTGATTCATTCTCTAACTAAATAAACCCATGGATTTCTCCACAGGTTTATGGTCAAAATTAATATATTAAAACAATAGATATAATACTGAATGTCTTTTAGCTCTCAATCAAAAGAATCAAAAAGAACCGTCCCTAATGATTTCTTCTATATCATCATCTTCGTAAAATAGTTTAATATTTGGGTTAACTTTACCTATCCCTAAAAATCTTGCTTTATAGTCATTTAAAAGTTCAAGTATCTTAGGACTTAATATCATAAGAGCAACAACATTTGCAAATATAGGAAGCGCTGTAGACATATCTGAAAATAGCCATACAGTCGTCCCTGGGAAACCATAATACACTGCTATTATAACTAGTCCCAAGCCCGGAAGTGGATACAGCCATTTGTAAGCTGTAAGAATCATATCCTTTGACTTAGATTCGCCTATTAGATATCTTATTACTACTTCCATCTGAGCATAAATACCACTTGCTGTAGTAATTCCAAACAAGAAAGTTCCAACAGCCAATATAATACGTCCCCAGCTTCCTATACCTACTTCAAAGGCACTAAGTGTAAGCTCTGCTCCAGAAAGCCCTGAAGACCACTGCCCTGTAACCATAATAACCAGAGCAGTTATACTGCAAATAAATAAGGTATCCACCATTACCTCAAATATGCCCAAATCCCTTGCTTTACAGGATGGTCAACTTTTGCTGAAGCATGAACCATAGGCGCCGAGCCCCATCCAGCTTCATTTGAAAACACTGATCTAGCCATTCCTGTTTTTATAGCATGTGAAAATGCTGCTCCACCAAAGCCACCCACTGCTGCAGTTCCTGTAAATGCACTACTAAATATGAGCGCAAAGCTTTGTGGAATCATGTTTATATTTTTAAATATTAAAAAAAATCAATAGGGACGGTTCTTTTTGATTCCCTATTGATTTTCCCTATTGATTTTAATATAGGCGGTTCCTCTACCAGATCCAACCTTTTTGATGTATCTCTCTTTCAGTAAATCCGAAAGTGCTTTTTCAATGGTTGTGACACTGATATCCGGATAAATGTCTGCAATCTCTCTCTTTGAAAGTTTATGAACCTTCTTATCAAAAATATCTTTCACCCTTTCTGATTTACCCATTTTATCTACAGCTACGGTTTCTACCCTATCAGAGAAGTCCCTATAGGCCTTCAATAAAATACTTAAGTAGTACTTTACAAAAGGTAGATAACTGTTCTCATTTTCATGCCATCCTATTGAACTTTCTTGAAGGGTTTCATAATAACTTTCCTTGGTGCTTTCAATTAACATCTCTACACTGACATACTTTCCTACAATATAGCCTTGCTGGTATAAAAGTAAAAGTGTTATGAGTCTGCTCATTCTTCCATTACCATCATTAAAGGGATGAATACTTAGAAAATCTAATACAAACTTTGAAATTAAAATTAATGGGTCAATTCTTCCATCATTAATAGACTCATTATAAGCACTGCATAATTTCTCTAATGCTTCTGGCGTCTCAAAAGCAGATAATGGTTTAAACCGAATTCTTCGAATTCCCTTTTCATCAACTTCTTCAATAATATTGTCTTGATTTTTATATCGTCCCCCATTGTTCGATGGATGAAAACTATAAAGGTCTCTGTGTAATTGTAAAATTACACTTGACTTTAATGTTATATAATCGTAATTTTCATGTATTGTATTAAGAACTTCCCTGTAGCCTGCAATCTCCTCTTCATCTCTATTAATCGGTTCTGCTTTTTTTGAAACCAACTCTTCAAGCCTGGAGTCCGAAGTAAATATCCCTTCAATTCTATTGGACGCACCGGTACTTTGAATCTTTGCTACCTCCATCATGGCCCTGAGTATATCTGGTTTTGCCCTCATGAACAGATCTTGTTTCCCTTTAAATTCATGGATTTTCGATACTAAATTCATGATTTCAGGAACCATTAATTCCTTATTCATTTCTCTGTAATTAAACTCTTTCACTTTTATCACCTACTTAATTTTCGCTCTATATGCATAATTTTATCATTATTATATGCACATAACAAATAAACTATGCAGATAATTTTATAAAATGAATTGGTTTAGATAAAAAAATCATGAGGGACGGTTCTTTTTGATTATCTTTCAATTAAGAATATATCACTTAGAATCTCTAGCATTTCATCAAAACTCGCACTTCTAATACCTAAGTTTTTCAAATCAGGTTTATCTTCCTTGAGTTGCTCAATGAACTTCATGACATCATTTTGAATTTCTTCTGAGACTTCAATTCTGCTTTCTGGAGATACATTGGCTAGAAGTCTAAATACATCATTCTTATGTTTCTTTATATTTTTTGTATCTATATAATCTCCGATTTCTTTTCGTTCTTTCATATCCAGCCATGCTTTAATCTTAAATAGGATAACTGTTTCGATTTCAATGAGAGAAAATCCATCCACTGTACTTTTCCCTTTTAGTAATAAATTGTAATAATCATCGTTTAATAATATTGCAGAAAGACTGACTATGCTATCATCAATGTGAATAGGCGTTAGTCCTCCATTGAAACGAAGTCCAAATTCATTAGGAAGTTTACTAAAGAGCTCAATCATTTTTGGAAAAGATGAATCCTTCGGTTCAGTGAAACGGTAAAATTGATTTTCACCAAGTTCATCCATAAGAATATCACAAGCAGTTCCTCCAATAAACACATACTGACTTGTATGATTTTCAAAATACGCTTTGAATTTTTCTAATCCGTGTACCATAGTTCACCTCTCAAAACGTCTTCTAGAGCTTGCTCCACTCTTTCATCGGTTTCATCCTTTAAAGAAGCATACAAAGAGAGTATATCGACATTGCTACTATTAGAAAATAGTCTAGGATCATAGTCCCAAAGCTCTATTTCAACTAGTTTTTTATCTTTTATAAAATCCTTATTTTTAACAATTTCAATCTGATTTTCATCTAACTTATTTTTTTCTATTGCAATAATGGAATGGTCCAATGGATTAATCATTGATAATACTGCCAATGCATCTAATCCAGCGGTCAAAGCGCCTAAAGGCTTTGACTCTGCATAAATGATTCTTCTCACGGGAGTCTTTAGATATTCTCGACCTATCAAAAAGTAATCTGGATCTGAAATCCGTTTATATTCTTTGCTACGGCCCGTCCTTCCTCCAATTTGATATTTAATGAGATTCAAATTGTATAAATCATTTAACGCTCTAGAAGCTGTCATTTTATTAAGCCCTAATTTTTTTGCAAACTCAGTAGTGTTCACAACTTCTTCCCTATTATACAAGAAGTATAAATAAGCAATCTGAGTAGGTGTTGTAAACTCTTTCATTTCTTCTACAAAATATTCTTGAGCTTTTTTCAAATCAAGCCCCAAGAATGGCAAGTACATCTGTCCATCTTCAATCACAAAAGAAATTTTATTTTTAATCAAACTTTTCCTTCTATATCTAGTGATATCTTTGTAGAATAGAACAATTTGACAATCCGTTAAATTGTTAATTTGCTTCAGATGCTTTTGAAGCTGATCTATGCTAGGCATCTCAGCAATGACTTCTAATAAAACACACTGGGTTCCAAGGATTGTCATCTCATAAAAGTTATAGTTATCCCTTAAAAAAATTGGAAAGTTGCCCTTTTTAAGCCACGGTTTTATGTTAATATCTTCATCGATATTTTCTTTTAAGTATGTTTCTACAATAGTAACCAATTCAATCACCCTCTAATGTAACATTTAATTATTTAAATATAACATTTTTATATTTATATTACAATTGATTTTGTTACATTAAATTAACTTAAAAAATTTATTTTAAAATCATGAGGGACGGTTAAAATCATGAGGGACGGTTCTTTTTGACCACTCTCATTTAATTCTATTGTTATCTTAAATTGTTTTTTAATACAACAATACTCATTAAGAGCGGTCCCTTTTGATTCTTATACAAAAATCAAAAAGAACCGTCCCTACTGATTTCCCTACTGATTTCGTGGAGGGACTCGAGGGCGAGAAGTATTTCTCTATCTTCTCCCTGCTGAGCTAGGTTTTTTTGGTTTACGTAATCATTTACTCCATCTTTTACATCCTTGCTATATAGCACTACGTTGTTTAGAACTGAGCCTACCTTTACTCCTCTTAGCTTTCCTATTACAAATAGCGATGCGGTTTCCATATCTGAGCCTAGAACATTTTTCTTGTTCCAAAATTCCATTTTTTCTATCTCATCATCTATATAAAACGAGTCATGGCTTCTAGTTATTCCCACATGATGCTCATAGCCTAGTTTCACAGCGTTGTTTTTTAAAGCTGTCAATATTTCAAAATCAGATACTGCTGGATAGTCTTTATTGATATACATAGCAGATGCCCCATCTTCTCTTACTGATGCCATGCTGATTATAAGGTCTCCTATATTTATATCCTTTTGAACTGCTCCTGCGCTTCCTATCCTGATGAAGTACTCTCCCCCGCAGTTTATCAGCTCTTCTAATGCAATCACAGCTGAGGCTCCTCCTATTCCCGTAGAAGTAACCGTAACCTGCATCCCTTTATAGCTTCCTGTCAAAGTCTTAAACTCTCTATTATTTGCTATGACTACAGCATCGTCCAGAAAGCCTCCTACTCTATCTACTCTTTGAGGATCTCCTGGCAGTAGCACCATCTTACTTACTTTTTCACACTGTATATGTGGCTGAATCATAAATTTCCCTCTTTCTAATCAATTATTGCATCTATCAAGGCTTCTGATAAAGTAGGATGAATAAACAAGCTCCTTTTTATAGCTTCTACGCTCACCTTGTTATCAATCCAAAGCCCCACATTTCCTACCAAGGCTCCTGCATCAACAGAATTTATCCATATTCCTTTGACTATCTCATCTTGTATAATTATTTTCATAAACCCATCATCATAGCTAGAATCAAGCCCTCTAAAGGTATCCTTAAAATATAGCTTTTTTACTACGCAGTTCTCAAGCTCATGCTCTTGGCAGCCTGCTCCAGCTAGTTCATTTATGGTAAATATACATCTTGGAAGTGAGCTGTACTGAGTTGATATCGGCTTGCCCTCCCAAATATAATCAGCAAGCAAAATCCCTTGCTGAAGAGCAATATGAGCCATCCCATGAATCCCATTTATATCTCCTACAGCATAAATAGAAGACTTGCTAGTCATTAGGTTGTCATCTACCTTAATAAATCCATTATTCATCTCTAGATTTAGCTTTTCTATCCCTTTTGGAATATTAGGCTTTCTGATCCCAGTCACGAGAAGACTTTTTACTTTTAGGCTTTCACCATTAAAAAAACTAATTACAGCTTCCTCTTCTACCTTTTCAATAGCCGTAACCTCAGTATTTAAAATCAGCTCTACTCCATTATTAATAAGCCTAGCTTTGATATTTTCAATCAAATCCTCATCATTGCCCTGTAATATCTGAGCTTCCTTTTCTATTACTTTGACCTTTACTCCTAGCTCGCTGAGCATAGAGGCAAACTCTATCCCCTCTACATTTCCACCTAGTATAGTCATTTCTTCAGGTAGTTGCTTCATAGTAAGCAGGCTTTCATGACTGAGTATTACCTCATGGTCTATAGGGGCAAACCCCTTTACTGTAGAAGCAGTAGTTCCAGTAGCTAGGATAATGTGCTCTGTCTCAATCAGAGCTTCATTTACCTTAACTCTAGTTTCACTTACTACCTCTCCCTCACCTATATATACATCTATATTATTTCTGCTTAGCTTATCACTTATATAACCCTCAATATTTTCCAAGGATTTTATCCCTGCCTTAAAAAGTAATTCCTTATCAGGATTTAGCTTAAGCAGATTTTCATTTTCCAGCGCCTTCGCTTTTTCATAGCTTTTAATCTTATCCATTATCTTCTTAACTGGAAGGCATCCTGTGGCAAAAGCAGTCCCTCCTAGCTGAGCTTTCTCAACTAAAGCAATTTTTTTGCCTTTCTTGCTTGCAGATAGAGCAAAATAAAGTCCAGCAGCTCCAGAGCCTATAACTACAGCATCATACCTCACTTTAGTTCCCCTTTCTCTTCATCAGCTTCTTTTGTGCGACCATAAATAGTACTAGCACAGTAGCAACATAAGGAATCATCTGAGTAAACTGCGAAGCTATTCCTAGCGATTGCATTCTGATTCCCAGCGCATCAAAGAATCCAAAAAGCAAGGAGGCTCCGTAAACCTTGATAGGATTTGACCCACCAAAAATAATAGCTGCTAGTGAGATAAAGCCTTTACCTGCACTCATATTTTCAGTAAATAGAGTAAGATATCCCAGAGAAAGATGAGCTCCTGCTATCCCACAGAAAACTCCACCTAAAATAGATGAAATGTACTTTATTTTCTTAGGATTAATCCCTGCCGTCTCTATAGCCTCTTCATGCTCTCCTACTCCTCTTATCCAGTAGCCATAAGGAGTTTTGTAAAGCAAAATATATATAAGTAGCACAAGTATCCAGCTTACATACACCAAAATCGAGTGGTTGTTAAATATCTTATCCAGCACCTCAATTTTATTCAAAAATGGAAGATGCACATCCGGAAGCGGCTTGATATCTGGTGAAGAAAAAGCTCCCTTTACACCAAAAATACTTCTAAGTAAAAAAACTGTAAGTCCACCTGCAAAAATATTAATAGCAATACCTATAATAAACTCATCAGATTTTAATTCAATAACAAAGAAACCAAATAAAGCCCCTATAACAATTCCAGAAATAATAGCAAGAACTACCCCCATAAAGGAAGAGGCAAAAAAATAGCTTCCTAATACTCCGAAAAATGCTCCTATAAGTATCATACCCTCCATACCTATATTGAGTATCCCTGCATGCATGGTAAGAAGACCGCCTAGAGCTGCTAAAATAAGGGGAGTAGCTGTTCTGATGGTATTTTGTAGTAGAGCCAAATCAAATAAATCCTTCATTATTTCACCGTCCTTGCTTTATTTAGCTGTCTTCTTTTTAATATCTCCTTAAATCCACTCTCACCTGCTATAAATAAAATGATAACCGACTGAATAACTAAAATAAGCTCAGAAGGAACCCCTGTATTTAGCTCCATAGCATTTGACCCCGTTTTTAAAATCGCAAAGAATAGCGACATCAGCACTATCCCCACAGGATTATTCTTAACTATAAGAGATACAAGCATCCCATCAAAGGCTAATCCCTTAGAAATATTTTGCAAAAATCTATAATGAGTTCCATATACCTCAAAAGCCCCTGCTATACCACATAAAGCACCAGAGATAATCATCGCCCAAATCATATACTTCTTGTTGTTTATCCCTGCATACCTAGAGAAAATGCTGTTTTCTCCTACTATCTTAAAGTTGTAGCCATATGAAGTCTTTTTCATTAAGTAATAAATCAAAACTGCAATAATCATAGTATAAAAAATACTGGTGTTTAGCTTGCTCATAGCTACTAGCTTTGGAAACTTAAAGCCCTCAGCTATCATATCAGTCCCACCCATTTTCCCTTGTGATGCTTGAAATGGATAGTTTACTAGATATCCAGTAAACATAATTGCTATACTGTTAAACATTATCGTAGTAATAACCTCATCTATGTTGTAATACACTTTCAAAAGCCCTGGTATAAAAGCATAAAGTCCGCCTACTACCATAGCCGCTATCACTGCTAATACTATCCCTGCCACCACAGGAAGCTCTGTAAAAGTAAACCCTACATAAGCAGCAGCAAAAGCTCCTAAATAAAGCTGACCCTCACCACCTATATTAAAAATTCCACTTTTAAATGAAATAGCTGTAGCTAGTCCAGTGAGAATAAGCGGTACTGTTTTTGCTAGAGTAGTTGCAAGCAAATACTTTGAGCCTAGAGCTCCACTTACTAGTGCCATATAGCCCTGCACTGGATTTTTTCCGTTTAAAATCATAATTCCAGCTCCTAGAACAAGAGCTAGGAATATCGCAAGAAAAAGAGAACCCAGATATTCTAATTGTTCATTAAACTTTCCTCTCATGCCTACACCACCCTAATTCCTATTTCCAGTCATATAGTAACCAATGTCGAGCTTCGAAATCTCTCCATTTTTAAATTTCCCAGTAATATTTCCTTCATAAAGACAAATAATCCTATCAGATAGCCTAAAAATCTCATCTAGCTCAGCAGACACAAGAACTATAGCGCAGCCCTCGTTTCTTTTTTTCACTATCTGCTCATGGATAAACTCTATAGCCCCTATATCTACACCTCTAGTCGGCTGAGAGATAAATAAAATAGGAGTATCAAAAGAAAACTCTCTAGCTATTATCACCTTTTGCATATTACCACCTGAAAGCGAGCCCATTTTCACCTCTTCAGATGCAGTTCTCACGTCAAATTTCTCAATTAAATCCTTTGCATACTTTTTTATGCTCTTTCTCTTTAGCTGAATACCCTTGGTAGAAAATTCCTCACTGTGCTGCTTGCCCATTAGGATATTGTCCTCTATACTAGAGTCCTTGCTCATGCCTGTTGTCAATCTATCCTCAGGGATATGAGATGTTCCCATTTCTCTTATTTTCTTAGGTGATAAATTCGTAGCCTCTTTATTTTTTATATATACCTTGCCCTTTTCTACTTTTCTAATTCCTGTAAGAGCCTCTATAAGCTCACTTTGTCCGTTTCCTTCTATTCCAGCTATTCCTAGAATCTCTCCAGCTCTCACTCCAAAAGATATTCCCTTTACAGCGTCAAATCCTCTGTTGTCCTTTACCCATAAATTATCCACCTGTACTAAAATATCACCATAGGCATCATTTTTATCTATGTGCTCAAATAGTACCTCTCTTCCAACCATCATCTCCGCTAGTATCTTCTCAGTTACATCCTTTGTATTTTCTACTCCTATAAGCCTTCCTGCTCTCATAACCCCTACTCTGTCTGATATCTCAATTACCTCATTTAGCTTATGAGTTATGATAATAACAGTCATATCCTTTTCCTTTACTAGCTTTTTAATAACTGCAAACAGCTCCTTAGTTTCCTGAGGAGTAAGCACAGCTGTAGGCTCATCTAGAATCAAAATATCTGCTCCCTTGTATAGAGCCTTTAGTATCTCAACTCTCTGCTGTAGACCTACTGAAGCATCCTCTATCTTTAGCTTTGGATCAACCTCTAGCCCATATTCCTTTGATAGACTTATCACCTTTTTATTTGCTTCATCCTTGTCCAGAAATACCCTGTTTTTTCTGAGCTCTTTTCCTAGAACTATATTTTCAGCAATAGTAAAAGATGGCAGTAGCATAAAATGCTGATGCACCATTCCTATCCCGTTTTTTATAGCTGTAGATGGACTAAAATCCTCAATCTTCTTGCCTTTGATCCATACCTCTCCCTCTGTAGGCTGATGAAGTCCATACATAGTCTTCATCAGAGTAGATTTTCCCGCTCCATTTTCCCCTACTAAAGCATAGATTTCTCCTTTTCTTACATCTAGAGTTACATTGTCATTTGCAAGCACTCCTGGAAACCTCTTAGTAATACCTATTAACTTAATAATCTCTTCGCTCATACCTAGCTCTCCTTATATAAACCTAGAAAAAAAGAAGAAGCGAGCTTCTTCTTTTTACCATCCTAGTATTAGTTTGCCTCTGGAACCTCTATATCTCCTTGGATTATCATAGCTGTAAGCTCTTGTATCTGATTCATAGCCTCATCAGAAACTAGCTTTGGCATATCCTCAGTTCCATAAGCTATTCTTACACCGTTCTCTTTTGCTCCATACTCATAAACATTACCAGATTCAAACTCACCCTTTTGAATCTTCTCTATAGTTTCATAAATAGAAATGTCCACACCTTTAATCATACTTGCAATGATTGCATCTGGATTGATGTATCTTTGGTCAGAATCCACACCTATAGCAAACTTGCCGGTATCCTTTGCTGCTTCAAACACACCTTCGCCAGTTTTACCAGCAACCTGGAAAACTATATCAATATCTTTTGCATATAGTGCAAGTGCACTTTCTTTACCTTTTGCAGGGTCTTCAAAATCTCCAGCAAAAATAGTCTCAACTTGGATATCTGGATTGATATACTTTGCTCCAGCCTCATACCCTACTTGGAAATTTCTGATTACTGGTATATCCATACCCCCAACCATACCTATCTTTCCAGTCTTAGATTCCATAGCAGCTAGTGCTCCTGCTAAGAAAGAACCTTCATTTTCCTTGTAGTCTATGCATGTGATATTTTCTACATTTTCAATAACATTGTCGATATAAACGTACTTCTTGTCAGGAAACTCAGCTGCTACCTCTTGGATTACATCATAAAACTCAAATCCAACTACAACCACTACATCACTTGCAGTAGATGCCTGAACTAGCTGGTCAGTATATAGAGTAGGGTCATTCTTACACTCTAGTACCTTGCCTTCTACTCCTAGCTTTTCAATTGCCATCTTTAGACCTTCGTTACTTGAATCATAAAAAGATCTGTCACCTAATCCTCCAGCTACTACTAGAGCTACCTTAAGAGCACTAGCTTCCTCTGCTGCTGGCTCTTCACTTTGCTCAGCTGGCTGATTTCCTGCGCAGCCTACCATCACCATAGCCATAATCAAAAACATACTTACAAACCCAAATATTTTCTTCTTCAAATCCTTCTCCTCCTTATGTATATTTTAGCCAAATCGGCTTAATACCGCTCACTTTCTCTTTCTTCGATCAGAGAATCAATATCCAGAATCTCAATCTTGTCCCTATATACACTTATGTATCCCTTGTCGTGGATATCCTTAAGTATCCTGTTTATGCTTCTTCTAGTAACCACAAAATGCTCACTGAGATGGTCCTTGCTGATATAAAACTTGTTGTGCTCTTTCTTTACTCTGCTCTCATAAGAAGTAATGAGATAATCGCAGATTCTAAATTTAAGTGAATACAAGGTATCAACTATAGCCTTCTTTGAGAGCTCGTAGCTGGTCTTGCATAGACTTTTTAATATATAAATCGCTACCTCATTATCACTGTTAATCCATTTCTCAAAATAACATTTTTTCAGCCGTATAAGCCTTACTCTGTTCATTGCCTTTATCTCACATACATAGGGCAAACTGTGAAATATCTCTAGCTCTCCAAAATAGCTTCCTTCTTTATATACAGACTGGGAATAGGTTTTCCCCTTCTCCGAGGTGTGGTAGATATTGATGCTTCCTTTTAGAAGCACACAAAAATATTCATAAACCTCATTATATTTGCAAATGACCTCATCCTTTTCAAAATCAAGCACTTCCCACTTATCTAAAATATCCGGCTGTGAATTTAAAACAAGCTTGAACATAGGATAATCTTTTCTAAACAACTCCTTCAACTCTTATCCTCCTCATCTGCTTAATTTTATTATAGAATTAATAAAAGGGTTTCTAAAGGACATATGTCCCGAATGAAAATTAAAAAAAATCATGAGGTACGGTTCTTTTTGATTACCCTCATTAAAAATCATGAGGGACGGTTCTTTTTGACCACCCTCATTTAATTATATTGCTTTCTTAAATTGTTCTTAAATAGAGCGAAAATCAAAAAGAACAACCATGACAAGCTTTGCCACACAGAATACATGTAACTGTCCTAGCGTTTTCATATATAATTTTAAGTAGTTTGTTACACACTAACCGTTCCTATTGATTACCTACTGATTACTATATCTGCTTGAATAGTACTTTTGATTTGGGCTAGTTGGTTTCTCAGGTATTGTGAGCTTTAGCAAACCACCTTTAACCAATGGATTTAGAACTCTTTTTCTGAAATCACGCGCACTTTTTATACCGATAAAATCTTGAATTTCTTGCCTGCTTCGTGCCTCTTTACAAAACTCCAGTATCTTACGAGTTCTTTGATCACCGTCAACTTCAGCTGGGGTGGTAGCTGGGGTGGTAGCTGGGGTGGTAGCTGGGGTGCTCAATGGAATAATCGTCTTAAAAACATCCCCCTCAATAAACTCAGGATCTGCACCTGAGTAAATTTTGTTATACTTATAGATATTTCTAACACCCGAACCCAATTCATCTACCCATCCTATTTCTTTAAATAATTTTGCAATCTTGGGGTTCTTGGGATAAGGTGAAAAGTCCTCGGGGTCAATAGTTCCATTTCCGTGAGGCTTATTCCCATTCTCAATGTATACCCTATCATTTTCTATCACCATCTTCGCAGGGAATGGATTGGAAAATTCTCTATGAATCAGCAAATTTGATATCGCCTCTCTAAAGATTTTATCCCTTAAACTTACACGTTGGTCACCTGCAAGATAAAATTTATCATTAAGATGTTTAGAAACAAACTGCATTAACCTTTCATAGCTTCTCAAAAGATTAACTCTAATGTCATCACGATCATCATAACGGTCTAGATTTTCTTTTCTCAATATCGCATCTGTTCTGTAATGTGGAAGAGCTGTTTGAATCATTAATTCACTTCCGAAAATCAAAATACCGGCAAGAGTAATACCTTCTTCACCTGTAATCTGATCCTTTAAATACATTCCAGCACTCTTCAATATATCCATGTTATCCATCGAAATCCATGGGTGATCCGGCCTCATGTTCCCTACTATTTTCCTAACTCTTGTAAACAATTCCTCCTCAAGCTCATCCATATCAGCATAGGGAAAAATTCTATTTTCTGTATATGTGGCTTGCTTTCTCATATACAATCCAGATACTAGATTTGTATTATTTGTAATATCAAAATCACCATCTTCATTTCGATCAAATATTTTTCCCTTACATCTATGAACCTGAGAACTTTCAGGAACATTAATATACAAAATCAATTTCCCATCTATCTCGACTTCTTCTACCGCTAGATAGAAAGTAGGATTAAGGGTCTGAGGGTTATTCAGCGATGTTACAAAATCCTTTTTTATTTGTTCAACTGCCGCTGAATTTATTCCTGTAATTTCACCTGAATCATTAACACCTAAAAACAGTTTTCCTCCAAATCGATTTAAAAATGCACAAACTGAATCATATATAAAAATCATGAGGGACGGTTCTTTTTGACCACTATCATTTAATTATATTGCTATCTTAAATTGTTCATAAATAGAGCGAAAATCAAAAAGAACCGTCCCTACTGATTGCCTACTGATTTTCAAAAAGACTTAATTTCAAAACATTAGAAATATAAATCCCTTTTTTTATAATAGATTCTCAAAGATTAAAAATATCATCAATCTCATCAGCACTGATTTCTCTTTTACTTTTTTTCCCTACGTTTTTAAACATACTTTCAAGTTTTTTTTCCATGGATTTCTTGATAAGCTCTTCACTTTCAAAGTTTCTCAATTCAAAAAAGAGCATAGGATTATCATCAAGTCTTGCACCTACTCCATACAAAGTTGCTGCTACATGTTTACACATACTCGCCGAATCTGGGCAACTACAGCTAAAATGAATTTCTTTAGAAGAAGGGAATAATCCATATTTTTTATCTGTAAACAAAACCTCAAGCTCTTTGGGAAAATCTCCACTTATAAGGCCTTCTAGAGAATCAATCCTATGATTGCAAAGGTCTACAATATGAAGCCAACTAAATCTTTCTATCTCATCTATATGAATCTTCACAATATATGGATTTCTTCTGCTTCCTTGCACAATAGCCTCTATAGTCCCTTTGTTGATCTTTAAATCCAAAATAGTGTTTGCCCGTACATAGCTTTTCCCCCTTGGAAGTCTATTACTAAAATCTGCATAGCTCTCAATATTTTTATTCCATGCTTTTCCCCACCAACTTTTAGCAATTTGTCTACCTTCTATTTTCACTGGAGTTAATCCCAAATTACTTGCTTTGAATTGTGCAATATCTATAGCTTCTTTGTCATAAATAGTTTTTTTCTTATATTTATAAAAAGGCATTATAATTCACCATCCAGTGCAAACATATTCATAAGCTCTTCATTAGAATACTCTGTAATCCATTTTTCAGAATCTAAACTTAGTACATCCCCTGAAAGCTTTATTTTATCTTCAATTATTTCATCAATTTTTTCTTCTATAGTTCCTTTCGTGACGAATTTGTGAACTACAACATTCTTTTTTTGTCCTATACGAAAGGCTCTATCTGTAGCTTGATTTTCTACCGCAGGATTCCACCATCTATCAAAATGAATCACATGATTTGCTGATGTTAGATTAAGTCCTACTCCTCCTGCCTTTAAAGATAATACCATGTAAGGAATATAATGCTCGCTATTAAACTCTTCAACCATCTTTGTCCTTTTTTCTACTGGTGTACTTCCATGAAGTACGAACCCTTTTCTTGAAAAAATACTCTCTAAAAACTCAGAGAGTGGATCAGTCATCTCTTTGAATTGAGTAAATATGATTACTTTTTCCCTTTTTTCATAAATGCTCTCACATATTTCTCTCAGCTTATCGAATTTTCCACTATCTTGAATTTTATAATCTTCTTTCCCTAAATAATGGTCAGGATGATTGCATATTTGTTTGAATTTCATTATGCTCGATAAAACAATTCCTTTTCTATCAATCCCTTCTTTATCCTCTAAAGAGTCTTCAATCTTTTTGATTAATTCTTTATAAAGAGCTATTTGTTTCTTGGATAAAGAAGTGTAGGCCTTCACTTCAATCTTTTCTGGAAGATCAGAAATAATACTTTTATCTGTCTTTAACCTTCTTAATATGAAAGGACTTATTATCTTTCTTAGCTTTGCATATCCTTTCAAATCATCTTTAAGCCCATTTGCAAAATCAGAAAACTCCTTTGGACTTCCTAAAAGTCCTGGATTTAGAAAATCAAATAAAGACCATAAGTCTCCTAACCTATTCTCAATAGGAGTTCCGGTCATAGCTATCCTAACTTTAGCTTTAATACTCTTTATTTCCTTAGTTTGTTTTGTCCCTGGATTTTTAATAGCTTGTGCCTCATCCAGTATCATATAATTCCATTTTCTAGTTTTTAAATCTTCTATTTTAGATACCATTTTGTAGGTAGTTATATATAAAAATTTATCTTCATTTATTTTCATACCATCAGAGTTCTTAGCAATGCTTTTATGTAGAATTTGATAAGGTAATTCTGGGGCAAATTTTTCTATTTCTTTTTCCCAGTTTCCAATCAATGAGGTTGGCAAAATCAAAAGAGCTTTTCCACCCTTTTCAATTCTTTGGTATTCTAAAAAAGCTATTATTTGAACAGTTTTTCCAAGCCCCATATCATCAGCTAAACAAGCTCCAAGCTCCAAATCAGTCATTTGATTAAGCCAGCTATATCCAATTTCTTGATATTTTCTAAGCTTAGCCTTAAAAGATGAAACGATTTTCACATTAACTGCTACTGGAGATTCTAATTTCTTTCTAATATTTTTTAGCCATTTCCCACTGGATACAGATATATCCAAATCTTCACTTGACATATCTATTACATGATTTATATTTAGCTCCATTTTCATTGCTTGAGCAAAAGAAATAACCTCATTATTCGATAAATCTTTAGCCTTTTCAAATACTAAGAGAAGAGATTTTAGTTTTTCTTTATCAACCTCAATCCATTTCCCTTTGTACATTACTAAGCTTTCAGCCATCTCCAAAAACTTCCTAATCTCAGATTCTGAAATTTCCTCATCTCCAACCTTAAGCACTGGCATGAAATCCATAATGCCGTCGAAGCCAACCTTTGAAGGTGAATTTTCACCAACTACAATCGACATCTTCACTGAATTACTTTTCTTTTTCCACCAATTGGGTACCCTACAGATAATTCCTTCACTCTCATAAATCTCAACTTCCTTTAAAAATTTGTATGCTTCCTCTGAAGTTAATTTTATGGGATAAAAAAGTTCTCCACTTTCAAGTAGTTCAGATATAAACTTGCTAGACTCGGCTACTTTAATAACAGTTGATATTAAAGTCATGAGTTTTTTATTGTCCCCTTCAAACTCTTCAAGGGCTCTTTTTAATGGAGTATGTATAGTCTTTTTATGCGATCCAGATTTTGAGGAATATGTAGCCATAAAAGCAAAAGGAAAATCTTTTTCTTTATTTTCAACTAAATGAAAAAATACCTTCCCTGGCATATTTATATTTGAGCTTTTTTCAATAAAATATCTAGCTACAACTCCATCAAAATCTTTAATTTCTCTTTTAAAAACATTAAGTAAATTATTCCATAGATTTTTAAGCCATTCATCATCAACAAACTCCATCCCTACTAAAAAAGGAATTTCTTCTTTAAGTTCAATCAACTCGTTTTCTGATAACTCAATAATTACATTTTCTCTTTTAAACTCTATATCTATCTCCCTGATAAGCTTTTTTATTAATATTTCAGCAATATCATGAAGATAAATTAATGAAGGAGAAAACCATTTTTCTTTTTTTACAAAACCTAATTTGTATAAAGTCTCATACTTATCAACTTCAAAAGCCTTTATCCATTTTTCAATAACATCATCAATTGAATTGTTTATTCCTTCAACAACAAACGTATCCTTTAAAAAATATACATTTAGTAACCTATCTTCTTTTTTCTTAATGTAAGACAAAAGTATAACACCCTCTTTTCTAAGTAACCTCTTAGCTATAATCCACTGATGAGGAAATCAGTAGGGACGGTTCTTTTTGATTACCCTCATTTAATTCTATTGCTTTCTTAAATTGTTTTTTAAATAAAGCTAAAATCAAAAAGAACAACCATGACAAGCTTTGCCACACAGAATACATGTAACTGTCCTAGGGTTTTCATATATAATTTTAAGTAGTTTGTTACACACTAACCGTCTCTACTGATTTAGTCCCTACTGATTTAATTCATCTTTTGTACTCTCCAAAAGCTTATCAAAATCGCTTTTAAACAGCCTATCCTGAACAATTCGATATTTCTCAAACTCACTCTCTGCATGAGCTTTAGCAATTTCTGAAGTGACTTTTCCCGAATCTTGTAAGACATCACGGTCAGTAGCTTCTATAAAACGGTTAAGTCTTGTTTCCCAGTCACTCATGGTCATAGGAATATGCCTGAGTGCCATATCCTCAGCAATATCTAGATAAGCAGAAACCAGTCTCTGCAGTTGTGCCATTTCTGATTCACTCAGATAATTCTTAGCAACGGATACATCAAATTTTTGGATTTTTCCATCTGGAGCGTCTTTCCAGCTTGTCAGTCCCATATGTTTCTTTTCTGCATCTGCGCGCTTATATATGACTTCCGCAGCAGTGTGTCCATGAATAGCCCAATGAAGTTTATTCTGTACTGTTGAAAAGAATCTCCTCGTAGCAGTTGCATTTACGTCATAATCGATCGCTGTGGCATATATATCAGTGATCTTTTGATAGAATTTTCTTTCGCTTAGTCGAATTTCACGAATGCGTTGAAGCTGTTCTTCAAAATATTGCTCCGTTAAGATTGTTCCTCCTCTTTTCAATCGTTCATCATCCATTGCAAACCCTTTGATTGTAAAATCCTTTACTATTTGATTTGCCCATTTCCGAAATTGTACGGCTCGTTCGTTATTTACTTTAAACCCAACAGCAATAATCACTTGAAGATTATAATGCTTTACTTCTCTATTTACCTGGCGAGAACCTTCGGTTTGAACTATTCGGAATTTCCTAATAGTTGCTTCCTCTTGAAGTTCATGATCTGAAAAGATTTTCTTGATATGTTCATTGATTGTTGGTACTTCCACGTCGTATAAAGTCGCCAACATCTTCTGTGTTAGCCAAATGTTCTCATCTTCATATCTCATTTCAAAGCTTTGAGAATCATCCCCTGTTGCTGCAATATATGTCAGATATTCTGCTGCGCTCGAACGAATTGCAACATCATTTTTCTTTTTCACAAGATTACTCCCTTCATCTTAATCTTCGGCCCTTAAAAAATCATGAGGGACAAATCATGAGGGACGGTTCTTTTTGACCACTATCATTTAATTATATTGCTATCTTAAATTGCTTTTAAATAGAGCGAAAATCAAAAAGAACCGTCCCTACTGATTTCCTACTGATTTACATATATTACCACACCTTCTTTTGTGATATTTTTAATTAATTCATTATCTAAGCTTTCATCAACAAATACTATATCTATTTTTTTCAAAGTACTTATCTCCTCAATATCAAAGGAAAATAGAGCTTTATCTATAGGCGATAATTCATTTCCAAATATTGCAATATCATAATCACTTACCCTTGAATTGTCTCCTCTAGCACGGGAACCAAATAAAACAACTTTTTCTATTTTGTATTTACTAGCTATTTTTTTATTTGCTCTAAAACATAATCTAAAGCTTCCATTTGTATCTCTACTTTCCTAATTAATTTTTCTAAACTCTATATGTATTTTCTCTAATATTATATCACCTATCTAATTTCCTATCCATATTCTGACTACTATACTTAACCATTACAAAAATTCTTTATCATAAAAATGAAAAAACCTCACAAATTTCTTTGCAAGGTCTTTAAAAACTTATCAAATTAAATAACTTAGTGTTTCATGACTCAGTGTCTGACACCGGGGTTTTCTGTTTACATTTTTTATATTAAAGGTCACATGGTCATCTAAATCTATAGAAAGTATCTCGTTTAATATTTTTTCGATGGTTTCCTTAGTAACAGGAAGTCCCTTTACCGTTGTGTCAATGTCTAACGTACTTCTCAAATCGATGCCTACCATAGCTGCAATTAGAAAGCCTCCCTTAAGAATAAAGTTATCTTTATACTTTGAAACAGAAATTCTTTCTAAAAATCTCTCCATCATAAAATTTTGCAGTACAGTATTTGCTACTAAGTTGTTTTTCTTTGCCATATTATTAATCCAGTCTTTTAACTGTCTTGGACTTCCTATTTTCAAGTTAACACCTCCAAATATTTTCTAACTAAATCTTTGATATTAAAAACTTCTGCATACTTAATTAGCTTAGCATAGTCTGTTCCAGGAGTTTTTAAATACCGTTTTACCGCCTCAGTTACTAAATCACCGTCTAATTGCTCTTTCTTTTTCAAACAATCACAGATGGTTCTTTCTTTATCATATACATAGACTTGATGACCATAAGGCGTTTCCATGATAATCTTCCCAATTGAGTGCAACTCTTCAACAACATAAAAAAACTTATATTTTTCTTTGTCTTTCAGAAGTCTTGTATTATAACCTGACGGAATAGTCATCATGATTTGAAAAGGTGTTCTATCCGTTAATTCGTGAAAATACAACGCAGTTTCGTGAGAAAAAATCCCTTTTTTACACCTATACAGCGTTAAAAAATATTCATCTTCCATCTGATTAGGATCCATGTATAGACCATGCTCTACTCTTTCTATTTGACCTAACTTCTCCATCCTCTGCAATGTCTTATTATTAATACCTTTGGCTTTCGCCTCAAAAGAAGTAATAACACCGTTATTCTTTTCAATCAACTCCATAACCAGGTCATTTTTACTCATAAAACCATCTCCTAGAACTTTGATTGTCTTTTTTGTTCGTATTTATATTATCATATACTCACCAAAAAGACAATTTTTATTCAAAGAGTGTAGAAATAAATAACCCTCTGTTCTTATTACACTAACATCTCCTATACTGTTCTACTCAATAACGTCCCTCTTGATTTAAAACTTTACTTTAACTTATGGGTTAATGTAACTCCGCTACCTGTTTTGCTTATGATGTTTTTATCTACAAGACAATTAAGTATCCTAAGGGTCTTCGCTTTATTAAATCCAGTTTTTAAATCTATTTCTTTTCTTGAAAGCTCTACCCCAGGAGAGTTTATTTCTATTTTGTCTTCATACATTGCTATTTGTATATATGAGTTGGTATCCCAAACTCTATGGACAATGGCATTGGCCAAAGACTCTCTAAAAGCTTCTCTTGGAATTAGCTCTTTTTTTATTCTATTGTAGCCGTCTATTTCTTCAAATATATAATATTGCTCAAAAATATTTACTGCGCTATCGAATTGAGTTAATAGCGATACATTGCTTATGGTTTTTCTATACAAAATCTTGTTGATATCGTTCCCAAACTTGACGATATCAATGCCTGAAAAATCTATATCATTTTCATCAGCCAATAGCTCTCCTGCAGTATTATAGTATCCATCTTTATGATATAAATTAAGGGTTTTTAGAATATCTAAGTTAATCCTTTCTATCCCGGCCTCTGTTTTTAACCTCGCTTCTAATATATTAAAATTCAAGTCCCCAGAAGATGCTTTTCTATCTTCATAATGCATATTAATCCCTTCCAAAGCTAGCCTTCTAAGTTCAAACCTATCCACCTCTATGGTTGCAGTATCCCATCTTTTGTAAGCTTTTCCTTTGTAATAATAAGGCGTATCTTTCCCTTTTTTAACTTCTAGAATAATGATTGTCTTTCCCTCTACTTCCTTACTAATCATTTCAAAATAAGGAACCGGAGAAAGAGAATCATTAATCATGTTTTCAATTCTTAGGGCTTCTTCTTTTGGACTCCCTTTCACGCCTACCACATTTCCATTGCCATCTAAACCAAAATTTATATCTCCGTCATTATAATTAGCATAGGCACTAACCGTTTTTAAAAAAGTTTTTGATACTTCTCTTCTTTGAATTCTAAATTGTAGCTTTCCTTGGTATACACAAGAGCCACCTCCAAAATATTTATAGTACTATTTCACCATAAACATTTTGCTTTTTGCAACGATAGGCTCATCGTTGCATTTTTAGTTGTATTTTTAAGCGTTTTTTAGTTTTTCGTTACACAATGTTCTGCAACGAGATAACTTCGTTTCTGACACCTGGGTTTATTACTCAAATATTTCTAATTCTTTAATATTTGCAAAATCATAAAGAACAACCATGACAAGCTTTGCCACACCGAATACATGTAACTTTCCTAGGGTTTTCATATATAATTTTAAGTAGTTTGTTACACACTAACCGTCCCTCTTGATTTTATAGTCCTATAATATATTCATACTCTTTTTCTATCTTTGCCTTAAGTTGTTCTTCTGATAAAATATTATATAAACTTGCTCCATCTTCAACCAAGCAATCATAAATAAGTTCTGCTATTTCTCTATCTTCTTTTACCATTTTCCTATACCTTGTTTCAACTTCATAAGGAAAATCTAATCCAAAAGTTATGAAATCAATTTTTCCATCTAAATAGTCTTTTGTCATATTGAGTATAAAATTTATATTTTCAAGCTTCATTTCTCTATTCCTTTCATCACACTTGAAGTTTGTTTATGATAATCTAAAAATACCCCAAAATATAATTGAAAATTCCTCCAGAGGAAATATATAATTTCCCTATGATAATTCATAGGGAGGTTAAGGGGATGCTTAATTTAATGGATAAACAAAAAATAATAATAAAGAGTTTCATAGAAGGGAAATCTCAGCATTGCATCCACAGAGAAACTGGATTTGATAGAAAAACTATCAGAAAATATATTGGTCAATATGAAGAAAAAAAGAGTGCTTTGTTAGAATCTAGTTCAGATAAAATCCTACTAACAGAAGATATAGTATCTATTGCAAAGTATGATTCAAGTAGTAGATCCAAGATTAAATTAACTGATGAAATAATAGAAAAAATTGAGTTTCATCTTAAAGAGAATGAGGTGAAAAGAGCTACAGGCAGAAGTAAGCAGCAAAAGAAGAATATAGATATATATGAATCTTTAGCCGAAGGCGGATATGATATTAGCTACTGCACTGTAAGCAACTACATTAAGGCAAAATTAGATAAAGCAAAAGAAGCATATGTTAGGCAGGAATATAAATTAGGAGATGTCGCAGAGTTTGATTGGGGACATGTTAATTTAATAATAGCTGGAAAAACTAAGGCTTTTCAAATGGCAGTTTTTACAACAGCTAAAGGCAACTTTAGATTTGCTCATCTATACAATAATCAAAAGATGCAAAGTTTTTTAGATTCTCATGTTAAATTTTTCAATAAGGTAGGAGGTGTTCATAAAACACTAGTTTATGACAATATGAAGGTAGCTGTAGCTAGATTTGTAAGTAAAACTGAAAAAATGCCCACAGAAGATCTTTTAAAACTGTCTATCTACTATGGTTTTAAACACAGGTTTTGCAATGCAAGAAGGGGCAACGAAAAAGGCCATGTTGAAAAATCTGTGGAATATGTTAGAAGAAAAGCTTTTAGTAAAAAAGATACATTTGAAAATATAGATGAGGCCAATAAATATTTAGAGGATATGCTAGAAAAATTAAATTCTAAGCCATCTAAATACCATGATAATAAAAGTCCTTCGGACATATTAGAAGAAGAATTTCAATACCTAAATGCACTGATGCCTAGTTATGATATTGCAAAAACTATGGAAATAAGGGTAAATAAATATTCAGTTGTTACCATAGATGAAAATAAATACTCCGTACCAGATGCCTTAGTAGGGAAATTTGTAACTGCTAAAATATATCCTGAGAATATACTCATATATAATAATAACAATATGATAACTGAGCACTTAAGAAGTTATGGTAGGCATACCTGGAACATTAAGATTGAACATTATTTGAAGACATTAAAAAAGAAGCCTGGAGCGATTCACTCAAGCACAGCCATGCAGCAAATGAATCCCAGACTTCAAGCAATATTTAATAAATATTATACAGAAAATCCTAAAGATTTCATAGAGTTAATTGAAATAATTTCAGAAAATGGCTTAGATAAAATAGAAAAAATAATAAATAAATTAGAAAGAATAGCTCCGCTAGGAGTAGATACAGAAAAAATTAAGATGTTATGTAATAGATCAACGGATACAGTTTTAGAAAATAACAAGGAAGGAATAACAGAGATTGAGAAACATTCAAAGTCACTATTAAATCAATATGCAACAATGTTAAACAACTCAGCGGTTCCTTTTCATAAGGAGACCTCAATAATATGATAAATAATGAAATAAATGAAAGAATAAAAATTCTAGCAAAAGAGCTTAAGCTGCCATACACAATTAGAAATCTAGCTGAAGAAATTAATGAAGCAAACCTTGAGAATAAATCATATGATTCTTTTCTGTGTGAAATTCTCGAAAGAGAATATGAGCTAAGAAAAGAAAATGGAAGAAAAAGCAGAATTAGATTAGCTAAATTTCCATATAAAAGATATATAGAAGATTTAATACTAGAGGATTTACCAGAAGATGCAAGAAACAAAGTTAAGATATTTTCTACATTAGAATTCATAAATACAGGTCAAAACATAATACTTGCAGGTAATCCAGGAACTGGTAA
>Ga0228535_1001810_pt1 | contig 27181 bp, 26 predicted proteins | sample SJ1metagenome_FD_168457 | JGI IMG/M metagenome (GOLD analysis project Ga0228535, IMG submission 168457) | Enriched culture of PCE-dechlorinating microbial communities from Ithaca, New York, USA - SJ1 | ecosystem: Engineered > Modeled > Simulated communities (microbial... > Unclassified | place...
ACAAACCGTTCTTCAGCGGCTATCGCCCGCAGTTCTATGTGCGCACCATGGATGTGACCGGCAACATCACCCTGCCGCAGAACGTCGAAATGGTCATGCCTGGCGACCGCACCAACATGGAAGTCGAGCTGATCATCCCTGTGGCTCTGGAGCAGGGCTCGAACTTCGCTATCCGCGAGGGCGGTCTCACCGTCGGCGCTGGCGTCATCACTGAAATCTTGGAGTAAACCAGAAATATCTGGGATAAAAGAGAATGGCTAAAAAGAGAGATGTCCGTCCAATAATCACATTGGAATGTACGGAATGTAAAGAAAGAAACTATACAACCGAAAAGAATCGGCGAAACGATCCGGGTCGCATGGAGATTGAAAAGTATTGTAAACGCTGTAAAAAGCACACCTTACATCGCGAAACGAAGTAAAAACGCGGTTACAATGCGGGTGCGATGTGAGATTTTCATGTACCCGCACTTTTTACAGGCCAGTAGCTCAATTAGGCAGAGCGCCTGTCTCCAAAACAGGAGGTTGTGGGTTCGATTCCTGCCTGGCCTGCCTTATACAAAGCGACGCCAGATTTACCGGCGTCGTTTTAGACATAGAAACAAGGAGTTGCTGTATGTCTAATAAAATTGAAAAAGCGAAAACGAAAAAAGAGAGCGGTATTGTACGTTGGTGGCATGAGACAGTCGGCGAGCTCCGGAAAGTAACCTGGCCCACCAAAAAAGAAGCCTGGCAGACAACCAAGGTCGTCCTTTTGGTCATGGTTGTCATCGGAACGCTGCTTGCTTTACTGGATTCCGCATTTACCCAACTGATTTCCTATCTGCTTTCGTAGTGTGGATGTTGTTGTTGCGGTAAGTGTTTTAAAAGAGGTAAAGAATGGCATACGAAGAAGAGTTCAATGAACAAGAGAATTTTGAATCCGAAAGTCCGCTTTCGGAAGAGGATTCTTCCCACTCGGATCGATCCGCGGCATCTGAAGATGAAAAGATGGATTATCTCGAACCTTCTTCTTCAGAAGCAGATGCAGCCGAGCCGTTTGATGTTGGAAAGATCGATACGCAGGAACATGACGATGGTCGTGCCTGGTATGTGATCCATTGTTATTCGGGTTATGAGAAGAAAGTTCGCTACAATCTCGAACAACGCATCGAATCTATGGGCATGCGCGATAAGATTTTTGATGTGGTTATCCCCACCCAAGAGGAGATCGAAGTTCGTGAAGGGAAACGCCGTTCGATCGAACGGCATGTTTTCCCCGGTTATGTATTGGTCAATATGATCCTGACCGAAGAGACCTGGTTTGTCGTGCGCAACACGCCTGGCGTGACCGGCTTTGTGGGCATGGGCAACGACCCCACCCCCTTGCGACCTGAGGAGGTCCAACACATTCTCAAGCGCATGGAAGCCGAAGCGCCGCATGTAAAGTTCACTTTCCGCGAAGGCGAACGCGTGCGCATCATCGATGGACCATTCAACGATTTTCATGGGCATGTTTCTGAGATCGATGTGGATCGCGCAAAAGTCGTAGTAATGGTAAACTTCTTCGGTCGAGAAACACCTGTAGAACTGGATTTCTTGCAGGTAGAAAAAGCGTAGACTTCCTCCTTGGTTGGAGGTTGTTGTGGGAGGGTGACCCAAATTCACCCGCTAAAACCACTTAAGGAGAAAAGCTGTGGCAAAGAAAGTAAAAGCAATCGTAAAACTTAACGTAACAGCCGGAAAAGCAAACCCGGCACCCCCCATTGGTCCAGCCCTGGCTGGTCATGGCATCAATATCATGCAGTTCTGCAAGGAATACAATGCCAGAACGCAGAACAAGACAGGTGAGATCATCCCCGCCGAGATCACCGTTTTCACCGACGGTTCTTTCACCTTCATCCTGAAATCACCGCCGACCTCTGAACTGCTCAAAAAAGCAGCCGGCGTTGAAAAAGGGTCTGACATGCCCAATCGCAACAAGATTGCAACGATCTCCCGCGAGAAGGTTCGTGAGATCGCCGAGGTCAAGATGAAGGACATGAACGCCAATGATATTGAAAACGCGATGCGCCAGATTGAAGGCACTGCTCGCAATATGGGAATCACAATAAAAGATTAATCGTTTGTGGGAGGGTGAGCGAGCTTACCCGACAACACCACGAAGGAGCAATAATGGCAAAACACGGAAAAAAATACCTGGAAGCAAAAACAAAGATCGACAAGGATACTTCATATAACCCCAATGAAGCGATGGCTCTGGTAAAAGAGACAGCCTATGCCAAATTTGATGCGACTGTTGAAGTCCATCTGCGCACCGCATTGGATCCTCGCCAGGCTGACCAGCAGATCCGCAGCACGGTAGTGCTGCCCAACGGACTGGGAAAAACAGTGCGTGTGTTGGTTTTCGCACAGGGTGAAGGTGCCAACAAGGCGAAAGAAGCCGGTGCGGATGTGGTGGCAGATGACGATGAGTGGGTGAAGAAAATTCAAGACGGTTTCACCGATTTTGACCTCGCCATCGCCACGCCTGAAACCATGGGAATGGCTGGCAAACTTGGGCGTGTGCTCGGTCCGCGCGGCTTGATGCCAAACCCAAAAGCCGGCACCGTGGTCAAAGTGGAGGACCTGCCTCAGGCTATTCAAGAAGCAAAAGCTGGTCGTATCGAGTTTCGCCTTGATAAAACTGCGAACATCCATGTGCCCATCGGAAAAGTGTCATTCGATGCCGACAAATTGACCGAAAACTTTTCCGCCTTGATGAACGCCATCAAGAAAGCCAAACCGGCAGCAGCCAAGGGCATTTTCATTCGCAAGATCACCGTCACCTCAACCATGGGTCCCGGTGTAAAAGTGGATATCAATCGCGCACTTTCCATGGAAGCGGAAGAATGATATAATCTGCGCTTGATAGATACCTATCACCCAAGACAGCCGGTGCCAGAAATGGCTTAATATCCTGCTCAGGTGAAGTGAAAAGTTCATCTTTTTACGTACAGAGATAATCTCTGCCTGAGCAACATCGGCAGAGATTTTTTTGAAAGGAGGTACTTTCATTGGCTTTTACAAAGGAAGAGAAAAAAGCACTGGTTGAGCAGTACGAAAACTGGTTAAAAGAAAGCCACGCTATTTTCGTGATGAGCTACTCTACGATGACCATGGCAAATATCAACGCCGTGCGCTTGGCTGCGCGCGAAATTGGGGGAGAAGTTCACGTGGTAAAAAACACGTTGATGAAGATCGCATTGAAAAATGCCGGCTACGTGGATTCTGATCTGTTCAGCGAATCATCCATTGTCGGCTTTGCGTTTCAAGATGTGCCTGGTTTAGCCAAGATCTTGAATAAATCCGCCAAGGATGAGAACTTCTTTGCTCTGAAAGGCGGTTATCTCGAAAAAGAGCTCATTGACGCAAAACAGATCGTCATGCTCGCAGAACTGCCCTCACGCGAACAGGTACGTGCTCAGCTGTTGGCACTCATCAACACCCCGGCTACCAAGCTGGTTCGCACCATTCAGGAACCAGCCCGTGGATTGGCTGCAGTGCTCAAGGCATATTCAGAAAAACAGGCTGCTCCGGCAGCTTAATGGATCGATCAAAAATTAGGAACAATAAGGAATTTAAGGAGTATTACAAATGGCAGATATCAAAAAACTTGCAGAAGAACTTGGCAAATTAACCGTTCTCGAAGCAGCAGAATTAGTGAAAACCCTGGAAGAAGAATGGGGCGTTTCCGCCGCCGCTCCGGTTGCCGTAGCAGCCGTTGCCGCCGGTAATGGTGGCACAACCGCCGAAGCCGCAGAAGAAAAGACGGAATTCACCGTCATCATCAAAGACGCCGGTCCCAAAAAGATCGAGGTCATCAAAGCCATCCGCCAGATCACCAATTTGGGTCTGGTAGAAGCCAAAGCTCTGGCAGAAACTGCCGGTTCCAAAGTTTTGGAACAAGTCGGCAAAGAAGCCGCCACGGATGCAAAATCCAAACTGGAAGCAGCCGGCGCAGTGGTCGAATTAGCGTAAGTAGTAATATTTACAAAGAGAGGAATAGGGTCTATTTATTCCTCTCTTTGTTTTTAATGAGCGAACTCAGTTGCATGAGTCTCTACGACCTTTAATTCCTCGCGATTCGTTGAAAGCACTTTTCCATCGCCGGAATATACCTTCCCTTTTATTATCATCTCCCCCAATTTCGCATCTTGTGGAACTCTCCATTGTGTAGTCAAATAATTTGTTCTTGCTAAACACATTGATGAATTAGGTAAAATATCAGTATAAATTTTTTCACTTATAACTTTTTTCCCTTCCACATCAAAAACACTTATCTCGATACAAGCATTCTCATAGCCCTGATCTAAATCATTAACAAGATAAACACCAGCAAAAATATTCAACCCACGGATAACTTCATATCTTCGTATATCAAATGAAAGTAGAATAGGTTGATATGCAATCTTTAATGCGTCATAACCACGTTTTTTCTTCCGGAAATAATCAACAACAGACCAGGTGATAGCTGGCCAACAATCAACAAACATAAATTGAAAAATACCAAAAATAGGATGATTTTTCCCGCGCCGATACATTTCAATGACATATTTAATATAACGATATTGATAATCTTGGCTATTCTTTATAAACGATTGAAGATCCTTCCCCATATCCAAATGCACAACATTGAAAGTCTGGTCATATTGAAAATCATGGAATGCCCAAACGTCCCAATCTGGAGGCCATAACGATTCTTCAGGCATCATCGTTTGAAGACTTTCCAGATCCGGCAAAGCCTGAGCACCAAATTCTGATGGTATGGAGCCTCCGGGTAGCGCAATGAACTGCTCTATGAACCCTTCATACCACCCGTAGTACGGATGCTCAGCAAATGTCGAATTCTTAAGGATTATTCTTGAAGAGTCTTGATGAATCACTTCTTCTTGAAGCACTTCATCAAGACTTTCTGACCCTATCGGGGGTTCATTATGGCAACACCAACAGTATATGCTTGGGTGATTGTATAAACCATCCACCATTTCTCGAATTTGTCGTTTCGCAGAGTCTACAAATTCCGTGGTCATCTCATACCCCCATTGAAGAGGGAAATCCTGCCAGACCAACAGTCCAGCTTTATCACAAGCATTGTAAAAATCGGGGCAAGTTACATGAGCATGAATTCTGACAGCACTAACATTCGCATCCAGTAATAATGAAATGTCTTTCTGAATATCTTTTTCATGATAACCAGTGAGCCATTGCGCCGGAATTATGTTCGTTCCGCGAATGAATAGCGGCTTGTTATTCAAAAATACTTGTCCATTTTCATCGGTTCGTATCGTTCTTATCCCAAATAAAATCTCAGATTCGAGCTTTTTATTTTCTACTTCAACTTTCACTTTCAATTTGTATAAATTTGGATCTCCACGATCCCATGTCCACCACAATCGAGGATTTTTAATGGGTAGTGTATATGTCAATCGATTATCCCCATTTTGGAAACATGCTGTAGTGCTCTTTTGCATTTGCTCCGAACCATCATATTCAGTGATGATCATTATTTTGGCATCTACTGAATTCCCAGAATGGTTCAATATATCAATATTAATTGCTATCTTTGCTGATTCGGTATCAATTGCAGTGGTGTTGACTTTTATTTGGCTTATTTTTACGACATCAGTAAACTGCAGTTCCACCGACCCCCAAATTCCTCCAGTATTCTTTGATTGTCCTAAAACAGGATGCCAAGCACCTGGTCGGCAATCGTGGTGGTTGAGGACGCCCTTGATCAATCGTTTTTTGTTTGGCCATACAGTATTTGGATCTTCGAAAGGTGAATCAACCCTTACGATCAGTATATTCTCCCCTTTTTTTATCAGTTTAGAAATATTGAATTGAAAAGCCTGGAAATAACCTTCATGAGAACCTACAAAATCATTATTTATCCAAACGTCAGCGAAATAATCTACTCCATTGAAACACAACCAACAATTTTCTTTTTCAAGATCATCTTCGATCAAAAACTTCTTTCTATACCAAACCACTCCGGCATGTTCATCCAACCCTTGCAAGCACCAGTTCGATGGAACTTCCATTTCATGCCATTCTTTTGTATCGAAATTGAGAGCTTCAATATCATCCGCGTTCCCTATCTTGAAAAGCCATATGCCATTCAGATCAATTTTTTTCATTGCGAAACCTCCAGAGAATAGATATTCACCCTTTCAAGGAATATCTGTAAGTCCTTGCATAAATTCATCACCATGATGAGGAATGCTCTGATCATCCCCTCTCAAAATCATCGAAATCGCTTCTCCCTTACATGTGGTTGAACACAATCCGCATCCATAACACATGGATGGATCAATATGAATCTCACTCTCAGCGAAAACAATTACTTTAAATGGGCAGCGTTCAAGACAGGTGAAACACAAAACACATTTATCGTTATCGACTTTCGCGAAGTATCTGCTTCGTGCTATGACATGCTCCTGTTTATAAAATGTTATCGCTCTTAGAAAAACACAGCAACAGGAACAGCAATTACATAGTATTGTTGGATTATCAGTATTATCAGTTTCATGAACCAAGCCAAACTCTTCAGCACCCTGTAAGATTTGAAGAGCTTCAGCAACGTCAATTTCTCGACCTACATTTCTACTTATCATATATTCAGCGGTTTTATTCAAAGAAATACATGTTTCTAGAGGGGCATTGCAGCGCCGTTCACGGGTTCTGCACGGACAATTTTGAACAGCGATTTTTTTTGCATCCTTAATAATTTGTGATACCTGATCAAAAGGCAATATTGTTCTCTGATCCTCTATCTTTTCGTCTACAGGAATGATTCGAAAGGGAAGTTTCTCCGGAGAACGTGGAGCATAAACCAGTTCATTATTAAAAAATTCTCTCCAGAGAGAATAAAAATCATCATCTTCATCTCTGTATCTAGGATCAAAGAGAACCATATCCATAAATCTTCCAGGATTATTATCAAAAACATAATTAGGCTCTCCAGATATATGAGAATCAACCAAGATCAATCCACGCATAAAAAGATCATAAAGTCCGGTTGCCACATATTTTTCATCCAACCCCAGTTTTAGAGCCAGCTTTTTAGGAGTATCCGGTAAATGGGTCACCCAGGCTGCCTCATCTTCAGTAAACAAACGGTCAAGAAGCTTATGAAGACATCTTGAGTCTGGATATCCTAAATGCTCGGCAAGCTGATGGATCATTATTTCTTTTGCTTTCATTTGCTGTCATCCCTTCACTGCACCGGCGGTTAGACCAGACACCAATTGTTTTTGGAGAAAAGTAAAAAATGCAACAACCGGAATCGCGACAATCACCCCTGCAGTTAGAGTCAAGTTCCAGGCAACAGAAGTTTGTGTTCGATAATCCCTTATTCCCAAAGCGATCGTTCTGGTGGATGAATTTGTTAGAATGGAGGCAAAGAGAACTTCATTCCAACACTGCAAAAATGCAAGTATCGTTACAGACGCAATAGCGGGAAACACCAATGGTATGATTACACGGTAAAATGCCTGAAACTGTGTACAACCATCTACCATGGCAGCCTCTTCGATATCTTTTGGAATATTATTGAAAAATCCACACATCAGCGTTAAAGCAAATGGAAGAACGAATCCAATATATGTGAAACTCATCAGAACATAGTTCCATCCTCGCGCTTTATCACCCATGAGAATGATATGTGCCTGTTGGAACACCTCTTGGTGCTGTAATGTCGAGAACATTAAAAAATAAGGAAGGAGAAACAGAATCCCAGGGAACAGTTGGGTTAGAAGGGTTGAAGCCCGAAATAGATTCTTGCCAGAAAAGTTAAATCGACTCAATGCGTATCCTGCCATGGTCGCCAGAGTTACCGCAACAATCATGGAAGGGATCGTAATAATAAGGCTATTTTTAAAATAAACCAGCAAAGGAGCTGCTTCCCAGACTTGCTCATAATTATCAAACGAAATAGTAGAAGGTATTATTTGTGGGGTACCAGCGAGAACTTCACTTTGCGTTTTGAAGGAACTCACCACTAACCAATATACCGGGAAAAGGACGATGAATAAGAAGAATGCCATTCCTAAAATTAGAGGCAAGTTTATTTTTTTGATTGTTCTTATCATTCATTAACCTTCCTTTTTTCTCAATTTCAGATAGATCAAGATCAGCGTGAAAGAAAGCAAAGACATTAGAACTGACTGCGCTGCTGCGTAACTAAAGTCAAGCGAGAAAAAGGCTTTTCGATAAATATTGATGGCAACCAGGTTGGCTGGATCTGGAACTGATGTGTACCCTCCCCCCAGCATTATGTAGGGAACATTGAAATCGTTAAACGACCAGATTGCAATCAGAATAGTAGTTATGAATGTGTTTTCTTTTAATGCTGGGAGCGTTATATAAAACAGTTTTTGAAAAAATCCTGCCCCGTCTATACTTGCGGCTTCATATAATTCATTGGAAATTGCCTGCATACCTGATAACAAAACAGAAAAATATAGGGGCCATCTTATCCAGATATTTCCAACCAAGATCACATAAAATGTATTTTTTCCTACCAACCATACAATTGGATCTTTTATTATTTGCAATTGTTGTAACAAAAAATTAATGATTCCATTTTGTTGAAACATAAATCGAAGACATGTAAGTGAAACGATGCTTGGAATTATTAAAGGGATCAACATCAATCCCCTAAATAAAGTTTGCCCTTTGAATTTCGAATTCCCGATTATCGCACATGCAAGCCCAAGCAAATAGGAAACAATGACTGTAAAAATTACAAATCGAAGAGTGACAGATAATGAAGACAAAAAATCAGATTTCATAGAAAACAGGGATTTGTAATAATTTGCAAACCCGATAAAAGTTGTATTGAAAATATTACTAATATTATTTTTTGTAAGATTTCGAAAACTAATCAATATGCCTATTGATATCGGGATAAAATGAACCACCAACATGGTCAGCCAGGTTGGACCTATCATTGAGTAAGCCAGGGTTTTGTTTCGATGAGGGCGAGAAACAAATCGTTGTTTCATATTAATATTCCTCTATAGAAATATGTATGAATGAATATTGGGATACCTGAAAAACAGGTATCCCAATTCAGATAGATTCATGGTAACTAGATATTTGGTACTGGCCAGGGGGAATCGTAGTTTGTAGGTGCCCCACCAGCATCATTTAATTTTTGCTGAGCATCAGCATTTATCGCATCGAGAATATTTTGAACCGTTGAATTTGCATAATCTCCGCTTACAATCGCTGTCCAAATATCTGTAACCAATTCTGGAACCAATGATTCTACATTACCACCCCAGGCTGGATGTATGGGAAAGTGAAAGCCATGTTGTGCTGCAACAGCAAATCCAGGCCAATACCCTTCCGTCATGTCTACCAGATCATAAGCTGCTTTTACGGCAGGGCTATCATTTTCATATTGGGCTTTCAAAACCTGTATTTCTGGCCTTGTCAGATACGCCATGAATTGCTTCGCTTCTTCTTGATGAGTGGAAAATTTAAACAGCATTAGATCAGAACCACCAACAAAGTTATACTGGCAATCATTGTAGCCAGCCGGCTGAGCAGTTACATCAATTTTCCCTTCCAATACAGCTAATTGCTCTTCGGTCGCGTTATTCACAAAAGCCGGTGACGCAAACATTGTGGCTACATCGCCTTCCCAAAATCTAGCGATTACATCATCGTATGTCCATTCTGAATTAGTTAAAGAGACCGTACCATCGTCAACAATTCGATCAACCCAGAATTGTGTTGCTTGGACATTCTCGGGAACATTAAAGGTTGCTGTTCCTCCATCAGGCGAAATGAAGTCGCCACAATTTTGCCAGAAAAATGAACCTACATAGTGGCTAAAACCTTGACCGCCTAAACCAATGACGGATTCAATCTCCGGATGCAATTCGTGTATCTTTTGAGCACCTGTTTGTAATTCCTCCCATGTTTGAGGTCCATTCGGATAACCGGCTTCAGCCCAAAGATCAGAACGGTAAACCATTGCCCTTACATCCGAAAACCATGGAATTGCGTAGACCTTTCCTCCAAACCCAGATGTAGCCCAAGCACCCGGCGTGAATGCATCTTCATCTGGGAAAATCGTACCAATATCATCCGTAAGATCTACAAAAGCATCTGTCGAAATCATTGTGGCAACCCACGTTGTGCCCATTTGCAATATATCCGCGCCTTCATTGGAAGCAATTGCAGCAACGATGCGGTTATAGGCATCATCCCAAGAGATAAACTCATATGTTACATTAATGCCTGTTTCTTCATAGAATCCGCTGATCGCTTCTTCAATATACCTTCTGGACGCATCCGTTTCAGTGCCTAACTCCCAAATTCCGATGGTTACTTCTTCTTGAGTTTGTGAAGCGGAATCAGATACTTCTTCAGTTATTGCACCGGTTTCATCCTGAGTATCTATTTCTTCGGGTTTACCACAAGCCACCAATGAAGAAAACATCAATCCCCCAATAAACAAGATAGTGATAATTTGTCTAACTTTCATTTCCATTCCTCCTTCTCAATCAGTTGAGATGTCTTTTTCCTATTTATCTTCTTTCTGTGCCTCCTTTTGTATGCAAATGTAAACTCACTTCACTCGAGTGATGGTCTATTTATTTTTCCTGATGGTAGATTCGCGCTTGATAACCGTTAGAGGAACAATAACCTGTTGGGGAGTGATTAATTCGTTCTTCACCAAAGACAATGTAATTTCCATTGCTTTTGCTCCGATCTCAAATAGAGGCTGTCTGATTGTAGATAAGGACGGTTGTGAAACAGCCGCTGAGTGGATATCATCGAAACCAATGATGGCGACATCATCAGGAATCCTGACAACCATCGTCCCGCACACTCTCACAGCTTCCATTGCAATTAGATCGTTGAATGCAAAAACTGCAGATGGACGGTTTTCATAACTTAACAACGAACGCATTGCTTTTTCTCCGCTCCCCCATTCATATGAAGCAGCAACTACTAGCGAATCGTCATAGGGGATATTTGCTTCCTTCAGTGCTCTTTTATATCCATTCAGACGATAATTATTCGTTTCTTCATCAGATGGACGGCTGATATACGCAATCCTTTTGTGTCCGATATCGATCAGATGTTTCATCGCCAGGTATGCGCCCTCCTCATCATTGGGGCCTATATAATTTACATCAGGGTCACTTATCAATCTGTTTGCAACCACAAATGGTATTGTGTTTTGCTTGAGTCTCTCAATTACCGGTTTCATCTTCCCTGTTCCAACAAGGATCAAGCCGTCCACTTCCCCCGATTTACAGATCTTATCGAGATTATCAAGCGTGCCTTCTGAATAAAGAGAGGAATAGAGGATGATATTGTAGCTAGCCTTTTCAGCTTCGTATGTTATTCCCCTGATAATTTCAAAATAGTATTCGCTGGCAATATGCAACTCAGAAACATGAACACCACTCACATAGGCATATAATAAGAGCCCTATTTTTTGAGTGCTTTTACTACGCAAATTCCGGGCAGCTGAGTTTGCAACATAACCAGATTCTTCTATGATCTTCAATACTTTCTCTCGCGTTTTTTCATCCACGTCACTTTTATTATTCAACACGCGTGAGATCGTAGTTCGTGAAACAGCCGCTTTTTTTGCAATATCATTGATGTTCATATTAATTACCAGATTCCTTTCGAGGTTTTGTGGAATCGATTCCGGAATCGATTCCATTATATCCTTTTCAACAACACATGTCAACAATTCCTTAATGGTTAAAAAATGCAACAATTTCAAAAAGCGATCTTCCTCCTGAACTGCATCCCAAAAATTTTCCTCTTTTCAACGCCTGGAAAAAGAATTATTTGAGTACACGGTTTACTACACAAAAAGGACTGAGCCCTGTTCAATTTCGTACTCAGTCTTTCCTCTCTACCTGATTTTTGTCCAAGAGTTGGGGTGCACTACACGGTTACTTACTCCTCTTTTTATTTAATATTTTCAATATTCCATGTACAATCAGGATCATGTACGATGAAATCGCAACCATCTATCAGCAGATTTTTCCTGTGAACCAGGCATTTTTACAGTTCATCCCGGCATTCATCACGAAAAAGCCATCCAGCATCCTCGACCTGGGCTGTGGACCGGGAGATTACGTAGATGAATTCACCAGGCAGGGGCACCTGGCAACCGGCATCGATAGCAGCGCACAGATGATCGCCTGGGCACAAGCGCACAATCAGGGCAGTTTCTTTCACCTCTCCTTCACCGAAATCCAGAATCTCAAAGGTCGCTTTGATTGCATCTACTGTATCGGCAACAGTCTCTCCTACCTGCTCCACGAAGCCAGCGAGAAGTTTTTCCATGCTGTTTTCGACCTTCTCGAGCCAGGCGGTTCGTTCATTCTCCAGCTCGTCAATTGGGACACATACCGCTTGCAAGGAAGCATGAAATTTCCCATCCAGCATCTCGCAGATGGCAGAATTTTCCATCGGGCATATGAAGCGCACCCTGGCGATACGGTTTTGTTCAAGACGGAGATCCAAAAGGATGGGCAAACGTTACAAGCCTGGGCTGATCATTTGTACCCGCGCTATGCTGATTCTCTTCCAGATGAAATCGCGACAAGCGGGTTGGCGGTTAGCGGGGTGTATGGGGACTTCAAACGAAACCCGTTCCATGCCGCCAGCAGCCCCGCGCTGATCATCACTGCCCGCAGGCAGTGAATTCTCTATGGACAATGTTGTCCGTTCCGGTGATAAAAGCCCTTGCATCAAGGGCTTTTTTCTTTATACAATAAGAACATATTGATCATAAGGAACTTTTCATGAATCCATCTGCCGTCATCATCGATTCCGTCCGCACCCTTATTGGTAATTTGGGAGGAGCGTTAGCCAGCATCCGCCCGGACGACCTGGCTGCCCATACCATGCGTGCTTTGCTGGAGCGCACAAAGATCAATCCTGCCCTGGTGGAAGAGGTTTATTTGGGCTGCGCCAATCAAGCCGGGGAAGACAACCGCGACATCGCGCGCATGGCTTCTCTGCTGGCGGGGCTACCCCTGGAAACAGCCGGGGTCACCTTCAACCGGCTATGCGCCTCGGGGCTGACAGCAATCATCAACGCAGCACGCGCCATCCAATGCGGCGAAGGAGAGGTATTCCTTGCCGGCGGGGTCGAAAGCATGTCGCGTGCACCGTATTCACTGCCCAAAGCCGAACATGCGTATCCTTTCGGGCATGTTACCCTGTGGGATACGACCCTCGGCTGGCGTTATCCAAATCCCCATCTGGTTGACCAAGGTTACACCATCAACCTGGGTGAAACCGCCGAGAACCTGGCTGAGCAATACCACATCAGCCGCATGGAACAAGACACGTTCGCCTTACAAAGCCACCAGCGAGCCATCGCTGCCATCGATAGCGGTAAATTCGCTCAGGAGATAGCGCCAGTCAGCATCCCGCAGCGCAAGGGGAAGCCATTGGTCGTGGACACCGACGAACGTCCACGGCACGACACCAGTTTGGAAGCGCTTGCTCGCTTGAGCCCTTCTTTCAAGGAAAATGGAAGTGTGACCGCCGGCAACTCTTCTGGCTTGAACGATGGAGCAGCCATGCTGTTGATGACGAGCGAAGCCAAAGCACAGGAACTGGGTTTACAACCGATCGCACGGGTGGTCGCCAGCGGCGCTGCCGGGGTGGACCCGCGCGTGATGGGCATTGGACCTGTGCCCGCCACGCAAAAAGCGCTGCAGCGCGCCGGGCTGCGCCTGCAGGATATTGGGTTGATAGAACTGAACGAAGCATTTGCCGCACAAGCCCTGGCGGTGATGCAGGCACTGGATATCTCCCCCGACATTACAAATGTCAACGGGGGTGCCATTGCGCTGGGTCACCCGTTGGGCTGCTCAGGCGCGCGCATTCTGACCACGCTGCTGCACGAGATGGGCAGGCGCGCATCCACCCATGCCAAACCCTTCTACGGGCTTGCCACTTTGTGTGTAGGCGTGGGGCAGGGAGAAACGCTGATCGTGGAATGGCTGGGGTCCTGAGATTCCAAAGGGTATTTTGTTAACAGCCCCCGGGAAGGGTATCACTAGTCGGTCAGCTATCCTGTATAATACAATACCATCTGGTATCGACTGTTCTCATAACAAAAGTGAGTGGAACAAGGAGAAAACGAATGCCCCTTTCCGGAACGATCATAGTAGATGAAAACCTCTGCAAAGCCTGTGAGCTTTGTATCGTGAATTGCCCCGTGCAGGTGATTGCGCTCGATAAGAACCGCATCACGCCACGCGGGTTCCATCCCGCGGCGTTGTTCAAGGAGGGCTGCACCGGCTGTGGCACCTGTGCCGTCGTCTGTCCTGAAGCTGCCATTACGGTTTACCGCGAAAAACACGTCGAAAAAGAGCGCAACGCTTAGGAGGACATGATGAGTAGAGAATTATGGAAGGGTAATGAAGCGATCGCCGAAGCCGCCGTGAGGGCGGGTTTGCAGGCATATTTTGGATACCCCATCACCCCGCAGACCGAAGCGTTGGAATACCTGTCCTGGCGCCTGCCAGAATTAGGGCGCGCTTTTTTGCAGGCAGAAAGCGAGTTGGGCGCTATCAATATGGTGTACGGCGCAGCCTGTGCCGGAGCACGCACCATGACGACCACCTCCAGCCCCGGCACTTCCCTGATGATGGAGGGGCTTTCGTATATCGCCGGCACCGAGGTGCCCATGGTGTTGGTGGATGTGGTGCGCGGCGGTCCGGGGTTGGGCAATATCGCCCCCGCGCAGGGTGATTACAACCAGATCGTGCATGGCGGCGGGCATGGAGATTATCACCCCATCGTTCTGGCTCCAGCCAGCATCCAGGAGACCATTGACACGGTCTATGAGATTTTCGATATCGTTGAAAAATATCGCACCATCGGCATCGTGATGGTGGATGGCAGTATCGGTCAGATGATGGAACCAGTCGCCCTGCCGGCGATGAAAGAAGTGCGCAAGGTCTGGCCTTCCTGGGCAGCATCCGCAACGGAAGGGAAACGTGAACGCAACGTTCTCACTTCTATTTATCTGGATCCCAAACAAGAGGAGATCACCAACCTGCGCCTGATGAAAACCTGGCAGGAGATCGAAAAGAATGAGATCAGCTACAAAGAATATTTCATGGAAGACGCCAAATTCGCCGTGGTCGGGTTCGGTTCGGCAGGTCGCGTTGCCCTTTCAGCCGTGCGCGCCGCGCGAGCAGAAGGCATTCCGGTGGGTTTGTTCAGACCCATCAGTGTAAGCCCATTCCCGAAAAAACAGATTTTCGACCTGGCGCAAAGGCTAGAGGGGTTTTTCGTGGTGGAAATGAACTCCGGCATGATGCTGGACGATGTGCTGCTGGCATCTCAGGGGCGCATTCCGGTGGAATTTTACGGTCGCATGGGCGGAGTGATGCCTTTCCCAGATGAGATCTTGCGCGAGATTCGGCTTTTACACGCTGATGGCTGGAAAAATGAGGGGCACCCACGCGACCGCTGGTTGGCAAAATTAGAAACGATCGTAAAAGAGGAATAGCACAATGACGACCATGAATGTTGAAGATATGCAGGTCATCTACCAGCACCCCACTTCTTTGCTGGATATTCATACGCACTATTGCCCCGGCTGCACCCATGGGGTCGCTCACCGTCTGGTAGCGGAAGTGATTGACGAAATGAACCTGCGCGATCAGTGCATCGGGGTAGCTTCGGTTGGCTGCTCGGTCTTTGCGTATAATTACTTCGACTTCGATTTCATCCAATCCCCGCACGGCAGGGCGCCTGCCATGGCGACCGGCGTTAAACGAGTGCATCCTGATAAGATCGTCCTGACCTATCAGGGAGATGGCGATATGATCTCCATCGGCACCGGAGAGATCACGCATGCAGCCGCTCGCGGTGAGAACATAACCGTCATCTTTATTAACAACGCCAATTATGGCATGACCGGAGGACAGATGGCTCCCACCACACTGCCCGGTCAAAAGACAACTTCGTCACCCAAAGGTCGCGATGTTGAGCAAGCCGGATATCCCATCCGCGCCAGTGAAATGCTGGCTACGCTGGATGGTGCCGGGTACATCGCCCGCCGCAGCCTGCACGATCCCAAGAACATCCGCCTGGCGAAAAAAGCCATCCGCACCGCTTTCGAGGCACAGGTGCGCGGTTTGGGATTCTCCATGGTAGAGCTGCTATCGACCTGCCCTACCAACTGGCATCTGGCTCCTGCTGCTGCCGGAAAATGGCTTGAAGAGAACATGCTCCCGTATTTCCCACTGGGAGACTACAAAGTTCACACTGCGTTGAAGGACTTGAAATTCTAAGAGGAGAGAACACATGCAGAACGAAACACTGATTGCCGGTTTTGGTGGACAGGGAGTCCTTTTCGCAGGGAAAGTGTTAGCACATGCAGCACTTGAACTCGGTCTTGAAGTCACATGGTTCCCTTCGTACGGGCCTGAAATGCGCGGTGGAACCGCCAACTGCACGGTCATCTTTTCAGATGAAGAAATCGGATCGCCGCAGGTGCTCAACCCCACCAGTATTGTTGTAATGAACCAGCCTTCTCTGGATAAATATGAGAACCTGGTGCGCAAAGACGGCTACCTGGTCGTTGACACTTCCATGACGAACCGTGCGGTGGAACGAAAAGATATCCATGCCATCTGCCTGCCCGCCACCGAGAGTGCAGAAGAAATCGGTGATAAGCGGCTGGCAAATGTCGTGCTGCTCGGCGCTCTGATTCGCGCTTCAAACTACTTCGGGCAAGCGGAGTTAGAGAACGCCCTTAAGAAGAGCCTGGAAGGAAAAAAAGAAGAATTGGTCGCTTCGAACATCATCGCATTACAGCACGGTTTCGAATATAATAGTTAAACGCTGTCTGGCGTATCTTGTAGGCGGTCACAAAATATGGTAAGATAGGCGACATTATACAATCCCTTTTGACTTAGAATTTAATGGCAGATGCACTCCATGGGGAGTCATTTTCTTTCCAGAAGAAAACCAAGAAAATTCTAAGTCAGCATTATTTTTAACGAGGAAAAAACAATGGCAAACACATTCTTGACCAAAGAAGGTTATCAAAAGCTGCAGGAAGAGCTTGATTATCTGCGCGGAACTCGCCGCGCAGAGATCGCTGAGCGCCTGCGCGAAGCAGCCTTCGGTGAAGACCTGGTTGAAAATGCGGAATATGAAGCAGCCAAAAACGAGCAGGCTTTCATTGAAGGTCGGATCAAAGATCTGGAAGGTCTGTTAGCAACCGCGCGCATCATCGAATCCACCGCCAAAGGGAGCGAAGTTGTCCAACTGGGTTCAAGAGTTGTCATTCAAGAATCGGGCAACAAGGATTCCGAAGAATATTTTATCGTTGGCGCTGCAGAGGCGATGCCGGCAGAGGGCAAAATATCCAACGAATCTCCCCTGGGAAGAGCCTTGTTGAACCACAAAGAAGGCGATCAGGTAGAAGTGCAGGCGCCCGATGGGTCATTTAAGGTTAAAATAATTGAAGTCGCTTAATGTCGGAGCATCATAAAAAGCCCCGCTCCGTTCAGGCAGGCGGGGCTTTTTCATTAAAAATAGAGGATTGTGCACATGGAATGGAATGAACTGGAGAAAATACGCCTGGGCAAGATCGACCAAATGCGCGCTCAAAACGTGGAACCCTACCCCACCCGCACTGAAGTAGATCATGCGATAAAGCAGGCTATCGATACGTTTGCGTCCTTCGAAAAACGAAATGATCCTTCCATCAGCGCACCTGAAGTAACCCTGGCAGGTCGCATCCGATCAAACCGGAACATGGGAAAACTGGCTTTCAGCCATATAGAAGATGGAAGCGGGCGCATCCAACTTATGCTGCGTGTCAATGAGATCGGGGAAGAGGGTCTGAAATCCTTCAACGATCTTTTCGATCTGGGAGATTTTATTCAGGCTAGCGGCAGTCTGATGCGGTCAAAAAGCGGCGAGATCACCGTATTGGTGAAGGATTTCAAAATGCTCGCCAAAGCCGTCACCCCTCTGCCAGCAGCCAAAGACGAGGTGGTAGATGGAAAAATCGTCAAACATGCCACCTTCAGCGACCCCGAAAGCCGCTACCGTCAACGGTATGCAGACCTGGCGGTCAACGAAGAAATCCGCAAGATCTTCCGCATGCGCACAGCCATCGTGCGCGCCCTGCAAAAATTCCTCGACCAGCACGATTTTATTGAAGTGGAAACGCCTATTTTGCAGCCCATCTATGGCGGTGCGGCAGCCCGACCTTTTTCCACCCACCATAACCAACTCCACCAAGATCTTTTCCTGCGCATCTCTTTTGAGCTTTACCTGAAACGATTGCTGGTGGGTGGTTTTGACCGTGTGTATGAGATCGGTCGCGATTTCCGAAACGAGGGCGTTTCATTCAAACATAATCCGGAATTCACCCAGCTTGAGTTTTACATGGCATATGCAGATTACGAAAAGATCATGAGCCTGACCGAGCAAATGCTGGGATATGTCTGTGATGAGGTTTTGGGAACGCGTACGTTTTCTTTTGACGGGCACGAGATCAGCATGAACATACCCTGGAAAAGGGTAGAACTGCGCCAGGGAATCCTGGATGCTACCGGCGTTGACATCTATGCCTGCCCTGACGCAGATAGCCTTTTTCAAGCGATGAAGAAAAAAGGCTTGAACCCAAAAGAAGGGCAGCCGCGTGGAAAATTGATCGATAGCCTGATTGGAGATTTTCTGGAACCAAGCTGCATCCAACCTACTTTTTTGTTCGATTACCCGCGTGATATCTCTCCGCTGGCAAAGAACAAGCCGGACAATCCGCAGGTGGTTGAGCGCTTTGAAGGTTTCGTAGGTGGAATGGAACTCTGCAATGCTTTCACTGAATTGAACGACCCGCTGGAGCAAGAAAAACGGTTTGCTGAAATGGGACGCACGTACGATGAAAAAGACGAAGAACGTCACCCCATGGATGAGGATTATTTGAAAGCCATGGCATATGGCATGCCGCCCAGCGGTGGGTTTGGAATGGGTATCGACAGGCTTACCATGCTGCTCACCGACAACCGCTCCATTCGCGAAGTGATCCTGTTTCCGCACTTGCGTGAAACCGAAGAGGAATGATCATAAAAAATCCGCTTATGTGGATTTTTTATTCTCTGACCCAGGCGTTCTCTTCACCCACCAGATGATGAACCTTCGCCAACAGGTCATCGGTGATACGGATAGCGTCATTCGGAAAGTCCATCACCACATCTCTTCCATTTTCACGACACAGAAAAGTGAAGCGGTCATCTCCCGGAGAAGCGCGCAACATGCCGTACACCTGTTGCAACAGGCGAATATCCTGGTCTGGCTTGCCAGTCGCATTGATGATGACGGTTAAACTCTTGCCCTTTGCATTGGTAACTTGAGGTAGATAACCAGCTTCACCTTCAGACACGCCCTTTTCTATCTTTTCAACGGTCAGAGGAGCGGGTTGTTCTCCCTCTTGCGCCATGGGTTCATTCTGCAGCGGATCCGTCTCCAGCAGCATGTCTTGAGGAAGATCATCGAAAAATCCTCCTCCGCTTCCCATCAACTCCTCACTATAGGCATCTTGAGGCATCAATCCCCATTCATCGGTCGCGGACTTTTGAAGAAGGTCCTCTTCATCATCAGCGTTTGTATCAATCTCCAACTTTTGAATATCATCTACCAGAACCTTCGCGTCCATCCCTTCCACATCCGCCTTACCTCTAACGATCACCACTTCATCTTCCACCAGGATTGTCTGGGATTTTGCCCAGGTGCGCGGAAAGATCACCAGCCCAATCGCCCCCTGTACATCTTCAAGATTGGCAAATCCCATCGGATCACCCTTTTTTGTGACGATGGAACGGATATTGGTCAACCTGCCTGCTACGACCACTTCTTCTTTTTGTTGGGCGTCTTGCAATTGCCCTGAATAATGAGTGACGGAGCGTTTAATGGTTTTCATGTAATCAGAAAGCGGGTGGTCGGTGAGGAACAATCCCAGCAGTTCCCTTTCCCATTCCAGTTTTTCCTTCTTATCCATGGGGTCGAGTTCAGGCAACCTGATCTCTTCTTTCAACCCCTCCACCGCTCCAAAAAATGAAAGCTGACCTTCCTCCTTAGCCCGGAAATGGCTTTCGCTGATGGCTACCAAGCGATCCATCACATTAAAGATCGCCCGCCGATCACCAAAGGCATCCAGTGCGCCCACCCTGATCAAACATTCCAACGTTCGCTTGCCCACTTTCCGCAGGTCGACACGCCGGATAAAATCATCCAGGTCCTCGAACGGCTGCTCTTTCCGGGCGGCAACAATCAAGTCAGCCGGAGCCTGTCCAACATTTTTGATAGCGCCCATTCCAAAACGGATACAGTAGCCATTTTTCTCCTGATCCTCGATGGAAAAATCCCAGAAACTGTGGTTCACATCCGGCGGCAGCACCGAGATGCCCATTGCCAGACAATCTGCGATGTAAAAAGCAACTTTTTCACTATCATTCATCGACCCGCACAGCAGCGCGGTCATATATTCCAGAGGATAGTGGGTTTTTAGATAAGCGGTTTGTACGGCTACCATGCCGTAATCAGCGGCGTGACTTTTATTGAAACCATACTGGGCAAAGTTGCGCCAGTCATCAAAGATCAGGCGGGCGGTTTCCTCATCAATGCCGTTCTTAACCGCGCCCTTGATGAACTTTTTTTCATGAACCCTGATCTGATCTTCCTTTTTTTTCGAAATAGCCTTGCGAAGCGTGTCGGAGTCTGCGGGCGAATATCCTGCCAGTGTTATAGCCGCCGACATGATCTGTTCCTGATAGACCGCGATCCCGAACGTTTCTTCCATGATTGGCTTCAATAATTCGTGCCGGTACTCCACTTTTTGCTTGCCGTGCATGCGGGCAATGTAATCAGGGATGAATTGCATTGGTCCCGGGCGGTACAATGCGACCATCGCTATGATGTTGTCCAGATTTTTGGGCTTCATCTGCACCAGATACTTGGTCATGCCGCCGCCTTCTAGCTGAAAGACGCCCGCCGTCAATCCCTTCCCCAAGAATTCAAAGGTTCCCGGATCATCCAGCGGGATATTGTCCAAATGCAGATGCACGCCATGCCGCTTTTCGACCAGCTTGCACGTATTCGACATGATCGTCAAGGTCGCCAGACCCAAAAAATCAACCTTCAGCATACCCAAGTCGTCCAGAACCGACATTTCAAATTGGGTGACAGTTTTAATAGGGCTATCCTCAGACTCACGGGTAGGGCGATGCAGTGGCAGGTATTCCACCAGTGGTTTATCAGAGATGACCACCCCCGCCGCATGCGTTCCGGCATTCCGTATCACGCCATCCAACTTGCCAGCCGTGTCGATCAGCTCATGCATGTGCGGCACATTCAGATAGATCTCTTTGAGTTCAGGAACCTCTTCCAGCGCTTCTTCGATGGTGAGCGGATGACTGGGGATGTTGGGTATCAACTTAGCAACACGGTCCACTTCTCCCAACGGAATACCCATCACGCGCCCCACGTCTCTGATAGCCTGGCGGGCTTTCATGGTGCCAAAGGTGATAATCTGCGCCACCTGGTCACTTCCATACCGTTGTGCACAGTACTGCATCACTTCTGCCCTTTTATCATCCTGGAAGTCAAGGTCAATATCAGGCATGCTTACGCGGGAAGGATTAAGAAAACGTTCAAAGATCAACTTATGCGTAAGCGGTTCTACCAGGGTGATATCCAGCGTGTATGCCACAATGGAACCCGCTGAGGAACCCCTGGCTTCGTACCATATGTCATTCTCTCGGGCAAACTTGCAAAGATCCCACACGATTAAGAAATAGGCATCAAAGCCCATTTCATGAATGACCTTCAGTTCATAATCCAGACGCTCGCGGATTTCGGGGGCATCGGCACGTTCTTTATAGCGTTTTTGGAGCCCGTGCTCGCACAGCATGCGCAAATAACTGGCTGAATCATATCCTTCGGGAACGTCGAATTTGGGCAGATGATACGCATCGCGCTCCAACTTAACCGCACAACGTTCTGCAATAGCCACCGTATTGCTGATAGACTCGGGCACTTCAGCAAAGAGCGCTGCCATCTCTTGCGGTGAGCGTAAATAATAGGTGTCACCATTCATATGCATGCGTTCTTTGTCGGTAAGCAAGGCTCCGGTTTGAATCGCCAGCAGAATATCCTGGTAGCGGGCATCTTCGCGATCTACATAGTGCACATCATTGGTCGCCACCAGATTGACCTGATAGCGCTTTGCCCATTCAATGAGTTGCTTATTGACCGTCACAAGTTCGGACATATTGTGATCTTGCAGCTCAAGGTAAAAATTTTCTTTTCCAAACACATCCAGATACCAGCGCAATTGTTCTTCCGCCAGTTCTAACTGGCTGTTCATGATGAGAGAGGGAATTTCTCCTTTTAAACAAGCGCTGGTGCAAATAATCCCTTCGGCATGATCAGCAAGATATTCGTGGTCGATACGCGGATAATAATAGAATCCTTCCAGTTGAGCAGCGCTGGCTATTTTGAGCAGGTTCTGATAGCCAACCATGTTTTCAGCCAGCAGTAAGATATGATTCGAGCGTTTATCTTTTTGTGGATCACGCTGGTCCATGCGGCGGGGGGTGATATACCCTTCCAGCCCAATGACGGGATGGATGCCTTCTTTCAGGCAGGCATTATAGAACTCCACCACCCCATACATTGTGCCATGATCGGTGAGCGCCACGGCTGGCATCCCCATTTCTTTGGCACGTTGAATGAGCTTGGGAAACATACAGTAACCATCAAGCAGAGAGTAATGTGAGTGGACGTGCAGGTGAACAAAAGACATAGCGTTAAAAAAGGATGATTTCGGTCATTATAGCACGCGACCAAAAATCATCCATTCCAACCACCTTAAAAATAGAATGATTTTAAGGTTAGCGCATCACGCCACCTTTCCCAGCGTGGCAAGATATGCTGCGAATTGATGCGTTCCATCAAGCCTCAACGAGGCGTTCAGCAGATCATCGTCAAAAGCTGCGATAGCACATACTCCGCAACGGATAGATTCAGCCGCCAGATAGAGATTCTGGCAAACATGCCCGGCATCCAACAGAATATACCGGAATGCGCGTTCACTATAACGCCAGTAAGTTCGCGCGATGTCAGCCACCCAGCAGAAAGTAACCGCGCTGTTCTGCACATGCTTTTGTTTCAAACACGCATCTGTGATCCTTTGGTTCACATCAGTGCCATCATCCAGGAGCAATAACTTGTGTTCGATCGCCAGATAGCGGTACAGCCCCTGGTCCAAATTCTCCACGCTGTTAACGAGCAAATACGTTTCAAAGGGATGGCGCGATCCGGCTGAGGGAACCATCCTCTTGGTGAACGTTCCGCTTTCGTTCACCGCTTTCACACCCTGGGTAACCCAAAGCAGATAGCTCAGTTCCACCAGCGATAGCCTGTCGGCGGTGTAGGATCTCCGGCTTTCTCGCGTTTCGGAGATGGAGCGGAAATCGGAACAGGCGAGTGCACATCCTTTCGGATCAGGCAGCAAAATCAAAGGTGCAGCGGGGTCATATGCCATCTGCAGGGGTGGCTGAGGTTGCCCTACTTTTTGTTGCGATTCGGGTATGTTTTGATATTTGGATGCTTCGAAATAATCTTTCCAGGTGCTCATCATCTCTCCTTTGTCAATGAACTGTCTTTTGCCTGCTTAGTTTGCCCAGGACCAAATGCAACAAGGTCTTTATTTCTTCTACTTTAAGAAAATACAGAACCGATGCATAAAGACCGGCAGCCACCAGAATGGTCAGCGCAATATGCAACCAATAGGGTAATGCCACATCCAGATCCATGCTGACAGTCACACAAAAAGCCATGATCAAAACCGCCAAGCCGGCTTTTAGAAGTCCGGAGAGCAGCAGTTTTTTATCCAGCCCACGCATCCGTTTTTTCATAAGCGAAAGCAATACGAGGGCTTCCAGCAAAGTGGCAGTGGAATTTGCCAGAGCCAAACCGCCATGCGGCATCCACCCAATGGATGAAAAGAGTTGGCTGAAAAGGATACTTAAGACCAAATTCAAACTCATGGCAGCCACCCCAACAAACACGGGGGTTTTCGTGTCATGCTGCGCATAAAAAGCGCGGCTGGTGATTTCCACAATGCAGTGCCCGATCAGACCAAGCGCATACCAGAGCAGAGCCCAGGCGACCAAATTCGTGGACGCGGCAGTGAACTCCCCCCTCTGGTAGAGCAGCCGCACGATATCTTCACGCAGCATGATCAAACCGACCATAGCTGGGATTGCAAGAAAGAGGATCATGCGCAATGTGGAGGTAAAGGACGAACGCATCTCATCCAATTTCCCTCTGGCAATCTGGGCAGAAAAAGTGGGCAGCGAAGCGATGGCAATCGACTGCGCAATGGCAGCCTGCGGCATCAACATCAACGAAAAACCCAGGCTGATGGCAGTCACACTGCCTTCGGGTTGCAGGGATGCCAGATACGTATTCACCAGAAAGTTCAATTGCACAATGGCGACACCCAACAAGCGGGGAGCCATTAAAATGGCAACTTCCCGCACGGCGGGATTCTTCCTTTCAAGCCCCGGTTTATACCGCACCTGCGGCAGCCGCAGCAAGTTTGGAACCTGCACCAGGAGATGAAAGCCGGCACCGATCAAGATGCCATAGGATAACCCATGAACCCCGAAACGGGGTGCCAGCACCAGGGCGCCAAAGATCCAGCCGACCTGGTACATGCCCGGTGCCAGAGCGGAGACAAAAAATCGCTGGTGCGCGTTTAGAATCCCCATCACCAATCCACTTAACCCAAAAAGGATGGCAGAAGGCACCTGAATGCGCAGCAGATCAGCGGCTAACATTTCTTTTTCCATGCTGGCAGACGAAAAACCAGGCGCAAGGATGTAATGCACCACCTGCCGTGCAAAGATCATGGTTAGAATGCTGAAAATGGTCAGAATGAGCAGTGCCCAGTTGATGATCCCGCTGGCTAATTTCCAGGCGCCTTCGCGATCATCCTTCACCAGAAACCCGGTGAAAGTGGGAATAAAAGCGGAACCCAACGCCCCGCCTGCTACCAGGTTGAACAAAATCTCCGAAAAACGGTTGGCAGCATAGAACGCCTCGCTATCGGCTCCGGTTCCGAAAGCGCGAGCGGTAAAAGCTTTGGCGAGCAACCCTGCCAGATTGCTGAGAATATAGGCAAGCATGACCGTGCCGGCTGCTCTTGCGATCTGCCGGTTAGCTTGATGGACTGTATCGTGCTCTTGGGGCATGCTGTTGATTATACTCAAAGGTTTCGTTTTCATACCAAACTCATATCTGCCAGCGATAAAAGCATAGTAATATAATTTTAATAACGCTATCTGAAAGGAACAACCCATGGAACAGAAAAAGGGAAATACCACCACCTCCAACGCTGCACCACAGGTCAACGCTGGGTCACAAAAATCGCAGCAACCGCCCACAGCCAAGGTGGAAGGAAAAGCGGGAGTAAAAGTCCATAAGAATTCCTGGACACAAAAAGCCCTGCGCCAATTCTTGTTGGCGATCGTGTTCCTCGCCATCGGTGCCGGTCTGATCTTTTTCCTGATCCACCAACCCGCTGCGAAGGAATATGTTGCACAAAAAGAGGAAGCCACCCGGCTGCAGGATATCGAAAGCCAATACAACCAACTGCTGACCGATTACGCCGACCTTGACACACGCCATAAGGTGTCGGTAACACTGGTCAATATCTACAAAATCCAGAACAACGTCAATATCGCCCGCATCGCTTTGATGAATGACAATGAAACGCGTTTATCCATCGCCCTGGGATATGTGGAAAAGGATATTGCAACCCTGGATATTGGGGAATTTCCTGAAAAGGTGGATCTCTCGGCACGTGTGACAGCCATCAAGGGCTATCTGCCAGATGAGAAACAAAACGCCTTGAATGAATTGAACGCTCTCTTTGATGATCTTCTTCTTCTGGCAAACAATATGGAGATCACCGAATAAAAAAAGAGCTCCTCTCCCTTCAACTTATCAGGCGAGGAGCTCTTTTTCTCATTGACCAGAACGTGAGCCGAGAGTCACAGAGATATCTCTTTCAGCGCCATTGCGCAACACGGTTACCACCATGGTGTCACCGGGGGCTTTATTCATGAACAGGTAGGTCAACAGTTGATTGTAGTTCTTCGTGGTTACCCCATCCACAGCCACGATCAGGTCACCGCCGGCATACAAGCCCTGATATTTTGTGGCTCGGGTTCCTGCCCGAATACCAGCTCTGGCAGCCGGACCGCCCGGTGTGACATCCAGAACGTACACGCCCGGAACATTGGGGTCGAAACCCATGGCTTCAATCTCGTCCATGGTCAACCCATCCACGCTTGAGATACCCAGATACGGATAATCATAAGAGCCTTCACTGATCAGAGAGGGCACCACCTTTTTAACCATGTCAATAGGAATAGCAAAGCCTATTCCAGAATATGAAGCGCTTTCATAAATGCTGGATGTTTGATCATAGATCGCCCTGTTGATCCCAATCACTTCGCCTTCCAGGTTCAGCAGAGGACCGCCGGAGTTTCCAGGGTTGATGGCTGCGTCGGTTTGGATGGTATCTCCTGCTCCAAAGGGAGAGCCGCTTCCGCTGGAACGTATTGAGTCGAGCACACGCCCCATAGCCGAGATGATGCCAGTGGTCATCGTTCCGCTAAACCCGTATGGATTGCCAATGGCGATCACAAACTGCCCCACTTCGAGCTCGGAGGAGTTGCCCAGGATAAGCGGGTGAAGCTCTTCTGCCAGCATATCCACTTTGACCACTGCAATGTCCGAATCCGTGTCGGTGCCAATTACCCTGCCACGGGTGCGCGCTCCATCTGAAAAAGTGATCTCGATCTCAGCGGCATTTTCAATGACATGATAATTGGTGATGATGTGCCCTTCCAGGTCATAGACAAAACCAGAACCCTGCCCTGCACCACCATTGGTCGTGTAAACCACAATAGAAACCACACCCGGGTGTTAGCAAAAGTTGAAAAGTGGACACTTATAAACTTCAAAAGTGGACAGCAAAATATCCTTCTGGCATAAAGCTCAAAAGTGGACAGCTCGTAATTTTTCTGATGCAAGCACAAAGGAATGCACCA
>Ga0228535_1001812_pt1 | contig 27134 bp, 31 predicted proteins | sample SJ1metagenome_FD_168457 | JGI IMG/M metagenome (GOLD analysis project Ga0228535, IMG submission 168457) | Enriched culture of PCE-dechlorinating microbial communities from Ithaca, New York, USA - SJ1 | ecosystem: Engineered > Modeled > Simulated communities (microbial... > Unclassified | place...
CGGACTGCCCTGTTTTATTAAAGTACGCACCAAAGCGCATATCAATGAATGAGCCGAAGGTAACAGTCATCCCGCCTTTGCAGCGATATACGCATCGCGTCGGCATCTACTGCCGGGTCTGGTTGCACCTTTTCACGATGCCTGGGAACTTTTTCGCGAAACCTTATACTTTTTCACGTTGCCTAACATTTTCACGAAAGGTAGGGATGCGGCACAGAGCGGTTGCATCTTTTCACGATATGGTTTCAGAAAAGCAAAAAGGCCGCCCTGTAGGCGGCCTTGTTTTACTCTTGAAATACGAAAAAACCCAGCATAACTGGGTTTTTCGTGCGTCAATATTGTATCAAGATTGACGTTGGATTATGGTTGCGGGGGTGTGCAACATAGTTTACCTGAAATATTATTTAGGTATCTGAGAGATATATAATTGCTTGCCCTGTTTTTCCTTAAATTTAAGCGTATCGACACTTTACTGTCTGTGACTCGCTAAATAGTTCCTAGATAGCTAAAAGATGAAAAGGTGCAGATTGCTATACCGATTCAAGGAATTAACCCCATCTTTAATAAAGCTCCATGTCGTTAAATAGTCACCAGCTACCATAATCTGGGGGTCCATAATCAGCCGAATAAAACCATCTGGATCGTCACTATATCTTTCTGCGAAACCTTCTGCCAAATTCATCTTTTGTGCACTGCTAAGATGTTCTCTACGGTTATGAAGCACGTGTTCTAAGTTACAAGAAAAGAAGCCAATAGAATAGGGGATTTTATTGATTGAAGATGTTTCAATCAATTTATTAGTGATCATAGTCTTTTGCTTGTTGCGAGCGATAATATGTTCCAGATTCCTTGTTTCAATTCGGTTCGACAAATAGACAATGTCCGTGCAGTCTGCATAATATACATTCTCTGCAGAGACAAAAGCACCATCTGTATCAATTAAGTGAACAATGTGCAGTAGATCACCTTTTTGGAATCCATTTTTTCTCATATAGGCTTTAACATTTTCATTGATTAGTGTTATGATATTCCGCGTTGTCGCGTACTCATTCGTTAGCAGGTCTCCAGCAGTGATATGGAATCCCACCTCATCTGTTTCAATAAAATGTGGAATAATCGCTTCCAAGCTGATTTTATCTGTTACACCTTCGACAAGGAAGAGAACTATTTGCTGCGCTTTTCCTGTCAATTACAGCCACCTGCCTTACGGAACGCTTGACGGATCTCATAAGATTTGGTTGCCTGATAGATAGGTTCTTTTTGTCCGCCAAGGTTGATGCTGCGAAGATAAAGATCACGCAGGTTATTAGTCGCCTTAACATTTGACATTCGCAGATAACGGTTGTCGGTATTGGTCGTAGTAAATACAATGGAATTCTTGTCGATCATTTCCAAGGGACGCAGGTTATGCGAGGTGAAAATTAGTTGCCCGCGGCCACTCTCTTCAATTACCGCCAGCATCTCGCCTAGCAAATATTCGAAAACACCGCTATCCAATTCATCGATAGCCAAGCAGACCGAATCATTATTGTACATTGCAATCAGCAAATTTAGAATAGATAGTATCTTCTTTATTCCCTCCGATTCGTAACGCAGCGGGATTGTGATATCATTTCGTTTAGACAGTAACTCAAAGCGGATACCATTCTTTCCGTCTGGGGTTAATTGTGGACCGTACTCCTTTATTTCTATTGTTAAACCAGGAACAAGAGAAGCAATCGCCAGATTAATACCATCTATCATGCTGCGAAATGTTTTAAATTTATTCTCTTCAAATACAGATGGTTCTTTTAGGGAAACAGCCATAGCACCTGAATGAAAGCACGTACCTTCTTGATATTTATATACAAAGGGGATTGCAAAATCAAGGCTGATCGGAACGCAGGCTTCATTCTTTATGATAAAAAGCCCCGTATTTGCAAAGAAGGATAATCCAAACCACGTCAACATTTCAGATAGTTCTGGCTCAAGTCCTTTAAATAGAATCGTTGAGGCTTCCCGTGAAAAGATAAATGATTTCCGTTCCTTCTGCGATAGCTTTTTAGCTACGAGTAAATCTACCTCAGGCTCCTTGATTTCCTCGTCAGAACTATTTTTAGCTAATCTCAACACCTTGTCGTAGCGGTATTTAGGCGTGAATAGTGGTTCATCCGTGTCTTCCAAATAGTTTATTAAATCTTTGGTTTTGGACCATGCACCATCTTGGTACACTGAATGTCTGAGTATTTCCCTGGATATGATTACACCATATTCGGCATGGTGAGTTATTTCGCAGACATAAGTTGCAATCATGCTTCGTATATCATCTTTCACATAGAAACGAAAAGTCAGCCCAGCACTACGTTCATTGACCGAAATATAATCATTGGCATTCTCCGGTAAGGGCAGGCCGGTGAGCAATCTTTTTAGAAAATCCAAAGCTTCGATGATAGCGGTTTTACCGGAACCGTTTTGACCATAGAGACCCAAGACATCAGCATGTGGTTCTATAAATTGTTCTAAAGCACAGCTGGGCAGCTCAACCACACCATAATGAACGTTCTTGAAATTGTGCAACTCGATAGACAAGAGTCGTACATTAATCTTAGAAAGGATATCTTCAGTCATAATGCTAACCTCCGTATCCATAAGAGGATTCGTATTATTACTATACATAAAGTACTTGCATTTGTCAATATTTTATTTAATTTCGATATAAAATATCCCAAATTAAGAAAATATCTCTAGTTCTTCGTAAGATCCATTATTTTTTACCTATTGGAGGACCCAATTTTGCCGACCGCTTCGCGCTGAGGACTCTCTACCCAACTTGCATCCCAATGCTTTCCCCTATATACTATACTAAAGCCGGAAGCATGACGCCTCCGGCTTTCTTTTTGTTTGAACCACATGCACTGTCCAAAGAAATTGTTCGTAGTTTCGCACAGAGTACATCTGTTGTGGCGAAATCCATGCGGTCAGTTTCTTCCATGGCTGGGGGCTATTCCTTCGTTGAAGGGGCGGCCTGATCAGGGATATACTCCATGATATCTCCAGGTTGGCAACTTAGGGCGTTGCATATCTTGTCAATGACACCAGTTTGTATTTGACCGCCTGCCGCCATTTTGGATATCGTTGTAGATGAAAGTTCGGCTTGCTTTTGCAAGTCTTTTTTTTGCATATTACGACGCTGTAAGAGATCAAAAAGACGATAAAATTTGATGGCCATATGATCTTAACTCCTTTCGGAATAAGGTTATCACATAAGTTTTAAAGCGTCAACAATAATATTGACGCATACGAAACCTTATTTTTGTGTATGCGTTGACAATTACCGACACATTCGCTATAATAAAAACACGATAGTGTAAATAATATGGCGCTAATAAAGGTGATTTACCTATAGCTATTGTATACCAAGGGATTGCAAGGCACTAACCATAAAGGCTGTCCTAACGGCCAGAGACCAGACGGGGAGAAAGGAGCTAACAATGTATATGCAAGAAAGACAATAGTGTATTAATGTAACAAAGGCACCATAATACGGAAAGTATAAATTTAGGAGGTTACGAATATGGATCACATTATTAGCCAAATGAACAAGGTTTTGGAGGGGAAAACGCTAGAAAAACAGCGGGAAACAATAGGGCTAATTCTTTATTTTCTTATGCTTCCCAAGGAGGGGCAAAAAGCTATTTTGGATAGAGCAACCTATTTACGTGAACAGAAGGAGACAACCCAAGAGGCAGCTTTAATCCCGGAGAAGGATTACAACGACCATCCTCTTTACAAAGCAATAAGAAACGTGGACTGCGGCCGTTTTGGTTGGTCTTTGAACGATTTGTTTGTTATTCGTGAAAAAATGAAAATGCCGTTTATGACTGTATGGATGATGCTTTTATGTACGGTTTCGTAAAAGGTCAAAGGGCGGAAAAGGCCAAGCAAAAAAAATTAGCCGCGAAGCAGATGCAGGCCTGCAGCCAATAATCACGATCATCTTAGAAAACGTCAACCAATATCAAAAATAAGGAGGTACCACATGAATACTAAGAATTCCCCTTTATGTTTGGAACCTGTTGCATGCAAAATATATGAGCTTTCGGGTATAGCTTTAGCGTTGGCTATCGCAACTGAAACCGATGATAGCGATAGCCGTCTTACAGATACCCGGCCCATATGACACAGACCGTATCTCTTCCAACGCTCAGAAAAACCATAGATGTTAACGGACCGGGTATTCCATCCGCTTTGCACGAGATCAATCAAGCCGACTGCGATTAGACAGTCAATATCGCCCCGAAAGGTCTGCAGGTTCGAGTACAAGGTCAGCGCTTCCGCTTTTGGCAAACTGATATTCCGGGAGTTATCTTCGGCCACCACGCCATTGACGGTTCGTGCTGTATACTTGCGCTTAAGTTCGATATATAGATAGCGCTGGCTGCGGTTTAACGCTTTCCATGCAGGGCTATCCATCATGTCCTCACAGATCTTGATAAACTTACCTCGCTCTGTCCTGCTCTCAAACTCACGATGCTTAGGGGCTACACGTTTGGCCATCTGATCACCTGCTCATCTGCCCTGCCTGGCCGCCGGGACTTGCACTGCGGCCTGAAATAGGATATAATAGTTTATATAGAGGGGCTTCGCCCTCGGTTGGTCTGAGCAATCCCGGAACTTGTCACGGTGGCGGGATTGCTCTTTTTTTGTCAAGATCGATTCAGTCACCAGCTGGCACCTCCCCCCTGAAAACGGCGTCCGCGCCGAACCCCCGGAGAAGAAGCCTGGCGATCACATCAGCAGGGACATCGGCCCATTCAGCGGCAATCAAAACTGGCTTGTCCCCGGCGACGGAGTATGTAGCCTTGACCGGAACCCGGCATATGTTGTCCTGGCCTGTCATAGCTATGCCTCTTGAATTGCTTTTGCGGTCAGAAAACCCGCATCGGAACGTGGCGCAGAGACTTGAATTCTTCTTTTGGGTACTATATACTTACCCCAGCCGTTGCCGCACTGAACGATGGTGTAACCGTCATATTTTGAGCAAAGTTTATCAAGCCTGCGGATCAGCCGCCCATTGCATGTGTAGATTTCTGCAATCAAATCTGTCTCGTTGAATAAAATAATGGTTTCCTGCTCTTCGCGTGTCAATTTCATATCCCCCGCCCCTCCATCTCGATAATCTCCGCAGGGTCAGCGCCTAAAGCCTTGGCGATTCGGCCAATCGTCCTAGTTCGAACATGGCGGCCAACAATAACATTGTTGACGGTCGGACGTGGCATATTTGCCGCTTTAACCAGGTCGTCAGTGTTCATGCAGGCGCGGGCCATTGCCAATTCCAACTTCTTACGGTTTGCTTTCATGCTTGATTCCCACCTCCCACCATAGAATAGATTCGTTACGAATATATTTTAACAATTCAAAATGAATCTATCAAGGCTCTGATAAGATTCATCTTGAATATTTTTGTATCTAATGATAAACTATCTAATGAGGTGAGATGAATGACTTTTGGAGAGCGCATAAAAAAAGCACGAAAATCAGAAGGCTGGACACAAGAAAGGCTTGCAAAAGAAGTTGATTCTGCTGTCATAACGATAAGACAATACGAACTTGGCAGCCGGCAACCAAAAATTGAACAGCTTCAGGCTATATCAGCAGCCCTTGAAGTGCCGATTAATTATTTTTTATATGGTATCATCACCCCCACGATAGGTGAAATTATGCAGGCTCAAATGAGGAAGTTAAGAATTTCCGTTTCAGAGCTTGCAAAAAGAACAGGTATTTCAAAAGAACGGATACTACAAATACTTGATAATCCGTATTTATTGGTAACTTGCGAAGAACGAAACCAAATTGAAAATGCCCTGAATATCCGGACAGATCAATTACCATTTGCGAGTGATCTTATCAGTGTTGATCTGGGTCTTTTGGCACTAAATATCAAAAAAAAGTACAATATACCTGTTGAGTATGCTAGCAGCATAGTTGATGATGCATTAGAGGCCTTTTTGGGTGAACTAAACACGCCGGAAGGGGCACAAATAGAGCGGTCTCTGCTTAAGCTCAACAAAAAAGGAAAGCAGGTAGCCATAGAGCAAGTTAAAGAGTTAACAAAGATCCGTGAATATACAACTGATGATCCCGAACCTGGCGGCAAAGAAGAATGAACGCCGTCATTTACGCCCGCTACAGCTCGGACAAGCAGACCGAGGACAGCATAGAAGCCCAGGTTCGAGCTTGCCGGGAGTATGCAGCCAGCTATGGGCTGAACATCGTGGGCGTTTACCAGGATGAAGCGATCAGCGGCAAAGGCTCCAAGACCACCGAACGCCGACAGTATCAGAAGATGCTGCGGGACTGCAGTAAGGGCCAGTTCTCCGTTATCCTCATCCACAAGTATGACCGCATAGCGCGGAACCTGCGGGAGCATGTCAACCTGGAAGCCAAGCTGCAAGAAAAAGGCGTTGAACTGATAGCCACGGCACAGAACTTCGGCAACAACAATGAAGCCAAGATTATGCGGGCGCTCATGTGGTCCCTCTCGGAATACTACCTGGATAATCTGTCCAGCGAAACCAGGAAAGGCCTCAAGGAAACCGCGCTTAAAGGCTTACATACAGGCGGCTGCCCGCCCTTTGGCTATGACATAGTAGATCAAAAATATGTGGTGAACCAACTGGAAGCCGGTTATGTGCGGCGCATCTTCGACGCCGCCCAAAACAGGGAAGGATTTACCGCCATCATTGAGGAAATGACCACAGCGGGCATTGTCGGTAAGCGAGGTAAGCACATCAAATATACCCAGATTTATGAAATGCTTCGTAACGAGAAATATACCGGCCTGTACGCCTATAGCCCGGAGGAAGAAAAAGACCGCTCGGCTCGCCGGGACAAGCCCAATGCGATTAAAATAGAAAACGCTTTGCCGATCATTATCAGCAAGGCGCAGTTTATGGAGGTGCAACGGATTATGTCGGAACGTAAGCAGACCGGGAAGAAAGCCGGATACCTTTGCAGCGGCCTGGTGTATTGCGAATGCGGAGCCAAGATGCACGGCACAACCACCCACCGCAAAGGGCATGAATACCAGTATTTTACCTGTTCAAAGAAATGCGGCGCTCCCGTCATTCATATGGAGAAGGTTGACCAGGCTGCCGTGGAGTATCTACATAAGCTACTGTCAGCAGAAAACCAGGCCAAAATAGCCGCCGCCCTACGTCAATATCAGGCCAGCGCGGGTAGCCGCATGGACGAATTTAAGGCCGCTCTCAGGCAGCGGATTGTGGAAAAGAGCGCCCAATATGACAATCTCATGAAAAACCTCTCTGCTGGCGTCCTGCCGCCTGAGATCGTGCAGGATGTGGGCGACCGACTGAAGGAGCTGAAGGCGGAAGTCGCCGCCCTGGAAGCCACGGAGCCGCCCAAGGACTTCACCGTCGATCAGGTGCGGGCTTGGCTGGAAGCGCTCAAGGCCTGCCCGGATGAAAGGGCCATACACCTGCTTGTGGAGCGCATAGACATAAAACAAAAGACGGAAATCAGCATTACCAGCACGCTGAATTCCGTCTTAGGTGAAAGTGGTTGCGGGGGTCGTAAACCCCCCTCAAACACGGCAAACAGATAAGCCAAAGACAGACATATTTCAATGTCTGCCTCGTTGACATTTATTCGTTCAATGAACGCATCAAATATCTCTTCAAGCCTAGCCGGATTTTTCTCTTTCAGCCGTTCCATAATAGCCTGGGCCTTTGTTTTAACGGTACTAATATCAAATGTCAGCGCCTGTGTTTCTGCCTCAATAGAAGATAAATCCGTTTGGAACTGCCCTTTTGTTCTTTCAAGCTCTTGCAGCCTATTATTGAGCACCGCAGGCGCATTGCCTGCCATGATAAAATCCAGGATATTATTGATCTTAAAATCGATATCGCTTATTTCAGACCGTAATTTCCTGGCGCGTGAGGCATTGGGCGATTCCTTTTCCTTTCTATACTCATTGACTCGTTGGGCTACTTGCTCTAAATTACCATCGGTCAATTGAGCAAGGATAATATCCGCTGCCGCTTTTTCTATTGCCTCCTTCTTAAGGCCCTTCGTCATACAGACGCTATCTGCTACGCGTGGGCAATTGTAGCTTGAATACACCGATTTCTTATTTCTGCCACCAGACCTTCTATTACCGGTTAGCTGCCGTCCACAACTTCCACAGAAAAGTTTGCCGCGCAGTAAATAGACTTCTTTTGCTTTATGGCTCATCTTATTCTGGTTTACTCCAGTGTTCTTGCGTATTTTCAACTGGGCTTTTGCAAAGGTTTCATGGCTAATAATTTGCGGTAGTGCGCCCTCGATACGGATAATCTTACTCGCGTCTTTGTAGGCATGATGATTCCGCTTGCCAGTCAGCTTATTCTTCGGTACTCTTTTATTCCATTCATATACCCCAATATATTTTTGATTAAGTATGATTTCTCTTACTGCGTTCTGGCAGAACTCATTGCCGTATTTCGTTTTTTTCCCTTCACTGTTGAGGATTTTTGCGATTCGAGAATAGCCACACCCCAGGTCAACAAACATTGAAAAGATATCCCTGACAATTTGCGCCTCATCTTCATCAATGGCATAAACTTTTTCGCCATCAACAGTATTAATACAGAATCCAAGCGGAGGAGTCCCCCCAAGGAATAAGCCTTTACTGGCCTTTTGATCCATAACCTTATGTACTTCTGAACTTAAATTGTCAATATAGTACTCACTCATACAGGCCAGCAAATTGGCGGCAAACTTACCAAGCGGCGTATCATCAATATTCTCTGAGGCGGATCGTATCTTTACGCCGTTTGTTTCAAGTTCATTTTTGGCAATACCGCCAGTTAGAATGCTTCTGCTGAACCTGTCCATCTTGTGAACCAAGAGAATATTAAACTTCTTTTCACCGGCGTCTGCCAGCATTCGCCTGAAGTTCGTTCTATTTACGGTTGACGAACCACTTTTAGCCCTATCAATGTATTCGAGTTCTTCCTGATACGGCCAGCCATTTAGTTCACAATAACGGATGCAGCCTGCTCGCTGCGCTTCAATACTATCCTCTGTTTGCATATCGGAACTATAGCGGTAATAGCAAGCGACAATAATATTATCATTAGTGATAGGTTTCATCTTTTTATCCTCTATTTTTCCTGGTCAAATAACTCCGCGATTGCCTTTGCCAACACGGTTATTTGGTGATCTGTCATCGTGTAGTAGCAATTCATTTCAGTACATGCTACTCCGCCATCGGCAAGGGACTTCAGATATTCTCTTGATAAAATGATTGACATCCGAAGCCCCCCTTTCAAACTTACTACCCAAGAGAAAGTATCAAACTGGCTTATTCGTCTTTAGCGGCGCTATCAATAGCATTAAGTTCATCCAATAAAGATACCGTTACTTTTGCTTTCTTCGCACCGACCAATTCCGGAAAAAACTTTTTCGCAAAATCAGAACGGAAACCAGCAAAATACTTAACTTGTCCAGACTTTTCCGTATGCTGTTTGATACATTCTTTTATCCATTCCTGATCTTCCTGGGATACAGTTTTAAAGTATTCCGTTACAAACTGTCTACTGATTTTTAGGATGTTATCTGGGGTCGTTATGGATTTCTCTGTTTGCGTCATTAGTTTGACCTCCATATTTTTTATAAGCAATTGCTTTATGGTTGTAGTATAACATCTTCCGATAGTTTATTCAATAGCTATAGTTAGACGTAACTAAAACTAGTTAATCTAGTTATATTTAGTTAAAATATATTCAATAAATAAATATATTAGTTGTTTTTTATGCCAAGATTTACTAATGGAAAAACAATAAAACCAACGGTCGAGCCAAATGGATATAAAAAATTTGCTCCTGAATATGGGGCAAGCGGTTTTCTATGTATTATGGCCGTCAAGTCTTTCAGTTTGCACCAAATTATTATACATGGGGCTTAGTTTTTCTACTTAAAAATGAAAGGAAAAATTAGATAATGGAAACTTAATATCGAGCTCATTAGTGAAACGTCACTAACGCCGAATATGCAAGAAAATAACGGTGGAAAATATTATTTTTTAGGTGTGATAGAGCCCATGCAGAGAGTCTATCCGGTAAAGTACCGTATCGTAAAGAGTTTAATTGCATTGACTGGATTAAACTCGTAGATGGCATCCGTGGTGTTATAAGCCCATCGAAATCGGTACCTCGTCAATCTGCTAGTCAACGGCAGTCTATAACAAGTGAATCAATCATGGATTTTAGGTTAGATAATACTTTCTCCTGCGTGGTTGTATCTATGGAGCATATATAATCGCAAAGTTCCATCTTCTTGAATTCTGTAATTTTATTGTCATCACCGTAATCCCCCTCTTTTATCTTTGAGGAGTAGTACGGGGACAGATCAATTGAATCAAGCACAAGAGCATTTTCAATGCCTTTTTTCATACGCTTTTTGTTTTCGAATGTTGGTATGACTCGTGTGTAGACATTATTTTTCATGGTTTCAGCACGACTTGTGTCACAATCGAATAGACACACATTCTTGATAGGAAGGCTCCGACCAATGAGAAATTGCACTGCTTTGTTCAATGCATCCTTACCAGTATTCTCTTCGTTTTTTTCATCTTTCATATAGCCAACCCATTGAAACTGAAACGGAACGCTGTAACCGTAGACTTCAAGCGCCTTATTAAAGTATTTTTCATCAGTTCGGCCCTCAAGATAAACTGTTGGCTTATCTGCCGAAAATCCCAGAATTGAAAAGGCATCCTTTATAGCTTCAATAGAAGTACACTTGAAATACTCTGGCTTATCCTGAACAATAATGTTATTGTAAACATCTCTTACAACGACAATTACCTTATCGTTTCTACGGTTTTCACTATGAATAACAAAAGGTGAATGCGTAACTGCAAAGATTTGAGATGTTTGCAGGCCATTTGTACCAGTAAAAACTTTTTTATAGTAATCCATGATTTTCATTTGCCAAGTAGGATGTAGACTGATTTCAGGTTCATCAATAAAGACAAAGGCGCCAGTTACGGCATTGGCATCCTTGAGCAAGAAACAGCCTCGATAAACAATCTGTTTTTCACCGGAACTTAATCTACTTATTGGTATATCCGAACCATTTTTCTTAAACAAAATGGACTTGTGACCACCTTGGTTCTCAACGCGATTATATGTTAATCCATTAAACATGTAATTAAATGCATTTGTAAATCGAGGTATGCGTTCCTCATATACAATTTCTGAAATAGAAGTTCCGTTGTTTTTTGCTATTCTATATGCATAAGCGATGTCCGCATCATCTAAGGCTTGAATATCAATTAGGAGTTGATTGATTTGCATAGGTAAATTTGTGTCTGAACGGCGACTATTGTCCGCTGAATCCAAGGTCATACTTGTCACGGACGATAAGTCTTTCGCATGGAAATTAATATCAACATCGGAAAAAATACCGCAAGATGGGCGTTTATTTGCGACATCATTGCTGGTGACCATAGTATTTAAGCCAGAGCCATCACTTGCGTAAATATATGTATTTCCATCGTTCAACGTTTTGTATTTATATGTCATGGTATAGGATTCTGAATCATTTTGGAAATCTGCGATGGCTTCAAAGTCTACAGTTCGTGATGCTATTTTGTACAAGCAATCAAGAATTGTACTTTTGCCGGACCCGTTTTCTCCAGCTATGATGATAGTATCAACAGGATTACCATCAATGTCACAAAAGTCAATAGATACATCCTTCAATATTGGATGACCAATGAATGTAATCTTTTTAATTCGGTTCATTTTGAGATCCCTCTCTATCTAAATTCCCCATTGCTATTATTTATAGTTACTCTAATTTCACCATTATTATATTTAACAATCTTAAATAAATTATATCATAAAAAATTACATTTTCTATCATAAATAGAAAAAGCCCCGCAGGATGGCTTTGTAAAAGGCCACCCGCGAGGTTCTAATTCTATGGCCCGATTGAACGCTTCGATCAAAAGCCTGCCGCAGCTCTTCCTTCAACAGAACCAGCGTTTTACAGCATGTTCCATTTGAATTGTTATTACCAAGCGTGCGTCGTATTTGAAAGAAGTATTTTGAGGAACAAAAAGGTAACGGTATTTGGACTTTCCAGAAAAAGTTGTCCAAAATACTGTTACCATTCCAGTTTGCTGGGCGGCCACAGTAATTCCAGCAGATGTAAGGCTGGCTTATGATTGCTGCGGAACATCGACACGCAGCCCTGGCAATAACTGATCACCGGCAGACCCGGCAATTCCGCCAGACGTTTATTGCGCAATTCCCGCCCTTTTGCCGGGTCGGTCTGCATCAGCATCTCATGGTTGCCGCAGCATATGGTCTGCGTCCTGTTATGAGGAAGCTCACTAATACGGGCCCCCGCTTTAGCCGCGATTTCCCGTACCGCTTCCTGAGTCTCGCTGTCATGCCTTAAAGGGCAGGGATCATGGAGCGCATAGAGGGCGCCGGCCGCCACATCCAGTTTATCCGCCGGATAATGCCTGGCCAGCACCGGCCATACGGACAGCACTTCCGCTTGCGTATAACTGCGCAGCATTTCAATACAATTGGGGCAAGCCGCATAAATACGCTTAACGCTGTTGGCTGCCAACGCCTGCCGCAGTAAGGCGATACGTGCATTAAAAACCTTCTCCGGGGCCAAATGCAGGCTAGGCTTGCCGCAGCACCAGGTGCAATAACCCATGTCCGGCTCTTCCTGTTTCAGTACGCCGTACAGGCCCTCCAGTGGCTGCGGTCCCAGGGTCATCAGGGTACAGCCCGGCCAGAACAGGCTTTCCGCCCGGCTCATACTGGCGGCCCCGACAGGGCTGAACAGCCGCCGCTGCTTCAGGAGTATCGGCAGGCTGCGCAAGCTGCCGCCGGGACGCAAAGCACGGGCCAGCGCCAGGGACGCGGCGGTCAGCGCGGCTAACAACAGTACAGCCAGGATAAAAGCGGGGCTGGAAAAATCCGCAGCTTTATCGCCGAGATTGACATAAACAAAGACGCCGGGTATCATGCCCAAGGCGGAAGCCGGCAGATATTGACGGAACGGTATTTTGGTCAAGCCCGCGCCAAGATTGATCACATTATAGGGCACGGCGGGGATCAGACGCAGGAGCAGGATCAGGCTAAAACCGTTGCTTCCATCCGCGGAAAACAGGGCCGGACGCCATTTTTGCGGGCAGCGGCGTTCCAACCAGGCTCCCAGTGAATCTCCCATCAGATAGCGGCTGATGAGGAACATCAAACCGCTGTTGAGCAGCGCGCCGATCAAGGTATAGCAGCAACCGCCCCACAGGCCAAAAAGCAGGCCGGATAAAGGGGCCAGCAGCTGCGCGGGCACAAACACAACGGGCAACAGGGTGAAAGCCAGAATATAAACGAGGGGCGCCAGACTGCCGAAGGATTGGATATAAGCCCGGAGTTGCTCTGCCGTCATATCGCGGAACAAGGCCCAATACAGCGCGGCACAGGAGGCAATTAACAACAGCGCTACGGCGGGCTTAACGTATCTCTTCATAAGCATTAGCCGGCCAGGCTGCCGCAGCAGGAGGAACCGGTCCCGGCGGTGCAGCCGAAGCAGTAGCCGGATAATTTTATCCGCCGCCGCGACAGTTGATCATAATCAAAATCGCTAATATGCCCCAGGCGCAGATCCTCCGTCTGATAAAAATCACAGTCGTAAAGCCCGCCGTCCCAGCCTACCGAAAGCTGGGTCAGACACATCAGGTCCGATATGGTAGCCGGATTGAAGCTGCCGGACAGCAGCCGGCAGTACTCGTCCAGCTGGCCATTATTGATCAGGTCCTGGCGGAAGCGGCCCAGGGGCATATTGGCAATGGTATAGAGGTTATGGAAGACCACCCCATAGGCGGACAGCTGTTGCCGATAGTCGGCTTCCAGCTCTCCCTGGACCCCGGGCAAAAAAGCGCCTAAAGGATTATAGACCAGGTTCAGCCGCAGCGTTTGCTCCCGGCCATACCCCAGGTAGTTGAGCTGCCGCAGCATGGAAATGCAGGCGTCGAACACGCCCTCTCCCCGCTGGGCCTCCACGTTCTCACGGGTATAACAGGGTAGGGAGGCGACGACTTCCACCTGATATTCCCGGTACAATTCCGCCAGTCCCCGGGATTCCGGCAGGTTCAGGGCCAGTAGATTGCTGCGCACCAGGATATGTTTGCCTAAAGCGGCGGCCTGGCGGATCAGATAGCCCAGCCTGGGATGGAGCTCCGGTGCGCCGCCGGTGATATCCAGCCTTCTGATGCGGGGGTCAGTCAGCACCGCCAGCACCCGGTCCAGTACCGGGCCACCCATCATCTCCTCTTTTTCCGGGCCGGCATCCACATGGCAGTGGCGGCAGCGGAGATTGCATTTTTTACCCAGGTTTACCTGCAGGGTTTCGATGGTCTGGGCCTTCAGCGGGGCCTGACCGCTGGCGGTCAGAGCTTTTTGAAAGCCCTGTGCGGAGAAGTGATAATCTGACATAGGATTTGCTCCTTGGTATTTAGTATGCTAGAATAAGTGCATGAACACGATTTCGGTAATCATCCCCACTTATAACGAGGAGACGCGGATTGGCCAGGCTTTAGCACGGCTGACGGCCCTGAAAGCGGAGTTGCCCTATGCTTTGCAGGTGATTGTGGTAGACGGGGGGAGCCGGGACCGCACCCGAGAGATTGCCACCGGTACCGGCACGCAACTGCTCATTGCCCCCATTGGACGGGGCGCGCAGCTCCACGCGGGGGCGCTGGCCGCCGCCGGGGAGCTGTTGGTCTTTCTCCACGCCGATACCCTGGTAGGCGCGGACTATTTCCGGCAAGCGGCAGCGGCGGTAACGGCGGGGCATGGCTGGGGCTGCGCCCGTTTGCGTTTTGCCGATGAGAAGGGGAGGCCGGAAGGCGGGATCTTCCCCGTGATGGCCTGGTTTGCCAATCTGCGGGTGCGGCGCTCGGCCATTGCCTTTGGCGACCAGAGCATTTTTTGCACCCGGGCGTTCTATAACCGCCACGGCGGCTATGACCCTGCCCTACGCTTTTTTGAGGATTACCGCTTTTCGGAGCAAGCCCGCACTCTGGAACGCCCGGCTTTGATCCGGGCCATCTCCCGCACCAGCAGCCACCGTCACCGGCAACAGGGAGTTGTCCGCACGCTGTGGTGGATGCAGGCCGCCCGCTGTAAGTACCGGGCCGGTATGCCCATAGACAAGCTCTGGGAGTATTATAACAGATGAAACAAATGAATGCCAAGCCTGACCGGATCCTGATTATCTTTGCCCGTCAGCCCCTACCGGGGATCTGTAAGACCAGGCTCATCCCCTTTCTGGGGGCGGAGGGGGCGGCGGAACTTCAACGCGCCCTGCTGGACGATCTGCTGGAGCGCACCGCTGGCCTGGAGCGGGCGCTCTATCTGGCGGAAGAAGGCGTTTATCAGCATGAGTGCCGGGAAGCACTGCAGCGCGGCGCTGATCTGGGCGCGCGGATGGTGGATGCCCTGGGCCGGGAGCTGCGCCGCTATGGCAAGGCCCTGCTGATCGGCTGCGACACTCCCCTGCTAAGTACGGATATTCTGGAGCAGGGGTTTGCTGCCCTGGACAGCCACGATCTGGCGCTGGGTCCGGCCAAAGACGGCGGCTATTATCTGATCGGCATGAAAGAGCCCTCCCCGGCGCTGTTTTCCGGCATCGGCTGGGGCGGCGGCGCGGTGCTGCAAGATACCCTGCAAATAGCCGGAGGGCAAAAGCTGTCCTGCGCGCTTTTGCCCCGGTTAACAGATATTGATGTTTGGGAAGATATTATGGAGCTTGCTCCGGCGCTCTCTCCCCGGAGCCGCATGGCGCGTCTGCTGCACCGCCTGGGGGTATGACAACCGCGGCGTCGCGCCGATGCCTTTCGTTATAGATCTTTTTCAGCATCCACACCAGCGCCGCCAGAGCCGAGGCTATGAGGATAGCCAGCATCACGTATCTCACACCGCCGGTGAGCATGCCGCCCACATACGAATAAACGATGGTGGCCGGGAGCTGGCCCAGGCCGGTGGCGAGGAAAAAGCCCCAGAAGCCCATGGGGGTCAGCCCGGCGGCGTAGCTCACATAATCGAAGCTGACAAAAGGCAGCAGCCGACAGATCAGGATCGTGTTTTTGCCGTAGCGGAGGAAGAACTGGTCCACGCTGCGCAGGGCTCCCCGGCCGGTCAGCCGTTCCACCGCGTCCCGGCCCAGCACCCGGGCGATGAAGAAGCATAACGCCGCCCCGGCCATAGCGGAGGACCAGGATAGAATGGCCCCCTGCCACCAGCCGAACACCGCCGCGTTGGCAAAGGTGATGAGAAAGGCGGGCAGCGGCGCGATCAGCGATTGGAACATCATCAGCAGGAAAGACACCACCATTGCCCACATGCCAAAGCTGCGGATAAAACCGACGATGGTGTCCACGTTCATGGCGGAAAAGAGGATCAGCAGCCGGTTAATCAGCGAATTAAACGCGGGAACCAGCAAATACGCCGCCACGCCCAAAACCAGAACAGCCAATACGATCCACCGCCAGCGGCGGCGGGCTTGTTTGTTTTCCGCCTGAACGGCCGCGCTTTTTTCCACTACTCGACCTCGTTCACCGCGCACCAGCGGTAATAGGATTCGTCATAGTTCAACACATTGCTATAACCGCACATCTCCATGATCAGCTGCATGTAAGCGGAACGGATGCCGGCGGTGCAGTAGGTGACGATGGCGTCGTCCGGCTTCAGGCCCGCCGCCTCGAACATCGCGGTCAAATCGGCGTTGGACTTCAGGGTGCTGTCCTCGTTGAACAGATCGGTATAACGGATCTGCACGGCGCCGGGCAGATGGCCGCCCTTCGCCTCGCCGTATAAGGTCTGGCCCTGATATTCCTCGTCGGCCCGTACGTCTACGATCTTGTAGCTGTCATAATCGGCGGACAGAGCGTCGGTGTTGATGATATGGGTTTCGTCGATCGCATCAACGGTCACTTCCACAGGCTCCAGAACAGCTGCGCCTTTGACCGTGGGCACGCCGCTTGCGGCCAGGTAATCATAGCCGCCGTTGACGATCTTCACCTCCGGATAGCCGGCGGCGATCAAACCCCAGGCCACACGGCCGTCGGAACCCCAGCCGTTCTGGGCGTCGGCAAAGACGATGATCTCCTTTTCCTTGTCCAGGCCGGCGGCGGACAGCACGGGAGCCAGCTGGTCAGCGGGAAGCAGGGTGCCCCAGCCGGCATCGCCGGTTTTGCCGCTGGTAACGTCGGCCATGGTTTGCCAAATCAATACCGTAGCGCCTTCCACCGTGCCTTCGGCAGCCGCTTCCTCGCCACGGGCGTCCACAATGATCACATCCGGATCGCCAATGACGGATTTCAGGTAGGCGGCGTCCACGATGTATTTACCGGTAAAGGCCCCCGGCGCTGCTTCTTGCCCACTCGTTTCCTGGGTGCAACCTGCGGCCATCATAGCGATAGCCAACAGCAATATGAGTACCAGTAAGTATGTTTTTTGTTTTAACATATATGTTCCCTTCTCTCTAATATACTGGCTGCGTTCGCATCCAGTTTTTGCTTAAACAACGTAATCATATCATCTCGATCTGAATTGTACAATGCCCCTTTGCCTTATATAACGCCCTTTTAACTATATTATTTTTAAATAAGAATAGAGCATCTATACAAATCATCTATAGATGCTCTATTCTTATCATTATATTAGTGACTATAGTAGAAAAAGAAAAGTACTGTTTAATCTATATGAGGTTTTTCCTGATCCTGTCAGCAATTGACTTTATCTTGCTCTCTATTTCGCGTATGACTGCAATATATTCTTCATCGCTTTTCCCCGTAGGGTCGTCCAGCCCCCAATCTTCCCTGTGTTTGCAGGGAAGGTACGGACAGGCGACATTACAGCCCATTGTGACGACAACATCAACCGGGGGAATCTCCCAAAGCAACTTTGGACGCTGTGATTTCTCCATGTCGATCCCGTAAAGCTGCTTCATCAACCGAACGGCATCTTGATTGATCTGCGGCTTGGGTTCCGTTCCCGCCGAATAGCTCTCAAACACATCACCGGCAAGATGTTTTCCCAACGCCTCCGCTATCTGGCTGCGGCAAGAGTTATGGGCACAGATGAATGCGGCTTTTATCATCTTAGCCTCCTTAAAGCATCAACAGGTGGTCGCCCTTCATCTCTCCGGCGCTCCATGCAATCAGTGCGAATTTGCCCTTTGAGTGATCGTCGATTCGATTGAGCCATTCCACCTCTCCTGCCGCTTTTGCTGCCAGCATGGGGTTGGCCGTGTTTGCGCCGTAAAGAGACTGATTAACGACCCACCATTTGGCGGCGATGCCCGCCCGTTTCAAATCATCCTCCAGCCGTAGCGCCTCATAAACGGGAGTCGCTTCCGGCAGGGTCACAATAATAACCTCGGTTTCGTCGGATTTCAGCCGAGGTAGTAACCTCATTACCGATTCGGGAATTTCTCCCTTGGTGCGCTGTATCTCGTGGTTGTAGCTTTGCGTGGATTCCAGCAAAAGCAGGGTGTGGCCGGTGGGCGCGGTGTCGATGACCACTACCTGATCATCGGCCTTTTCCACGATCTCCGCGAAAGCGCGGAACACGGCAATCTCCTGTGTACAGGGGGAACGCAGATCTTCCTCTACATAAGCAATATCATCGTCGCTCATGCCGGACGCATGGGCCTTGGCAAGCACCTCGGACTGATATTTTTTCAGTTCTTCGGCTTCGTCGATATGACTCATGGATACGCCGCTGGTTTCGTCCAGCACGAGTTTCAGATGCGCGGCGGGGTCGGTGGTGGTAAGGTGGACTTTCCTTCCACGCTTCGCAAGTCCCAGCGCGACGGCGGCGGCAACGGTTGTCTTGCCCACGCCGCCCTTGCCCATCGTAAAAATGACGCGCTTGCCCTCCTCCGCTAGTTCGTCTATCACATCGTTCAATACGGGAATATGTGTGGCGTTCATCGTTTGTTTATGGACGGTCACATGGTCGCTGTGAAGCAGGGCGCGCACGTTTTCAATCCCTGTAACGTTATAGGCTCGCAGGGGAACTGTGTATCGAGGGAATGCCCGCAAACTCTCCGGCATAGCCGCAAGAGCGGCCTGCTGTTTTTGATATAAGCTGGAGGATAAGGCGTCGCTGTGCTCCATCAATACGCCGTTGACGACCAGCGTTTGATTGTTGACGCCCAGCGCGGACAGTTCGCCGGAGGCCCGCTCTGCTTCCTTAAACGGTGCGGTTTCGGGACGAGTGACGAGAATCAGCGTGGTCAGGCTTCCGTCTGCCAGTGTTTCTACAGCTTTCTTGTAAATGGCTTTCTTGCTTTCCAAGCCGGAAAGCTGACCCAAGCAGGACGCGCCGTGCGTGCTTTCGCTGATGAAATTACTCCACGCGGACGGAAGCTGGAGCATACGCAAGGTGTGACCGGTGGGCGCGGTATCAAAAATAATATGGTCGTATTCCTGCTGCACCTTACCGTCCGTGATGAAACCGGAAAACTCGTTGAATGACGCGATCTCTATGGTGCAGGAGCCAGAGAGCTGTTCCTCCATATTGGTGATGACCGACGCGGGCAGCTTGCCGCGATAAGGCGCGATCACGCTCTCCCGATACTCGGCTGCGGCCTGTATGGGATCGAGGTTTGCCACATCCAAGTTTGGCACGCCGGGGATGGGCGTCCCCTTGTTGGTCAGTTCCATTGAGAATACGTCCTGCAGGTTGGATGCCGGATCGGTACTGATGAGCAGCACACGCTTGCCACTGTCCGCGAGGGATACGGCGGTGGCGCAGGCAACGCTGGTTTTACCAACGCCGCCTTTGCCGGTATAGAAAAGATATTTTGTCAGTTTGATATTGCGGGGATCAAACAGATTCATTTTAACAGCAGCCTCCCTTGCAACCACAGCCGACGGATTTCTTCTTGGCGGCCTTTACTGTTACGGGCTTGCTCTGATTTCCCAGCACCTCTTCGGGAAGATCGAGAAACTTCGCAAATTCCTCGTTGGTGGGATATCTGCCCGTAATCACGATCTCGCCATCCACCAGCGCGGCGGGTAATCCCTCCGGCCCTTTTGCGTTGATATAGGCGTTGATCGTCTGATCGGTAATAAATTCCGCCGGCGCGCTGCCCAGGTTAAAGCGGTCAACGACCACGCCGTGCTTTTTCAGCGTGTCAAGCACGGTGGAGATACGGAGCAATTCGGGGTCAACGCCCACGCCGCAAAGCCCGGTTGGGCAGCACATGGCAGGTTCAAATATTTTCATTTTTTTCATAGGGGACAACTCCTTCAAAGTAATTATTTGTGTTGGGCATAAATTTCACGAGCAGGATGCCACCGCCATGCATAGCGGCACACAACTGCCAGGTCTTTTTCAAAGGCCGGTCCTTTTGGTTTTTTCTTCGTTCATATCGTATCGCCGGACTTTTCCTGGCGCTGTAATTCGCCCTTATTTACCTTGGCCACGAAATACGTTTCCAAATTCACAGGGAGCTGATAGGCTTCACGCTTCGGCTCGCTCCGTTCACCGCCATAGACTTCCCGGAGGATGGCGTCTACGATCAGCTCCTTCGGCGGGGCCGTATATTCGACGCCGTTATATACCCATACGCGGCAGTCAACGGTATCGCCACAAAGCGCTCCGCAGTCCTCGCAAACCGACTCCTTCAATTCAACGGCAATGTCGTTTCCGTTCACGCGGATGGTAGGTGAGCTTACAAACCGGAACTGAATTGCCAGTTCCGTCGTTGCAATATTCACCTTGTTTACCTTAACCTCATACCCGGCCGCGCTTAATACAACGGCAACGCTGGAAACCGCTTCGTCCAAAGCCTTTTCCGTATCCTGGCATCTGCCGCAAACAGTCGTGTCCAGATACAGAAAATCAATGGAAATCGGCTTTTTCGGCTGTGGTTGCCCGCAGCAATTTTCGGAGGAACAACAGCATTTACTCATTTTCACAACACCCCTTATAGTAATCTGTGTTTTCTCTACAAATACAATTTTCCTTATCGGATGTGATGGCACAGAAAAACTGCTTTGTTTTGTCGATGGTATCCGCATCCAGCGAATAGTACGTCCATTTGCCTACTTCTCTGCCTTTGACAAGCCCGCACTCACACAGGAGCTTCATGTGGTGGGACAGCGTGGATTGGGATATCTCAAACTTCTCTAAAATCTTGCAGGCGCAAAGCTCACCGCAGGAGAGCATATCTATGATCATCGCTCTCCTGGGATCGCCTAACGCCTTGAATACTTTCGTGTTCTCGGAATAGTAGTCCATATCGACACCTCAAATCTATAAACTTCGATACGACTATTATATGCGCCAAATCTAAAAATGTCAATGTGAAGTTGTGCTTATCATAAAAAACTTTTTCCTCACGACAACAAAAAACCCGCAAGATGGCTTCTAAAGCGCCGTCCTGTGGGTTTTATGTTAATTACCAAGTTCCGGAACCTATGCAAAAGCCTTTCCGATAAATCCATTCAGCAAAGCGCCTTCCTTGTCTCGCCTATAAGATTAAGCCTCCATTTTATCAAAGTATTTTCTTTTGAAAAACAATGCAAGATTTACAAGAGAAATCATCACCGGGACCTCAACCAGCGGGCCGATAACCGCGGCAAACGCCTGATCGGACGCGATTCCGAAAACGGCGACAGCTACCGCAATGGCCAATTCAAAATTGTTGCTTGCCGCCGTAAAGGAAAGCGTGACGGTCTGCTCATAATTGATTTTCAGCTTATAGGACATATAAAAGCTGATGAGGAACATGACCGCGAAATATATCAGTAAGGGAATGGCAATCCGTACGACGTGAAGCGGCAAAGCAACGATAAATTGCCCCTTTAAGGTAAACATGATAATGATGGTATACAGCAAGGCGATGAGCGCAAAGGGCGAAATTTTGGGGAGGAACACCTTTTCGTACCATTCCTTGCCTTTCGCCCGCAGCAGGATGAACCTCGTTAAAAATCCTGCGGCAAAAGGGATACCCAGATATATCAGGACGCTTTTCGCGACCTCCCATATTGAAACGTGGATAGCCTGCCCACCCCAAGACAACCCCAGCCATTTAGGAAAGACCGAGGCAAACAGGTAGATGTACACGGAATAGAAAACAATTTGGAATATAGAATTCAGGGCGACCAATGCGGCGCAATATTCGTTGTCCCCTTTCGCCAGCGTGTTCCAGACGATAACCATGGCAATACAGCGGGCAAGCCCGATAATAATCAAGCCGATGGCGTAATTCGGCATATCGGGCAGGAGTAACAGGGCAAGCACGAACATCAATATCGGCCCAACAATCCAGTTTTGAACGAGTGACAGTCCCAAGACCTTTTTGTTTTTTGCTACTTTTCCTATTTCTTCATACTTTATTTTGGCTAAAGGGGGATACATCATGATAATCAGCCCAATTGCAATGGGCCAAGAGATCGTGCCCGTACTCATGTGCTCCAGTGTTTGAGCAAGGCCGGGAAAGAGGAATCCGCCTAAAACGCCGATCCCCATCGCCAAAAAAATCCATAATGTAAGGAATCGGTCAAGAAAAGATAATTTTGCCTTTTTTTCAATATTCATCTCTACGCCCTCCAATATAGTATACTGCGGTCACGACAAAAGAGCATGTCCGTATCAATTTGAACAATTACATAGATCCTGGCCTTTACACTTCTCATATTCAGCTTTATCCTCCACATAGGAAGGCAGTTCTTTTAGTTTCGCCTGAAGGAATTGCCAGAGTTCTTTATATTCATGTGTGAACCGGTCACTAATCCGATAATATGTCCATTGAGCCTCCTTTCGGGCATCCAAAATTCCGGTTTTTTTTAGCACCGTAAGGTGCCGGGAAGCGTTGGATTGTGTCATCTGCAAGGCGGCCTCAATTTCGCAGACACACATTTCCCCCTCCATTACAAGAGATAGAATTCGTAGTCTGCTTTCCTCAGACAAGGCTTTAAAAATATCCACCATACACATGTCACCTCATTTATTCTTATATGATCATACGCTCATATTATATGCCAACTAAAAAAATTTTGCATGTAGTACTTTTTAATAAAAAAGGTAAAGTTTTAACCTGTGTCATAGAGGCCAAAGGGCATAACTCCGGCATTTGATGCAGGCTGGACATTTAATAACGGGATATCATTTTCAAGCCATTTTATTCATTACTTCCAACAGAATGATTTGTACAGCGCTCCCCGCGCGGCCGGCCGGTTCCGTTATTTTTGATCATCAAGATTTCGGCCATTACCGAGAATGCAACTTCTTGCGGGGACATATCGCAAATGTCCAGGCCTACGGGTGCATGCACCCGTTTGAACAATTCAGCGTCATATCCCATTTCTTTAAGTTGACGAAAAATTTCCTTGGCCTTTTTTATACTACCCAGCATACCGGCATAAGCGAATTTTCTTTTTAGGATACCTGCCAATGCCGATTTATCCTGCGTGTGCATAGCGGCTCCGCAAAAATAATATGCGTTGTCGGGGATATCGGCAGACTCAATACCTTCCTCGTAGGAGTCGCAGGTTAATGTCTTGTCAGCATCGCTGTTATCCGCGCATGATTGACAGACATCCAATAATATGGTACGAAAACCGGCGTGCTTTGCCAGTGCAAGCAAGCTGCTGCCAACATGTCCCCCGCCGCACACCACAAGTACAGGCGCGGGGTGTACGATTTCAACGTACAGCCAGGCGGTAAAAGTACAGCCCAAACCGGGATCTTCATTAGTTGGAGTGTGGTGGTATTCCTTCAAATAGGAATTTCCGGAACAAAGCGCTTGTTGAGCATCTTCCAAGGCATCCCGCTCGAAAGAACCCCCGCCAATTGTTCCGAATGTTACACCGTTACCGAGCAATAGCATTTTTTTACCAACGACACAGGGTGAAGTCCCCTCGTTTTTGGCCACATTAAGTACAGCATAGCTTATACCGTTTTTCTGTGCGTCCAGCTGTTCCTCAAGAAGACTATCCATTCATTCACCATCCATTTGCTTTTTTAGAGAGATTAATCGCTTCAACTTCCTGCACCATAAGCCAATAGCGGAGGTACCGGCGGCAACCGCGCCTATGACAACAAACCGCATAGCATACTCTCATTTCTGGCTAATCACAGCTGCATTTTTCATCGATACAGACCTCTACAGACGCTTCCATGATTCCCATTAAGAGGCTGTACGCTGCTTCACATCCTTTTTTGTTTAGGGAGTAGTACATCCATTTCCCCTCACGGCGGCAATTGACCACCCCGGACTCGCATAAGCTCTTCATATGATGGGATAAAGTTGATTGGCTGATCTGCAAATCCTCCAACAACTGGCAGGCGCATTTTTCTCCGCTTTGCAGCAACTCAACGATCAGTAGCCGGTTGGCGTCGCACAGTGCCTTAAACACTTTTACGCTTTCCACATGCCCATTTTCCAATGTACACACCTCACATCTATGGCTATCGATATGATTATTGTACAACCTACATCGATACCTGTCAATATATGTGCAAGAAAAACAGGCTGTCGATTATCCGGCAGCCCGAGGCTATTTAAAGGGAATTATATAGCGGTAAGGATTAGACGCCCACCGTTTTGCTCCTGCGTTCCATTAATACCACATCGTGCCATTCCCCGTTAGGCATTTGGCCGAATTTCTCGCGGATGCCAACCTCCCGAAACCCGCATTTTCCGCACAGTTCCCTGCTTGAGATATTCTCTTTGACGATTTCACCTTGTAGACTATAATAGCCATCCTCTTCCGAACGCCGGATCAATTCCGTCAGAAGTGCGGCTCCTACGCCTTGTTTCCTGCTTTCTTTACGGATATACACGCTCGCTTCGACGATGATCGATTCATAAAAGCGTCTACGAATATGGGATTATGAGCAAAATTTTGGCTGAAGTCACCATGACTTCCTGTGGTGGCGAGTCCATGACAGCTGCCGACGATCCGAGAACCCTCTGCATAGCCCATTTCAATGGCTTGGGCTAATTCCACTAAGCCAAATCCAGTCCAAAATATCGTACCAACGCTACGTATGCTGGTAAATCCCCTACGCAGAGTCTGGCGTAGCGTATTGGCCGTAGCGATCATGCCCCATTTATCTGAATGAGTAAAGAGATCACTACCATAGGTACGCCAATCCATAATATCAGGATGTACATGTGCGTCAATCATGCCCGGGGTAACAGTGAAATGAGAGAGATCAATAACTTCTGTATTAGCCGAAACCGCAAGATTAGCCCCCACTTCTTTGATACGATTATCTTCCACCAGAATATCTACATTTGGTTGGAGTTCCTCGTGGACTCCATCGAACAGCTTGCCACATTTTATTAACTTCATTGGGACGCCTCCTTTTATAATCAATTTTAGAATGTAATACATTCTAAAATTGATTATAATTGATTAATGAATTACTGTCAATAAGTTATCGTTCAAATATCTCTATTGTAAAAGGAATTATTATGTGGTATAAATGAACTATGGAAAATAAAACAGCACAAGCAATTAAATCAGCAAAAACAAAAGAGCGTATTAGTAATTGCGCACAGAAATTATTTTATAAATATGGTTATGATAATGTCACTATGGAGGATATTGCCAAAGCATCACGTACATCCATAGGCAGCATTTATCATTTTTTTACAAATAAAGAATGTCTATCTTTTTATCCTGCCACAATGTTAGATGATAAACACGAGGCATCCTATTCACGGTTGCGTACCAAGGCACTTGAAAAAAATTTGAGTGCCCGTGAGCAACTGATAGATTTTTTTGTCGAAGTACAAGAAAACGCAGCCAGTTTCGGGTCTTTAGCTTTAGCGCAGCTTTATGTTTATGGCCTTCATCAAAAGAACAAAGAGGTCTTAGACTGTAGGAGAAATCGTAAGTTGCCTCAGTTTTTGTTCGAATTAATCAAGGAATGCCGGTCCGAGGGTTCAATAAGATCAAGCCTATCAAATGAAGAAATAGTTCATCAAATTATATACGCTTCACGTGGTCTTATAATAGAATGGATAGTCTGCGGGGAAGGGTTTGATCTGCATGGTCACAGCAGAATAATGATCAAACTGTTATTGGATAATAACGAATAATCGCCTGGCAAAATCACCGTAGAGAAGATGGCAACTTCCCCTCTGGCACTAGCGGCACTACTCTGCGCCGCTGGATAAACGAGTACGACGAGTATGGTGATAGCGCGTTTCCCGGTTCATGGAAACGCACTTTTCAATTCAACATACGAGACCAAGAAGTTACACAAGCAAATAGACGAGCTTAAAAGAGGCTTATCCTCTGCATTTTCTGTAAAAAGCCCTACTGCCATTGGCTCTCACCGGTGGCAGCAGGGCTTTTTACAGGTTGCACTTTTTCACTATCCCTCTAACTTCTGTCGTATCCGGCGATTTACCAGTCCGCTTGATGCGCAATCCCCCTAATGACCTCAGCCCATTCGGCCGGACGGTTCATAAACGAGCCGTGATGCCCCGGAAATCTAACCATCTCACTTGAGAGTTTCTCCGCCATGATCCGCGCCGCTTCAGCGTACCAGGCGTTTCGCTTTAGTCCGTATCGGCTGCAACCGATATACAACTTCGCGCCGCCAGCCTTTGCCGCTTCAAAGTCCGGCTCATATCCCGTAACAGGCAACAACTCGTTGAGCAAAAGCACGTCGGTGGCGTCCGCTCTGCTTATTCTGGCAGGTTCGTTTTCCAGTTTCTCTTGCTTCACAAATATCCTGACCTTGATCGTTGCCCAAAGAATGGGGTAAACAGGCAATTCAACGCCATAGAAAAACCGCTTCGCGCCGGCGGAAGAACCCCTTTCCTTGGCTAGCTTGTGACATGAACCAAAGAAATCCCTCCACTTTCCGGCTTCAGGCAGCACCGATGCGACAGGAGCCTCGTGGATGACGGCCGCATGGACATGCTCGGGAAAGGCCGTAGCCATGTCCAAGGCAATGACGGCGCCGCTGCTATTGCCAACGACAAAGGCCTTTGATTCCCCCAACTCGCTCAGGATAGCCACGGCGTCGCGGCTTTGCTGGCGTATGCTGAAATCATTGGGGAAATGCCTCGTACTCCTTGCGTTA
>Ga0228535_1001814_pt1 | contig 27113 bp, 24 predicted proteins | sample SJ1metagenome_FD_168457 | JGI IMG/M metagenome (GOLD analysis project Ga0228535, IMG submission 168457) | Enriched culture of PCE-dechlorinating microbial communities from Ithaca, New York, USA - SJ1 | ecosystem: Engineered > Modeled > Simulated communities (microbial... > Unclassified | place...
CCGCCTGGCCCGGTTCAACGTTCAGATCGGGGTCATCGACAGCCGGTTCTTCAACGGCCTGCCGATCCCGGGGGGCGCGGCCGTGGTGGGAACGGGGATCGTCCTGTACTACTACCTCGGCGGCGAGGGACCCTTTCCGGAGCTGTGGATCCTGATCGGCTCGGTGGCCCTGGCCCTGTGCATGGTGAGCAGCATCAAGTATTACAGCTTCAAGGATCTGAATTTCTTTTCGAGAAAGCCCTTCATGTCCTTCGTCCTGATCATCCTGATCCTGGCGATCGTGGTGGCCAACCCCGAGATCATGCTGTTCACCTTCGCCTTCGGATACAGCCTCTCGGGTCCGGTATGGCTGTTGTACCGCCTCATGAAGAAGGTCGTCGTGGATATGCGGTCGAAGAAGAACCAGTATGAGGACCATCTGGTCTAGCGGCGCGCCGGGAATGAAAGCGTCCTATTCGGGACAGGGGAAAGGGTTATGAAAAATTATCATGTTGCGGTGGTCGGTGCCACGGGGGCCGTGGGCAATGAGATGATCAAGGTTCTTGAACAGCGCCAGTTTCCAGTGGGCAAGCTGACCCTCCTGGCCTCTGAACGATCCAAGGGCAAGGAACTGACCTTCAGGGGGAAGGCCTACCCCGTGGAGGTGCTGGACGAGAACTCCTTCCAGGGCGTTCAGATCGGCCTCTTCTCGGCGGGCGGAAGCACCAGCGAGAAGTTCGCCCCGATCGCCGCCAAGGCGGGATGCGTGGTCGTCGACAACACCAGCGCCTTTCGGATGGTGCCGGAGATCCCCCTGGTCGTGCCCGAGGTGAACCCCGAGGACATCGCCCTGTACAAGAGCCGGGGGATCATCGCCAACCCCAACTGCTCGACGATCCAGATGGTCGTGGCCCTCAAGCCGATCCACGACGCGGCCCGGATCAAGCGGATCGTGGTGTCCACCTACCAGGCCGTCTCCGGGACGGGCAAGAAGGCCATCGAGGAGCTCGAACTCCAGACGCGCGCCGTCATGGGCGGGCAGAAACCCGTGGCCAAGGTCTATCCCCATCAGATCGCCTTCAACTGCCTGCCCCATATCGACGTCTTCCTCGAGAATGGCTACACCAAGGAAGAGATGAAGATGGTCAACGAAACCAAGAAGATCCTGCACGATCCCGGCATCGCCGTCACGGCGACGACGGTCAGGGTGCCGGTCTTCCACAGCCACTCCGAGGCCGTGAACATCGAGACCGAAAAGAAGATCACCGCCGCGGAGGTCCGCAAGCTCCTGTCCACGGCCCCGGGCGTCAAGGTCGTCGATGACCCGAGTTTCAAGATCTATCCGCTGGCGGTCGATGCGGCCGGTGGGGACGACACCCTGGTGGGCCGGATCCGGGAGGACGAATCCATTCCGAACGGGATCAACCTCTGGGTCGTGGCCGACAACATCCGGAAAGGGGCAGCGCTCAACGCGGTCCAGATCGCCGAGATCCTGATCCAGAAGTATCTATGAGGATCGTCGGGGGCCAGGCCAGGGGGAGGACGCTCCGGCTGCCGAAAGGTTGCCGAATCCGGCCCACCGCCGACCGGGTCAAGGAGTCCCTCTTCGATATCCTCCAGCCCCTCGAAGGAGAATGCTTCCTCGACCTCTTTGCAGGCTGCGGCAGCGTCGGATTGGAGGCCCTGAGCCGGGGCGCCCGTTTCGCCGGCTTCGTCGAGAAGCAGAAGCGCCTGGCCGATGCCATCTGCACGAACCTGCGCCTCCTGGAATACGAGGAGCGGGCGGAGGTCGTCCCGGCCGATGCCGGGGTTGGAGTCCGGCATTTCGTCCAGAGGGGGCGTCGGTTCGACATCCTCTTTGCCGATCCCCCCTATGATGAAGGATTTATCCCCCTGATCGTCGACTGGCTGAAGGGGGGGGAGCTCCTGACCGAAAGCGGCATCGCCGTGCTGCAGCATTCGGTGCGGGAGACGCTGGAAGGGACCCTCGGGGAACGGGCGGTCCTGGCCGACCAAAGGCACTACGGCGATACGGTGCTGTCTTTCTTAAAAATCAAAGGACAAAAGGAATCCCGTCTATGAAGAAAATCGCGGTCTACCCGGGTTCATTCGACCCCATCACGAACGGTCACGTGGACATCATCAAGCGGGGACTCAGGATGTTCGACGAGCTCATCGTGCTGATCGCTTACAATCCTAACAAGAAGGCGCTCTTCTCCGTGGAGGACAGAGTGGAAATGATCCAGGAGGTGATCCGCGACTGCAAGAACGTCCGCGTGGACAGCTTCAGCGGGCTCCTGGTGGACTACGTCAAGGGGGCGGGGGCCAACGTCATCCTCAGGGGGCTGCGCGCCCTTTCGGATTTCGAATACGAGTTCCAGTTGGCCCTCATCAACCGGAGGCTGAACCGGGACATCGAGACGGTGTTCCTCATGACCGGATACAAGTGGTTCTACACCTCCTCGACGATCATCAACGAGGCGGCCAGCCTCGGGGGATCGGTCAAGGGCCTGGTGCCGGAGATCGTCTATCTGAAGCTGCAGGAAAAATTCGCGTAGGGATACACGGCGGACGGCGGTCCATGCCGGGACATCAAAGCAGGAGGATGAGCCTATGGGCGGATTGTTCGGTGTGGTATCCCGGGAGGACTGCACCAAGACCCTCTTTTACGGGACGGATTATCACTCCCATCTCGGCACGGAGAACGCCGGCATGGCGGTCTTCGGGGCGGGAGGGTTCTCCAACGCGATCCACCGGATCAGCCAGGCTCAGTTCAAGTCCCGGTTCGTGGACGACTATCAGACGATGGAGGGCCGGATGGGGATCGGCGCCATCGACGACCTCTGCCCCCAGCCCCTGATTATCCGGTCGAAGTTCGGGACCTACGCCCTGGCCGCGACGGGCCTGATTACCAACCGGGACGAGCTGACCGGGAAGCTCCTCGATCAGGGGGCCTCCTTCAGCGGGACGGCCGACGGGGGCGTCAACAACGTCGAGCTGATCGCCGCCCTGATCAACCAGGGCGAGGACATCGTGGACGGCATCTTCCAGATGCAGGAGGTCGTCCGGGGTTCGGTCTGCCTCCTCTTGATGACCGAGGACGGGATCTATGCGGCGCGGGACCGCTACGGGCGCTTTCCCCTGGTCATCGGCCGCAGGACCGGCCAGGACGGCAACCCGGACGGATACGCCGCCGCGACGGAGTCCTGCTCCTTCCCCAACCTGGGCTACCAGCAGGCCCGTTCGCTGGGGCCGGGGGAGATCGTCCGCCTGGACGCCAACGGCATCTGGAACGAAAGGCCGATGGGGCCGGAAAAGCAGGTCTGCGCCTTTTTGTGGATCTACACGGGCTATCCGACCTCGGTCTACGAGGGGGTCAGCGTGGAGAACGCCCGGGAGCGGTGCGGCCGGGCCATGGCCAGGGCCGACCATGTCGAGGCGGACCTCGTGGCGGGCGTCCCGGATTCCGGGGTCGGCCACGCCATCGGATACGCCATGGAATCGGGGCTGCCCTTCCGCAGGCCCCTGGTCAAGTACACGCCCGGCTACGGCCGGAGCTACACGCCCCCCTCCCAGGACATCCGGGACCTGGTCGCGACCATGAAGCTCAGCGCCGTGCAGGACGTGATCGAGGGCAGCCGGATGGTGGTCTGCGAGGACTCGATCGTCCGGGGGACGCAGCTCAAGAACTACACGATCCGCAAGCTCTGGGACAACGGGGCCAAGGAGATCCATATCCGCCCGGCCTGTCCGCCCCTGATGTTCCCCTGCATCTACGCCTCGTCCACGCGGTCCGCGGCCGAACTGGCCGCCCGCCGCGCGATCGGCGACCTGGAGGGCGGAAAAGCGGCCGATCCGGAGCCCTATCTGGACCACACCTCGAAAGCCTATCAGAACATGGTCGAATGGATCCGGAAGGACCTGAACGTGACCTCCCTGGCCTACCTCCACATCGATGCGATGATCGCCGCGATCGGCCTGCCGGAAGAGCAGCTTTGCCTGCACTGCTGGCGGGGAAGGTAGCCCCCTTTCGCCGGCATCCCGCTTGCCAGCATCCCGCTCAAGGCGGGCGCCGCGTTCCAGCCGCAATGCCCACTTATGCCGCATCGCTGGCCCGGGTGGTCGAAAAAGATATTTGGCGACAAGCGTAATCTAATAGGTCGCAACAAGACTTAGCTTCATGTACCTGATGAAGATATGGGATTCAGTTGTATAGTAGATTTTATTTGATAATTGTGATAGATGTGTATCACAAATATAAAAGGCAGCTAGATAAGTTCCATCCCGTATAATCATACCGGAGGGAAATATGGACTGGCGTCCGAGGCCCCTTTCTTCAAAGACGAGGAGAGGGGCCTTTTTGTTCTTTAATGACCCTTTCTCATCTCAGTTCGAGACGTCATTCATAACCTAACGGCAGCGGTAGAACAGATTTACCGGTTTTACGAAGGTTGCCTTTTGTCCTTATTATCAGGATATGCGAAACAGGAAGATCATGTAACTAGATGACATTACGTAAGATAAAATAGGAAGGAATAATAATGTCTGTTTCTGAATGATATTCAAAACACCGGAAAAACTAACCTTGTAGACTAATTGATCGCTCAGGAGACAAAAATGACTGAGACACTTCCTGCAATCCTTATAACACCTTCCAAAGAGATGTTCCCAGTCCTAGTAAGCCAGGAGACTAATCTCCTACAACAAGCTCGAAAACTTTTCGATGCGGAGTTCTATGATCACTCCTTACTCGATATTTGGAATGCGTCGGTACACAACCTGCGGAGAAGAGTCGAAGCCTATGGTGTTGACTTGTTTCTATCCGTAGTGAAAGATGAGCCTGGGCGCAAACGTTACGATCTCTCAGGCGACACGCTGAATGAGCGTTGGCAGGATGTTGACGATCTTACTTTAATTTCTGGTGCCACAAGTTTAGGATTGCTGAATAGGAAGGCAGGAAAGGCGTTGGAGATGATCAACTGGATGAGGAACCATGCGTCTCCTGCACATGGAACTGACTCCAAGGTGGAGAAAGAGGATGTTATGGGGCTTGTTCTGCTACTGCAGAAGAACCTCTTTGAGTCTCCTCTACCTGATCCCGGACACTCGGTTTCTTCCTTGTTCGAACCGGTCAAGACAACGACGCTTTCAAAGGAGCAAGAGGACCTGCTCAGAGATCAAGTACGAGGCCTTCGTCAGCAGGATTTGCGGATCTGCTTCGGATTCATGCTGGACATGCTCTGCTTGGGCAATGAACCGGCGCTCCAGAATACCAAGAGTCTCTTCCCTTTGGTTTGGGAACGGGTGACTGAAGATCTCAAAAAAACCGCTGGAATCAAGTATCATCAGCTCAGCATAAAACCAGATACCGATGAGAGCTTAGACAAGGGCAGCCGAGTCCGCCTCCTAGAGTTTCTTATCAAAGTTAACGGCATTCAATACATCCCCGATGCAGCTCGCGCCGTGCTCTTCAGACACGCCGCAAAGCAACTGGCTAAGGCGAAAGACACTTCCTACGGATGGTCTTCCGAGGTCACCGCTGCCGCAACCCTAAAACAATTAGGCCCCAATGTGCCTTCTATATGTTTCGAGGAGGTCTATCAGGAGATTCTTGCCGTATGGTGCGGGAACTATTGGGGGCGGTCGGGTGCCTATGCTCTCTTACAAACGTTTATAGACCGACTTAACACTGATCAAATTCGGTCACTGGTTTCCATGTTCAAAAGAAATACACGCGTTCGAGATGAACTTCACCAAACAAAACCAAAGGCAAGAGGCATCGAACTGCTGAATGCTCTTCGAGAGCGAGTCACAATCGCGTCTCATGTTAGCGAGGTTGACAGTGCAATCAAGAGCCTTGAAGAGATGTGAGCGAACAACGGCATGTACCGGATCGCTGACGTTCCCGGTAATGCCTACGTTCGGCCGCGCTGCGTGTGCCCGAACGCCTGAGACAAAAAGCATGGAACCTACTATAGATTGTCCTCACTGTGCAAAAGTATACCCGCGTAGGCAGCTCCACTGCCCTTCCTGTGGTCAAATTGGAGTCCCAAAGCTTTATAAATATCTGCCTTATAATGCCCACTCCCTATCATTGCTCATAAACAAACAGATCTGGTGTCCCAAAGCCAAAACACTTAATGATCCTTTTGAATTTAACTTTCATTTGACCGCTACAAATCTTTGGGGCATTCCAATCAACCAAGCCTCGCTAGAAAAAACAAAGAATGACCTCAAAGAACTCGGTGTTGTATGTTTTAGTGAAATCAATAACGATATTCTGATGTGGTCCCACTATGCTGATGGCCACTCCGGCTTCTGTATTGAATTTGAACGTTCAGACAACAATGATCTGGGTAAATGGGATTATTGTTTGCCTGTCACCTATGACGCTGTCGAAGCTCCTTCCTTTGACCCTCCATGTCTTGAGGAGAGGGCTTCAGTCGCAAAGATAGTTTCAAGCAAAGCCCCCAATTGGAGCTACGAAAAAGAATGGCGACTAATAATATCTCGCGAATTCGCCGATGGCCTCATATCGTTGCCTGCGAGAATTACTGCTGTGATATTTGGCTGTAAAATGGATGATACAAGGCGTCGCACAATTGCGAACATTCAAGGTCGTGATGTGTCCTATTTGGAGGCGGTTCAACTTAAGGACAGTTGCGGCTTAAGCATCAAACAGATATTATTTGAGGCTGTTATTGAATAGAATTTCTAACCTGTCACTTCACCGGAGCGCTGCCGCGCCCCGCGAGTTCTATGTTCTGAGGGGGCATAAATGCCAAATTTACTCAAGATGACAGAAGAAGACTTCTTGAAGGATGATCCTCTCAGGGAATTTCACGTATGGTGGGATAATATCACCGACGAAGATATCGGAGAATTAGAAACAACGCTAGAATCTGCTGACAGAGAAGAACAACTTCAGAAAATTTTGACAAGAATCCCCATCCTTCTGGTTCAAAATATGAGAGGTGGTCATGGTCGCTGGGTTATTCCGAAAAAGAAATTAGGCGCAGAGTATGTAACAGACTTTGTTGTCGGGGAAAGACACTCTTTCGGATTCGATTGGATAGCTGTAGAGCTAGAAAGTCCAAAATCAAAGATGTTCACGAACAAAGGTGACCCTACAAAGCAACTTACACACGCTATTAAACAAATACAAGATTGGCGTGCATGGCTCAAGAGAAATCAGGACTATGCGGCAAGAGAACAAGCCAAGGGTGGTTTGGGATTAACTGATATAGACTCTAACGTTCGGGGGATGATTCTGATTGGCAGAAGAAGTGCGGACAAGTCTACCCATGAGTTGAGGCGGCAAATGGTTCAGGATTTGAAAATAGGAATTCATTCTTATGATACACTGGTCGAGTGGGGACGTTCAAGGGTCAACCATAGAAGAAAATGACAAAAACACCGAACAGGGGCAATACACCTGATCGCTACGCTCCGGGTGATCTTTTCGTTCGGCCGCGCTACGCATGCCCGAACGGAAAGTTGCGCGGTTGCCCCCACCATTACCATTGCACTTTTCAATCCGTAACCCTTAATTCTTAGGGCTGCCTAATATCGAACCTTTGTAGATGTAAGAGGTAGATTGGTGGCGGGAGGGGACAGATAGTGACATTTCTACGGAGTACTTCCTGTACCTGATGAAGATGTGGAATTCAGCTGTATAATAGATTTTATTTGATAATTGTGATACCGGAAAAACCAAGTTCGCAGATTAATTGTTATGCCAAAGATAGGAGAACTTGAATGCAGGTCATAGTCGCCCTCGCAATCTTCTGCTTTGTGATAGTCATATGGCGCATAGTTTACGTAAAACGGGGCAACATTAGTTTTTGGCAACTTGCTGCCAATCAACCCGATGCCGCCTATGAATGGATCCAGGGCCGCTCGGACTGGCTTGTCCTTCGTGCAGATGACCCTAAAGTAAAGGCGCTAGAAGAACTGCCGCACCTCGTCGGCCCTTTCAAGTTGTCGGTGCCCAGCGCGGGTGGTATCGTTGCGATATTTGCAGAACAAGAATCGATTGATGAATCTCAAAGAGAATTCACGGACTCATTTGCCAGTGTTGGGAACGAAGCTGCTTTCCCATGGTTAAGTTGGGCTGCCATGCTCTATCCGGTCGTCGCTATGATCGTGGTTTATGTTCGGGGAGCGCAGTTCTTCGCGACGCTTGGGTATGGTTTCGCCAATCTTGGCTATCTTCTGTTCGGCTCCGGCATAGTCTTCGGTAGCTTCCGCGCTCTCGGTTTTGAATATAGGATCCCAACCTTGATTGCAGCTGTCGCTGTTTGGATAGTCGGCACTGTATTAAGTAACCTGTAAAAGATATACGATATGAGTAGGTGATGCCGTGCGCCCCGACGAAGCATTCGTAGCTGGTGCCCTTGTAGATTTCCTTGGTGGACCCTCGTGTGCATCCGCCTTCGACGGTGAAGATCCGCCCGATCTCTACCTCACGTATGGTCCATCTCGCGTAGGCGTGGAGGTGACTCGTCTCTCGCAGTTCACCTTCGAACCAGACGGCGGCTTAGCCAACCGAACGACCCAGGATTTCTTCGCCCTGCGACTGATCGAGGAGATAAATGACAAAATTGGGCCTTCAATTCCCGATGGTATCAGCCTCTACGTCGGTTTGTGGATGCCCGTTTCTAATGCAGTGAAATTCCGAAAAGGTTTGGCGGAGTGGGTTACCGAAATTGCTTCGGCCCTACAGAAGGGTACGAAGTGGGAACGGAAAATCGAAGGGTGTAAAATAACAGTTTCGGTTATTCCTGAGCGTCCTTCCGGCAAGAAGATTGTGGGGCATGTGGCTAATACAAAATCCTCGGTAGACATCTGTCTCAACGCTCGTCTGGTTCTCGAAGATCGCATCCGCAGGAAGAGTGAGATTTGTGCAACATTACCAAAGCCCATCTGGCTCGCCGTGCTGAATGACTACTGGCTTGCCGATGTCGATTCTTACACTATCGCCTATCGACAGCTTGAGTTGACTCACTGCTTCGAACGGATCATTCTGGTGTCTGAAGATGGCAAGGCCAATGAGCTTGCCAGCAAAGTATAACTACCGGATGCAGGCGACTCCTTACAGTCGCGGCTGATCCAGGCAGGCGTTGCACTTTTCAATCCGTAATCCTTAATTCTTAAGGCTGCCTGATACCGAACCTTTGTAGGTTCCTTCAACGCTTCGGCAAGCCATAGGAATTTCCGTATTCCATTACATTCCCCGAGTTATAATAAGCACCTCCCTATAATCAGCACCTCCCCAGAGACCTCAGCAGCAAAAAATATGGAGGTGTGCCATGACGATAAAAGAAGCGATAACCCTGTTCAAATATTATCTTCCGTCGAACCATAAACAGAGGACCATCGATAGCTGCACTCTCCTTCTTGAGTGATTCAATGTGATTTATGCAGAGAAAGCCTTCGACCGGATCAGCCCTGACGAGATATTCCATAGCAATCCCACAAGATTTTAGATCGAGAAACGGGGGATGAGATAATCTATAACACGAAAAGACAGCGGGATCGTTTGATACCGGAGCTTCAGGCCAGGTGCGGGCTAAGGATTGGAGAATTGTTGAAGATCAAAGCGTCCGACGTTTCCGGCAGGACCATCACTACCCCGAGGGCCGGCTCCGCAGGGTCAAGTTTATAAGTTATTGACTGAAATGTTGTTTTTCTGATACTGACTATTCATGCTATATTTCAATTATTAATCGGGGCAAATTGAATGAGAAGTAAAGGTAACAAAGTGGGGAGGGACGATGACAAACAGAAGTAGCTTAAGGCGATTGATGCTGTTGGGGTTCTGTATGGTCATATCCGGCTGCGTCCAGGCAGTAAAGATGCTTACCCCAGCGATTGTACCGCTGGCTTCCGAGCAGGCTGATAAGGAAGCCAAGCGCTTTCAGCCCCAGCGGGGCAAGGCATCCATCTATGTCATACGGGAGGACATTTTCGCGGGACAGGATCTGCTCTTCCAGGTAAGCCTTGATGGAAAGGAGCAGGGAAAGCTCTCCCGGGGCACCTTTTTTCTCTTTACCGTGCCACCTGGCGAGCACATTATAAACGCGGGGGGAACTGAGCCCGGCAGAGACACCGAGAAGATCTATGCAGTAGAAGGCGGGATATATTATCTGGAGATAAGGCCGAAATCGGGTTTGATGGGATCACCTGCAAAAATATTCCGTATTGACCTGAAACGGGGCAGGGAGATGATTTTGGAAGGCAAGCGCGCCGAAGTTCAACCAACTGAGTGATGGAACCATTCCTGTTTCCTGAATGTCCGAATGGAAAACATGCGTCTTCCTGTAAGCGGGCGTTTAAGAAACACGATTCACATCCAACAATCACCGGTGATGCCTGGTATATTTGATGAGAATCCTGCATTAACATCCAAGAAGACGCCCCCCTGTACTTCCACTCCATAAAATCACATTCATATCAGAAGCAATCCGTTGTCCTGTTTTCAGACGGTCATTTCAAGCCTGAGGTATGTCAGAAGTGACATGTTGAAGCTATTAATTTATCAGCGTATATTACGATTAACCGATGTAATCTTGTTCTCTCAAACCGGCAGTTTTCTCCACTCAATTAGGGAGCATATAGGAGATTTTAAAAGCGTCTGAAAGAAACCGTTTAACAAAACCCTTGGATACCTGATCAGAAGTCTAACCTTTTTTTCATGAACAGGAGGGGAATTATGGCGAAGATGTTGATGATTTACCCTGATCGCTGCACGGGATGCCAGAACTGCACCTTGGCCTGTTCTGCATTTCATGACGGCGAATTTCGTCCCCACACCTCCCGGATTCAAGTGACCACATGGGAGACTGAGGGTTTTTCCATGCCCACGACTTGTCAGCAGTGTGAGGACGCGCCATGTGTGGCGGTCTGCCCGACGGGGGCCATGCATGACGATCCGCCCATCAATCGTGTGGCCTGGGATGAAGTTAAGTGCATCGGCTGTCGTATGTGCACGTTAGCCTGTCCCTTCGGTGCAGTGGTCTTTGAAACGGCCCGCCGTCGGATCATCAAGTGCGACCTCTGCGACGGGAAGCCTGAATGCGTGACCTTCTGCCCCAATAAGGCATTGGATTACGTCGAAGAAACAGACGCCGCCCGAGACCGTAAGAAGGCCGTCGCCGTAGAGTTCAAGAAAACCTTCGAGGAGGTGAACTGATATGTACGGATGGATTGGCTGTTATTTGAGAATCGATCTGAAAAGCGGGACCGTGTGCAAAGAAGTTCTCTCCGCCGAACTCGCGAAAAAATATCTTGGCGGCCGTGGTCTCGGAACGCATTTCATGATGACCGAGGTGGATCCGAAAGTGGATCCTTTAAGCCCCAAGAACAAACTGATCTTTGCCGCCGGACCTCTTTCCGGCACCAATGCGCCTTCCGCCAGTCACTTTGACGTGGTCAGCAAAGGTCCGCTCAACGGGACCATCGCCGCTTCCAGCTCCGGAGGCATATTCGGCCCCATGCTGAAATACGCCGGATATGACATGATCATCCTGGAGGGCAAATCGGAAAAACCGGTATACGTCTGGATTTGTGACGATGTCGTAGAGATCCGCGACGCCGCCGGGATATGGGGGAAGACGGTTCCGGAGACGACGGAAGCCATCCGGTCGGCCACGGACGAAGAGGCCAGCGTGGCTTGCATCGGCCCCGCCGGGGAGAGGCAGGTGCTGTTTGCCAACGTCATGAATGAATGCGGCCGGGCGGCAGGCCGAAGCGGTGTCGGCGCCGTGATGGGCTCCAAAAATCTCAAGGCCGTTGCCGTTCGGGGTACGGGCGCCGTTCGGGTTCCCGATCCCAAGGCATTCCGTGATGCCGTTCTGAGGGCGTCGGCGAAGATCAAGGCCAACGGTGTCGGCGGCGCGGGACTGCGGATCTACGGAACCGATGTCCTTGTCAACATCCTCAATGAGTTGGGCGGTCTGCCCACCAGAAACTTTATCGACGGCCATTTCCCGACAGCGGATAAGGTGGGGGGAGAGTCGCTGACGAAGAACATTCTGACCCGGCCCCGCGGCTGTTTTTCCTGCATCATCAGTTGCGGCCGGGCCACCAAGGTGACGAATCCGAAATTCGCCGGCCAGGGAGAAGGTCCCGAATATGAAACGGCGTGGGCTTTCGGCCCGGATTGCGGAATCGACGATCTGGATGCCGTCACCAAGGCCAATTATATTTGCAACGAATACGGGATGGATACGATTACGATGGGAACCACCATCGCCTGTGCAATGAATTTATTTGCCGACGGGGTGATCGCCGCAAAGGATACGGACGGAATCAACCTGAACTTCGGTGATGTGGATGCGATGATGGCGATGGTTCGCAAAACCGCCGAGGGCGAGGGGTTCGGGAAGAAACTGGCCCTGGGAAGTTATCGTCTGGCGGAAAGTTACGGACATTCCGAATACTCCATGACCTGCAAGAAGCAGGAAATGCCTGCCTATGATCCGCGGGCCGTTCAGGGTATCGGACTTAATTTTGCCACGGGTAACCGCGGCGGCTGCCATGTTCGCGGCTATACCATTTCGCCCGAGGTGTTGGGGCAGCCGGTCAAGCTGGATCCGCGCGTGACGGAAGGGAAAGCCGGGCTCGATATCACTTTTCAGGACCTTACCGCGGCTCTGGATTCCTCGGGAATGTGCCTGTTTTCCACCTTCGGCCTTGGTGCGGAAGATATCGCCGACCTGCTGAGCGCCGCGACCGGCATCACCTTTACAACGGAAGAATTCATGAAGATAGGGGCGCGTATCTGGAATCTGGAGCGCCTCTTCAATCTCAAGGCGGGATTGACGTCAGCGGACGACAAGCTGCCGGAACGCCTCGTGAAAGATCCCATACCGACGGGACCGTCCAAGGGCCTGGTCAACCGGCTCGGCGAGATGCTTCCGGAGTACTACAAGCTGCGGGGGTGGGATGCCGTTGGCGTGCCGACCAAGAATACTCTGGCCGACCTGGGATTGTAGGAGGGCAACCGATGAAATACGTAATCATCGGAGCAGGGCCGGCAGGATTGAACGCGGCAGCGACTCTGCGTCATGTCGATCCGGGGGGCGTCGTTACCATGCTTTCCGGCGAAGGGACGCCCCCCTACGCCAAAATGGTTCTTCCCTACCTGCTGGCCGGGGTGATGGAGGAAAAGAATTTATACTTGCCCGTGCCCGAGGGAGTGAACTTTCGCAGGGACTGCAAAGTCACCCGGATCCATCCGCAGCAGCGGACAATCGAGACCGGCAACGGGGAGACCATGGAGTACGACAGGCTTCTGGTCGCCACAGGCGGGGTTCCGGAGAGGCCTGCCGTCAAGGGAAACGATTATCCCTTCGTATTGACCATCCGGGATCTTCCCGATGTCCGGCGGATTCAAGAACTGCTGAAGGGGAAGAAGACAAAGGGCCGTGCCGTGATCGCCGGTGCAGGTCCCGTGAGTATGGAAACAGGGGATGCCCTGCACCGGCTGGGCATGAGGATTACTCTGGTGGTGACCTCGAACCGTGTTTTTTCGGCCATGCTGGATGTTCAGGCTGCGGCCGTCGTGGAGAATCATCTCCTGAAGCAAGGGGTGGATGTTCTCAAAGGTGAGGACATCGTCCAAATCGATGCCGGAGGCAAGGTAACGCTGAGTTCCGGGAAGACGCTGGACTGCGACCTGGTCGTCTTCGGCAAGGGAGTCAGTCCCTGCGTCGCTTTCCTTGCCGAAAGCGGAATTGCCGTCCGGCGCGGGCTTGTGGTCAATGAATACATGGAGACCAATATCCCCGGCATCTTTGCCGCCGGTGATGCCGTGGAAACGAAGGATCTGGTTGCCGGCGATCGGAGGGTCAATGCCCTCTGGCCTGTCGCGGTCGAGCAGGGGCGGATTGCCGCGTTGAACATGGCGGGAGTTGCGGCAAGCTACGAGGGAAGTCTCTCCAGAAACATCATGCGCGTCTTCGATCTGTCCGTCTTCGTTGCCGGACAGGGACGAGCGGACGGACCGGAAGTCAAAGTCTCCTCCGGCTCTGATTTCTATCGAAAAATAGTCCTGGACAAAGGGGTGCTGAAGGGATTTATCTTTATCGGAAATATTCGTCATGAAGGCCTCTACCGGGGCATGCTTCAGAGTGGGATGGATGTCACGCCCTTTGCCGACGTTCTTCTCAAAGGAGCCTTCGCCTATCCCCGCTTGCAGCGCCGGGCCATGCGAATATGACCGGAAGGTAAAAAAGGGATGAAAATTACCGTAAGGGCTTTTGCCGATTACCGGGAGATCATCGGCAAGGAAACTGAACTTGTCTTGCCGGAAGGAAAGAGGATCGGAGAGCTGCTTGCAGATCTCTATGACCGCCACCCGAATCTACGGCGGGAAATGTGTACCACGACCGGAGAGCTCAAGGAATTCATAAACATTTTCATCAACGGCCGCAACATCGCTTTCCTGGACGATATGGCCACTCCTCTGGCTGATGGTGATACCGTTACCCTTTTTCCCCCCGTGGCCGGGGGATAAACGGCAAAACTTCGTCTCCCACGCAGCCAGCCTCCGACACTTGGCCGGCACCCAGCGGGGATCGAAACGGTATCCGAACGTGGACCCGTTACACGACCAGGACATCGACAAGGTCTAGGAGTCGGCCGAGGCGGGATAAATCAGCTTACTTGACAATCCTGCGTACCAGTATTCATGTCTCTTCTTTGAATCTCCTTATGTTTAAATTGCGAATCCAATATCGTTTGTACGGATTGGTACCAATGCGACACGATTACGGACCATGATTTAGCATAGAATTATTCTTGAAAATCAGGAACAAACAAACGAATGGCCACAAATAATCAGGTTATAGGAATCCACTCTTTCGAATCGCCATGCTTGGATAATGTCATTTTCTCAGCGCTTGTGATAGAAGACGGATAATAGAGAATATAAAAAATGATAGGAGGAATGGCTGATGAAGGTTATTGCTGTTAACGGAAGCCCCAGAAAAAAGTGGAATACAGCCACACTCCTGCAAAAGACCCTTGATGGAGCAGTGTCACAGGGAGCTGAAACGGAAATCTTTCATTTGTACGAATTGAATTATAAGGGATGTATCAGTTGCTTCGCCTGCAAAACCAGGGATGGCCAAAGTTATGGGAGGTGTGCCGTAAAGGATGACCTCAGCCCGATCCTAAAGAAGGTCGAGAATGCCGATGCCATGGTTTTGGGTTCTCCGATCTACTTAGGGACCGTAAGCGGGGAGATGAGGTCATTTATGGAACGTCTGATTTTTCCGTATCTGACCTATACCGATCCACAGGATACGCTGTTCCCCCGTAAAATCCGGACCGGCTTCATTTATACAATGAATGCCACAGAGGACATGGCTAAAGAACGCGACTATGCCGGATACATCATGACCACGAGAATGATCATGAAGCGGATTTTCGGCTCCGCAGAGGCACTATGCAGTTACGACACCTGTCAGTTTGATGATTATTCGAAATATGTTGCCACGCGTTTCGATCCTGGCAAGAAAGCCAAGAGGCGGGAAGAAGTATTTCCGGTAGATTGCCAGAATGCCTTTGCAATGGGGGCCAGGCTTGTCAGGGAACGCGAGTAATTTTAACACATTAAGATTACCGGAAAGTTGTCACCGCTTTTCGTTCGGCTTGCATGGATAAAGGAGATATACGCATGGACATGTGGAAGTTCTTCGACATCACGCATCGGGATCACGTTCTCTGCAATCCGATGAGCCTTGAGAAGCTTGAACAGCTTATCGCACTGATGCCCCTGAAACCCGGGGCATGCGTGCTCGATATCGCCACCGGAAAGGGCGAGTTTCTCATCAGGCTTGCAGAGCGGTACCGGCAAATCAAAGGGACGGGAATCGATTTCTCTCCCCACTTCATTGCCGATGTCCGCAGGAAGCATCAGGAACGGGTTCCGGATGCCCAACTCAATTTCCTGGAGATGGACGGGGCCAAGTATGTCCCGGAGGCCCTGGAAAGCTTCGATCTGGCAGCCTGCATCGGTGCGAGCTGGATTTACGGCGGGCATCGGGGGACGTTGGACGCGCTGCAGAAGATGGCAGCCCCGGAAAGCTGGATCGTCGTGGGAGAGCCGTACTGGCGTCATGAGCCGGAAAAAGAGTATCTGGAAGCGATCGGAATGAAACGGAGCGACCTCGGAACCCATGACCAGAATGCGGAAGCCGGGCTGGAGTTCGGATTGGAGGCGGTCTACACGCTCGTCAGCAGCCGGGATGACTGGGATCGGTATGAAGGGTTGCAGTGGTATGCTGCGGAAACCTGGGCGAGCGATCACCGGGATGATCCGGATGTGGAGACCGTACTGAAGCAAGTGCGCGGGAGCAAGGCGGCGTATCTGAAGTGGGGACGGGAAACGCTGGGGTGGGCGATTTATGTGTTCAAAAAAGGGGGGTATGGCGCGGTTCCGGTTTGATAACGCGCCTTACCGGGCATGGCCGTGACGCGCCGGATGAGAAAGGAGGCGTCACGGCCTCGGAACATCTTTCGGGGGCAGGTCACATCGCCTCGCATCAGACAACCGAGAAACGCCTTAACCGAGTCAATGGTTTCTTTCTGAAGCACATCCCCCTGTTTTTCCTGCCGGTCTTATCAAGACACATAGTATCGTACCCATAACACTGACAACGGCGCAAGCCAAGAACGCCAAATGATAGCTGCCGGTGATATCAGATATGCGTCCTGCCAGCACAGGACCGATAGCGCCGCCGAGCGTAAAACTGCACATGACCGCCCCCACGATGGTACCGATTGACTTCAGCCCGAACAACTCCGCCGGCACCGGCGACATCATAGCCGCAAGACCGCCATATCCAAGCCCGAAGAAGACGCCAAAGAGGGATAACTGCCACATGTCGGAAGCGACCGTCAGCAGGAATAGCGCCGCTGTCATCAGCACAAAGCTGATGGTAAGGCAACGTATATTGCCAATCCGGTCGCCGGCGTTGCCTGTCCCTATCCTGCTGGCGGCATTCACCCCACCGACAATAGCGATGATGCTGGCCGCATTCAGCGCCGGAATACCCAGTTCAATGGCGTGAGCCACGATGTGCACCATGACCGTATACAGGTCAAAACCGAAACAGAAGAATATGGCACAGAGCATCCAGAATTGGCTGGTCTTGACCGCCTTGCGGAAGCATACCCCCTCGCCGATATAGCCGGGACTCTCCGCCTTTATTGCATCGCCGTTGTATGGCAGCAGACCCATCTGCTTCGGATCGCGTCTCAAAAACTGTGCCGCCAGTACCAGTATCACCAGAACGCCAACACCAACCATGATGTAAGAAAGTCTCCACTGGTACTTGGTGATGAGCGAGCCGGCCACGAGGGAGAGCAGGATGGTGCCGATACCTGAGCCTGAGGTAACGATACCCGTCATCAAGCCCCGCCGCAGGATGAACCAGCGGGGCATGGTCGATATCAACGGGACCCAAATGCCGCTCATGCCGACACCGATCAGCACCCCATAGAAGAGGTAAAGGTGCCAGATGGCGCTGACCCGAGACATCAGTATGTAACCCAGCCCCAGGAAGAACGCGCAGATCGTCACCACCAGGCGGGGACCGAATCGATCGTTCAGCCGACCGACAAAGATGCCCAGAAGGCCATACAAAACCAGATAGAGAGAGAACGCAGCCGAGGTAGCGGCCTTGGTCCATCCAAACTGCTCTAAAAGCGGCTTGAAAAAGATACCAAAGGTGTACTGAGCCCCGTGGGAAATAGTGGTAATCAGGAGCGCAGCCGCGACGACAATATAGCCGTAAAAAATATTCCGCTTTTTGCCGATGGCCGCTTGCTCATACATATGTTGCAGCCTTCAAAACTGACTTTCGGCCGGAGATCGGCTTGCATTGCGTGCCGTAGCGATCGAGCACGATTTCATGCTGACGGTCAAAAACCTTCATGGCCGGATCGGGGGGGGGCGGGGTCCTTGATATGGTTTCGAGCGGTTGAAGTCTCGCTGCCCGCCTTGATGGATGTGTTTTACCGTTCATTTCAGTTGACTATATGGGGGTTATGTATTAATTACAAATTAATAATTATTAATCGGAAGGTAAGTTTAACTTACCAATATTTAGGGCCTTTTCCCCCGGAATCCTCCGCCGAACGAGGAGACATGCGGCAATGGATCTCAATCAACTCAGGGTCTTTTATCATGTGGCGAAATTCAAAAGTTTTTCGCTGGCCGCACAGGGCCTGTTCGTCACGCGCCCGGCGGTGAGTATCAGCATCAAGAAGCTGGAGGAACAATACGGCCTCCGGCTTTTTGAGCGTGCGGGGAAAAAAATCGAATTGACCAACGCGGGAGCAATATTATTCGGCTACGCCGAGGAAGTCTTCAAGCTTATCAAGGAAGCGGACATTCGCATCAAAGATTTAACCGGGACTTCTTCCGGCACGTTGAAGATAAGCTCAGGCCTGACCATAGGGACCTATCATTTGCCGCCGCTCATCAACGCCTTTCGCAAGGAATACCCGGATGTCGAAATCCAGGTGGAGGTGAAGAACAAGAAAGGCGTTATAGACGACATTTTATTGCTGCAGACCGATCTCGGCTTTCTTGGGAATGTGCCTGACAACGACAACATAGTCGCTATTCCTCTTTGGAAAGAGGAACTGGTTGTCATTGCGCCTATTCCTCATTCATTCGGGCCGGAACCTTTCATCCAACCATCTCAGTTGGGCGGCCAGCCCTTTATTTTCAGAGAAAAAGGGTCTGGAGCTCGAGAGTACATTGAGAGCCGGCTCAAGCATCACCGCGTGTCGATCAAAACCGTCATGGAAATCGGGAGCGACGAAGCAATCATGCAGGCCGTCAAGGTGGGGTTGGGGATTTCTATCGTTCCAGAGAGAGTGGTGCAAAAAGAAGTTAAGCAAAACCTCATAAAAACCTACCGTGTGTCCGATGAAAGGATGGTGCTGGAATACTCCATGATTCGCCACAAGGACAAATACATCTCCAATCTGATCAAAGCCTTCATAGAGATGGTGTCCAGGTTGTTCTCCGGATATTCCAATGCGGAAGAAAAACGTGGTCCATGAGTCACCGGCCTCTGCGTCCGATGCCACGCGTGCCTTACGTTCAGCCGCAAAGCGGTTCAAGACCGACAACGGCGCCTAGCAACGGCATGCAGCCGACGTCTTTCAGCCGCGGCTGATGCCCGCGCGTTGGGGGAACATCGACTTTAAAAAATAGCCAGGCAAGAATCAGGTAAAAGAAACATGGAAACGAACTCAAATGGATGACTGGTTTACAATAGATCAAATCGACAAGGAAACTTATATTATAAGCGAATACCGCCACTGGGAAGAAACACATTGTTATCTCTTGAATGGCTCTGAAAACAGTTTGCTGATTGATACCGGGCTCGGAATCTGCGATGTCCATGAAAAAGTCGTAAAACTGACTGACAAACCGATTACTGCCGTGGCCACCCACATTCACTGGGATCATATTGGCGGTCATAAATACTTTCCTGACTTTTACGCCCATGAGGATGAACTGAACTGGCTTAGCGGAGAATTTCCTTTAACAATGGAGCAAATTAAAGGCATGGTCGTTGACCGATGTGACCTGCCGGAAGGTTATGATGTAAACGAGTATGAATTCTTTCAGGGTAAGCCGACAAAAGTGTTAAGGGGCGATGAAGTTATTAATATTGGAGGCCGTTTTGTTCAAATCGTGCATACGCCCGGCCATTCGCCGGGTCATATATGTTTTTGGGAAAAGGAGCGCGGTTACCTTTTTACCGGTGATTTGGTTTATAAAGACACGCTCTTGGCCTATTATCCGTCCACCGATCCAGAGGCATACCTTGATTCTCTGGAGCGGGTGTCGGCACTACCGGTGAAACAGGTGTTTCCGGCGCATCACACTTTGAATATTAAGCCCGAGATTCTGGTCCGAATGCGTGACGCTTTTCGGCAGTTGCAGGCTGAGGGTAAATTGCATCATGACAGCGGCATATTCGACTACGGCGACTGGGCTGTATGGCTATAAAAGGCAGAAACCGCATCCTCTCGGACTGGCAATTCCTCTATGTTCCATTGCCAGCAGGTTATGCTGGCGTTTCACATTATCTTCCGCCTCTGTGAACTTGTACCCCAAGTCCACAGAGGTCACGTTCACGCCCTCCGCAGCCCTATTTGCCTGACCGCACCGGAAGGGCGAGGTATTTGCCTATGGTCTTGTAATCAAAACCGCGCTGCCCTGTTTGAAAGTTGAAGAAGGCAGCCGTGGCCGAGGCCTCATTTGCCGACCATACCTGGCCGTACCCTGCGTTATTCTGTATGATAGTTCCAAAGGCTCCACTGTTGTACAACTGCCTCAGCTCATCAATCGTCGGCATCCGCCAGCCGGATTTCCCGCCCCCGCTATATCCCTCGCAATAGCTCTTGGCCTCATCCCAGGTACGACTCGAATTGAGGACCTTATCGGCCCACATCAGGCTTGCTTGTGTGTCCGTAACGGTGCCGTCGTTGTTTTTTACGAAGCGATCCGCTGCGGCACAGATTCCAAAGACAAAACACCCCAGCAAAACCGCCATAACTGCAAATATTGCCACTCTCTTCATTGCCAAACTCTCCTTCTGTGGTTATTCAAGGCGTCTCTTCCTGATGGACTCCTTTTCGTTAAATGGATTCAGGTGGCCCGTCCCGCCAACAAAGTTGGCAGCAGCACCCCCTGTGATTCCGTATATAGCAAATTATGCACCAAATGGGAAAGGCGGATAAAAAATTCCCCCTGATCTCGGAGGATATCCGGAATGGCCAGGGCCGGGGTGGGAAATTACCCATTGCCTGCCCTCGACCCTTCATGCTATAGCTTCAGCATCATCACAAACTTACGAGGGGTTGGACCCCGCGGCGATGAAATCCAGGGGGAGGGGCGTGGTTGGATCCATCAGGCCAAAAGAGAAAGACCAAACCGGTTCATCTGGGGGGCCTTCAGATCGGGGGCGGCGCCCCGGTGGTCGTCCAGTCCATGACCTCCACCGACACGCGGGACGTCAAGGCCACCCTCCGGCAAATCCGCAGGCTTACCGCGGCGGGCTGCGAGGTGATCCGGGTCGCCGTTCCGGACGAGGCGGCCGCAGCCGCCATCCATGAGATCAAGTCCGGGATTTCCCTGCCCCTGATCGCCGACATCCATTTCCGCGAAGACCTGGCCATCCTGGCCATGAACCACGGCGCCGACGGCATCCGGATCAACCCGGGAAACATCCCCCGCGAGGGGATCCGCAAAATCGTCAGGGCCGCCCGGCGATGCGGCAAGGTGATCCGGATCGGGATCAACGCCGGCTCGCTCGAAAAGAAGATCGCCGCCCGCCACGGCGGGCCGACCGCCGAGGCCCTGGTCGAGAGCGCCCTGTCGAGCATCCGCCTCCTGGAGTCCATGGACTTCGGGGCCATCAAGCTGTCGCTGAAGTCCTCCGACGTGGCCACGACCATCGAGGCCTACCGGCTCGCGGCGGAGCGGACGGACTATCCCCTCCATCTGGGGGTCACCGAGGCCGGGACCCTGCTCCAGGCGGCGATCAAATCCGCCATCGGGATCGGGACGCTCCTTTACGACGGGATCGGGGACACCATCCGGGTCTCCGTGACCGGCGACCCGGTCCAGGAGCTGGGCGTGGCCTATTCGATCCTGAGGGCCTTGAAGATCCGCGAGGTCGGCCCGGACATCATCGCCTGCCCCACCTGCGGACGGTGCGAGATCGATCTGGCCCCCCTCGTCCGGAAGGTGGAACGGGGGCTCAAGGGCGTGAAGGCCCCCCTGAAGATCGCCCTGATGGGATGCGTCGTCAACGGTCCCGGGGAGGCCAGGGAGGCGGACATCGGGATCGCCGGGGGAAAAGGCGCCGGGATGCTCTTCAAGAAGGGCCGGACCGTGAGGAAGGTCGCCGAGGCGGAGTTCCTCACGGTCCTCCTGGAGGAGATCGGGAAGATGACGGCCGCCGGAGTCCCCGCAGCCGAAGCCCCCGCGGCCCCCGCGGAGGACCGGCCGCTGAAAAAGGTTTTGAAAAAGGTTCCCCGCAGGCGGGGGAAGTGACGTCCGCACGGGCGGAGGAAGCTTAAGGAGGAGTCATGCGTTATTCGGAAATGTTCCTGCCCACCGGAAGGGAGGTCCCCTCGGACGCTGAACTGATCAGCCACCAGCTCATGATCCGGGCAGGCATGATGAGGAAACTGACCAGCGGGATCTATTCCTATCTTCCCCTGGGGTACCGGGTCATCCGCAAGTTCGAGCAGATCGTCCGGGAGGAGATGAACCGGGCGGGCGCCCAGGAGGTCTTCCTGCCGATGGTCCAGCCTTCGGAGCTCTGGCAGGAGTCGGGCCGCTGGGTCCATTACGGCAAGGAGCTCCTCCGGTTCCGGGACCGCCACGAGAGGGAGTACTGCCTGGGGCCGACCCACGAAGAGGTCATCACCGACCTGGTCCGCAACGAGATCAAGACCTACCGGCAGCTTCCCAGAAACCTCTACCAGATCCAGACCAAGTTCCGCGACGAGATCCGGCCGAGGTTCGGCGTGATGCGCTGCCGGGAATTCGGCATGAAGGACGCCTACAGCTTCGACGCCGACGAGGCCGGCGCCGAGGCCAGCTACCGGAAGATGTTCGAGGCCTACAACCGGATCTTCACGCGCTGCGGCCTCAAGTTCAGGCCCGTGGAGGCGGACTCGGGGAGCATCGGGGGGAGCTTCTCCCACGAATTCATGGTGACCGCCGATTCCGGCGAGGATGCGATCGCCCTGTGCGGGGCCTGCCAGTACGCGGCCAATCTGGAAAAGGCGGAGGTCGCCGCACCCGGGGAGCAGGCGGCCGCCGCGCCGCTGCCGCTCGAGGAGGTCCACACGCCCGGCGTCCGGACGATCGAGGATGTCTGCGGTTATCTGAAGGTCTCCCCCGAGCAGGTCGTCAAGACCATGATCTACGACGCCGACGGGACGGCGGTGGCCGTCCTGGTCCGGGGCGACCATGAGGTCAACGAGGCCAAGGTCCGCAATTATCTCGGATGCGGCGTCCTGGAGCTGGCCTCCGACGAGATGATCCTCAAGGCGACGGGATCGCCGCGGGGATTCGCCGGCGCCGTCGGCATCAAGACCCGGGTCGTTGCCGACCATGCCCTCCGGGGAGGGGCCAACTGGGTGATGGGGGCCAACCGGGAGGATTACCACCTGCGCAACGTGAACCCCGGAAGGGATTACCCCGATCCGGAGTTCGCGGACCTGCGGGCGATCCGCCAGGGAGACCCCTGCCCCCGCTGCGGGGGGGAGATCCGCTTCGTCCGGGGCATCGAGGTCGGGCACGTCTTCAAGCTGGGGACCAAGTACAGCAAGGCCATGAAGGCCGTCTACCTGGACCGGGACGGCCAGGAAAAGACGATGATCATGGGGTGCTACGGCATCGGCATCGGCAGGACCGTCGCCGCGGCGATCGAGCAGAACCACGACGCGGACGGGATCGTCTGGCCCCTGCCCCTGGCCCCCTATGCGGTCATCGTCACCCCGACCAACGTGAACGAAAAGCCGCTCATGGAGGCGGCGGAACGGATCTACAACGGCCTGGTCCAGAAGGGCGTGGAAGTGATCCTCGACGACCGGGACGAGAGGGCGGGCGTCAAGTTCAAGGACGCCGACCTGATCGGGATTCCCTGGCGGGTGACGGTCGGGCCGAAGAAGCTCGCCGAGGGAAAAGTGGAAGTCAAATGCCGGCGCACCGCAGAGGTGTCGTCGCTCCCCCTGGCCGAGGTCGAGGGATTCCTCATGGCCCGCATCGGTGAAGGAATTTAGGCTTCATGCTCCGCATCAACGACATTCTCGACAAGGTTCAGCATTACCTCTCGCCGGACGAGATCGGGATGATCGAAAAGGCCTACATCTTTTCCGCCTCGGTCCATCAGGGGCAGGTCCGCCTTTCGGGCGAGCCCTACCTCACCCATCCCATGGAGGTATGCGGGATGCTGGCCGACATGAAACTCGATGCGGCGACCCTGGTGACGGGACTGCTGCACGACACGGTCGAGGACACGCTGGCCACCCAGGAGCAGATCGAGGAGCACTTCGGCAAGGAGGTGGCCTTCCTCGTCGACGGCCTGACCAAGATCAGCAAGATCACCCTGGGCAACCAGGAGGAGCGCCAGGCCGAGAACTTCAGGAAGATGATCCTGGCCATGTCCTCCGACATCCGGATCCTCCTGGTCCGCCTGGCCGACCGGATCCACAACATGCGGACGCTCGAGTACCAGACGCCGGACCGGCAGCTCTACATCTCCAAGGAGACCCTGGAGCTTTACGCGCCCCTGGCCAACCGCCTGGGGATCAACTGGATGAAGACGGAGCTGGAGGACCTCTCCTTCCGGTACCTGAACTTCGACGCCTACAACGAGCTGGCCAAGCGGGTGGTCAAAAAGAAGGAGAAGCGGGAACAGTACACCGAGGAGGTGAAGCGGATCATCAAGGGGGAGATGGACCGTTTCGGCATCAAAGGCGTGGTGGAGGGGAGGGCCAAGCACTTCTACAGCATCTACACCAAGATGAAGGAGCAGCACATCGACTTCGACGAGGTCTACGACCTGACCGCCTTCCGCGTGATCCTGGACTCGGACAAGGAGGAGGACTGCTACGAGGCCCTGAGCGTCGTCCACGCCCTGTGGAAACCGGTTCCGGGACGTTTCAAGGATTACATCGCCATGCCCAAGGCCAACCACTACAGGTCGCTCCACACGACGGTCATCGGCCCCTACGGGGAGCGGGTCGAGATCCAGATCCGGACCAGGGCGATGCACGAGTGGGCCGAGGAGGGGATCGCCGCCCACTGGGGCTACAAGGAGGGCCGGGCCGTCTCCAGCGACGACCAGGACCAGATCAGGAGGCTCAGGGAACTGCTCGACGTGCAGCAGGAGATCAAGAACCCCCGGGAATTCATGTCCAACCTGAAGGTGGCCCTCTTCCCCGAGGAGGTGTACGTCTTCACGCCGAACGGGGACGTGAGGTCCTTCCCCAAGGGGGCGACGCCCATCGACTTCGCCTACAGCATCCATACGGACATCGGCAACAAGTGCATCGGGGCCAAGGTGAACCGGAGCATCGTGCCGCTCAAGTACCAACTGCAGAACGGCGATACGGTCGAGATCATCACCCAGTCGGGGCACCATCCCAGCAAGGACTGGCTGAAATTCGTCGTGACCTCGCGGGCGATCGCCAAGATCCGGGCCTGGGTCAAGACCGAGGAGCGCAAGAAGAGCGTGGCCCTGGGCAAGGACCTCCTGGAGCGGGAGTTCAAGAAGCACCACCTCAAATTCGGCACGGCGGCCAAGTCCAAAGAGATCGAGACGGTCCTTGCCGAATGCCATATCGAGAACCTCGACGACCTGATGGCCATGGTGGGATACGGCAGGGTGTCGCCGCTCCATATCGTCCACAAGTTCCTCCCCGAGGAGGAAAAGAAGAAGGAGGCGACTGCGGAGAAGCCGCGCAAGAAGGGCTCCGCGCCCATCGGCGTGTCGCTGACCGGGGTGGACGACATCCTGGTGCGGTTCGCCAAATGCTGCGACCCCATTCCGGGCGACGAGATCATCGGCTACATCTCCCGCGGCCGCGGGATCACGGTCCACACGGCCGGCTGCGTCCACGTGCGGGACATGGATGCCGAAAGGCTGGTGGACGTGAAATGGGACGTCCAGGAAAAGCGGGACTACCAGGTCCCCATGCGGATCATCTGCAATGACAAGAAGGGAGTCCTGGCCGATATCAGCTCGGCGATCTCCGCCATGGACGTGAACATCACGCACGCGGAGATCAACACGGCCAGGGACGGACAGGCGACCTGCGATTTCGTCATCGATGTCAACGATCTGGCGCAGTTCAACAGGGTCGCCGCGGCGATCAAGAGGCTGCACGGGGTCATCTCCGTGGAGAGGATCCTGCACAGCTAGGCTCGCCGGCGCCGCGACGATAGGAATTGACAGCACGCGCCCCTTTGCTGTATGAAGCACGCACCTTTAAGGGAGGCGGACGGAAAGGAAACGAAGGACCCATGAATGGATGGAACCACCGAATCGGACTTGGGATCGTGCTCCCGGCGATCCTTCTCGCCCTGTGCTCCGCACCCGGATGGGGTGCCCAGCCGGAGCGCTATACCGTCCTGGTCGATCCGGCCCACGGCGGAAACGACACGGGGGTCGTTTCCGACAAGATCCGTGAAAAGGACCTGACCCTGAACATGGCCCTGATGCTCCGCCAGGAGGCGCAGAAGACGCCGAACCTCCAGGTCCAGTTGACCCGCACGGCGGACCGCGGCGTGACGGTCGCAGACCGGATCAAGATGGCCGCGGGGATGAAGCCCGACTGCCTGATCAGCCTTCACGTCAATGCCGGCTTCGGGAAGAAGGCGGCCGGTTACGAGGTCTACTTCCCGGGGTTCAGGCAGGCCGCTGCCGCCGGTGCGGGCAGTCCGGCTCCCATCCTCAAGGACATGGAGCAGAACCGTACCCTCAACGATTCGGTCAGGCTGGCCCAGCGGATCCAGAATGCCCTCGAGTCGGTTTTCCCCCGCAAGGGACGCGGGTTGCGCGATGCGCCCTGCCCGCTCCTGGAAGGGGTGACGGCCCCGGGGATTGTCGTCGAGGTGGGGTTCGCCACCCATCCGGAGGACAGGAAGGCCCTCGGCGAGGAGCAGACGCAGCGGGCCGTGGCCCGGGCGCTGGTCCGGGCGCTGCGGGAGTATTTTCAGAAGAATCCGTAGGAGGGCGGCGGTGGCAAGGGACAACGGCAGGCCGTGGAACCGGCTGAGGGACTTTAGGATCGTCCGGGACTTTCTCCAGTTCGCCGAGGGATCGGTCCTGGTGGAGATGGGGCGGACCCGGGTCATCTGCGCCGCCACGCTGGAGGAGAAGGTCCCCCCCTTCCTGAGGAATTCGGGACGGGGCTGGCTGACCGCGGAATACGCCATGCTTCCGGCGGCGACCAAGACCCGGTCTTCGCGGGAATCGACCAGCGGCAGGGTGGGCGGAAGGACCCATGAGATCCAGCGGCTCATCGGCCGTTCCCTGAGGGCCGTCACGGACCTGACCGCCTTCGGCGAGCGG
>Ga0228535_1001816_pt1 | contig 27068 bp, 24 predicted proteins | sample SJ1metagenome_FD_168457 | JGI IMG/M metagenome (GOLD analysis project Ga0228535, IMG submission 168457) | Enriched culture of PCE-dechlorinating microbial communities from Ithaca, New York, USA - SJ1 | ecosystem: Engineered > Modeled > Simulated communities (microbial... > Unclassified | place...
CTCGGCATTGCAGGACCGTCGCTTCAATGCCGAGGCGGTGTTCGCACTCTCGCGGCGCTGCGCCTGGGGTGCGCCTCTGGTGGCGCTCTGTCTTCCTTTTCGGGGTGTCGCTCCCTTTCCCACAACCTTCTGGCTTACCTGTCCCTCTTTGCGCGAGCGCTGTTCCCGGGAAGAATCACACCAGGGCGTCCCTGCCCTTGAGGCTTTTCTCCGCAGACGGTATCCCCGGTGGGTTGCTTACCATCTCCGCTCCTCCCTGATTCGACTGGCGCTCCTTTCCGAAGGGGCGCGCCGTTTTGCCTTGATCCATAGACGTGCTGCGTTGGCTTCTCTCCGGAAAGGGGGCGTAGGTGGAACGCGCCTGGGAAGCACTCCAACGGTGAAATGCCTTCATCTCCAGGTGGCTTCGTGGCTCGGTCTCGGTGAGCATCCGGGAGAGGCGTGGCTCCGAGAGCGTTTTTCCCCCGTGAGCTGCCCCTCCCCCGCCCGTTTCTCCTGCCTGGGTGAAAAGCGTCATGGGTGATATGGAACGTTTCGCCGCAGTGGATGTGGGATCCAATTCCGTCCGGTCCCTTGTCGTCGACGTGCGCCACGAGTGTATGGTCCGTGTGGACTCCAGTGCACAAATTACCCGTCTTGCCGAAGGACTTCGGGGCGAGCAGGCGATTGTCTCTCCGGAGGTGCTCGAAAGAACACTCCGGGAAGTTCGAGCGCTGAAAAGACGTCTCGATGCGATGGACGTTCCCCGGCTGCGGCGTTTTTTCTTTGCCACCGAGGGATTGCGTGCCGCCACCAACGCGGCGGAAATCCGGGAGCGGCTCGAAGACAGCTTCGGCGTACCGCTGCGCATCCTCTCAGGAGCGGAGGAGGGGCGGTATAGTTTTCTCGGGGCGAGAACCGCTTTTCCGGATGCCTCGCCCGTGTTCGATCTTGGGGGTGGAAGCCTGGAGATTGTCGATTCCCGGGATGTCCTCTCCCTTCCTCTCGGCGTAGTGCGTCTCACCAATCAATTCGGAGCGGATCACTCCCGAATGAAGGCCCATGTGTGGAGTGCTCTCGATATTCTTGATTCCACCTCTGGTTTCTCAAGGATTTCCTGCCCGGTAGGCATTGGTGGAACATCCTCCACACTGTGCATGGTTCTCCGGAAAATCCCCGTTGCCGCCTATGCTCCGGAGATGCTTCACGGTCATCGTGTTTCCCTGGGGGATGTCGTCGCCCTGAGGGAACACTACGCGACCATGAGCCGGGAAGAGCGACGAGACATGATCGGAATGGACCCCCGACGGATACCGGTCTTCGCTGCGGGACTCCTTGTGCTCGAGGCGCTCCTGGAACGGTGGAGGCAGCCCGCCTACGTGCACAGCGAGGGGGATCTGCTCTGGGGCATTCTCGCCGAAGCCTCGAGAGCTGCCGGGCACGCCGCTCGGGTAGCTGTTTTCCAGGTTGTGTAACGCTCCGGAGCATGAGAAAGTGCGAAAGGATACGCTGATCGCCACTGGATCGTCCGTGTCGTGGTCCACAATGCGGGGCTCCGCGCCGTGGGGAAGCGGCTGAAGAAGGTTTCCACGATCTCTCTGTACCATCGAAGCGTTCTCGGTGCGCATCCCTCGCGGTCTCCCAGCGAAGGAAGCGTTCCATAGCATCTTGCCATGTTTCCGGTTTTTTTGTGAAATGTGCGCGATTCTTGCGTCTTGCATGGTCTCGCCTCCTCGGAATGTCAATGTCTCCGGAGACGGAAACCGCCGAATTTTGAGCATCGGACCAGATCAGGAGTAAACCGTTGATGTCGTTCAAGGGGGAATTGTCTCTTTTTCGCGAAAACGCTTGCAATACCTGATCTCTTGACACTTATTCGAATCCCGTGTATGATGCTCCCCGCCGTGTATCGCGAGTCGTTAGCTCAGCAGGTAGAGCACCGGACTTTTAATCCGGGTGTCGTGGGTTCGACTCCCACACGACTCACCAGGAGAGGTCCCATCGTCTAGTGGCCTAGGACACAGCCCTTTCAAGGCTGCGACACGGGTTCGAATCCCGTTGGGACCGCCATTTGCCGGTGTAGCTCAGCAGGTAGAGCAGCGCACTCGTAATGCGCAGGTCGGCGGTTCGAGTCCGCCCGCCGGCTCCATCTTCAAGCCGTTGATCGCGGCGGAAGATTTTGGCAGATGTGTAGCTAGCGGTGCATCGTGAGCGCATGGAAAAACCCCTCCTTTCCGGAGGGGTTTTCGTGTTTACGGAGCCGGCGCCCGTTGCCGAATCCGTTCCTGCGCGAAAAGCCCTTTTCGAAGCCGCTCTGCCTGCGGTCGGATTTGGAGTAAGGGACGTGTTTCCACAATGGAGTGTGCGCGCTCGCGGCAATGCTTCGCCGGTGCATTCCCGGCCTGGGGAATGCAACACGACGTGAGAGAAAGGGTTTGACGCCATGACCGAATTGCACCAGAAACGACTGCTTTTCGCCCGCCACGGGGAGACGGAATGGAACAATTCGTTTCGTTACCAGGGGAGAAGCGACATCCCGCTCAACGAGACAGGGAGGGAGCAGGCACGTCGCCTGGCACGTCGGGTTGCCGCCTGGAAGCCGGAAGTGATCGTCGCAAGTCCTCTCGACAGAGCGCTCACCACGGCGCGCCTTCTCCAGGAGGCGTGCGGGAGCGACACGACACTTCTGGTCCGCGATGGACTTGCGGAAATTCATTTCGGCGAGTGGGAGGGACTGTCCGTTCTTGAGGTGCGGGAGCTCTACGGTGCGCTCTATCGTCGATGGAGGGACGATCCCGTCGGAGTGGTTCCTCCCGGTGGAGAATCCTTCGAGGATGTTCTGCAGCGAGTCGGAGACGTGATGCAGGAGCTTCTGGAGAGCACTTTTTCCCGCATCTGTTTTGTCTGTCACGGAGGAACCATCAGGGCTGCCGTCACCGCTCTCCTCAAACTCCCCTCGTCCTTTGCCTGGCGTATGCGTCTCGACAACTGTGGTCTGGTCGGCGTCGATGTGTGGGGAGATCACGTGATGCTCGGTTTTCTGAACGATGCGCTGCATGTGCGGACCGGGGACGAGATCCTCCTCCCCATTCCGGAATGACTGATGGCGCTTCGCGCGTTCTCCTGCTACAATCTCCGGGAGACGACGACGCTGTTTTCCGGCGCCCCGAGAAGGAAGTGGCGGCATGAACGATGAAGCGTATCGGAGAGATGACGCAAGTACCGGGGGGGCGCCTCTCCGCCTCTCTCGGGAAGAGGAGGCCCGATTGTGGGTCCTGGCGAAGGCCGGTAATGACGAAGCGCGGGAACGCTTGATTCTCACCTATCGCTCGTTGGTATTCTGGTTGGCGAAGAAATTTCACGTGTCCAGAGCCTCTTTCCCGGATATGATTCAGGAGGGTATGCTGGCGCTTATTGATGCGGTGGACCGTTTCGAACCTGAAAGAGGCTTTCGTTTCGCTACCTTCGCGTACTACCGCATTCGGGGAAAAATGGTGAACTTTCTGCAGCGGGTGGAGGCCAGAGCGCCTATTCCGGTGGATGAGGACGAACATGTCCAGGTCGAGGAAACGGATCAGGATCGGCTGGATTGGGCGATCTCCCTTGAGGAAGGGCTGGCACGACTTCGGGGGCGCGAAGCCGAGGTGGTGCAAGCGCTCCTTGTTGAGGGAGAAAAGGCGCGGATCTATGCCAAGGATCAGGGAGTGGATGTGAGTCACATTTATAAGATCCAACGAAAAGCGATGGCGAAATTGCGTGTCCTTCTCGGCATCGACGAACCACAAACGGACTCTCGAAGGGGATAAATTCAGAGCAGGATATACTTCCTGACTCCCCTGAACGGACGAGAGAGTGGTAGCCATGGAACGGAACGTACGTCGGATTTCCAAATGGATCGAGCGGTGTGCTCTCGCGTGCAGGCTCAAGAAATGGCCCGAAGCGCTGCTGGAGATCGAATGTGCCAGGGCAGAACTTGAGACGGTCAGAAGCGGTCTGTGGGAGCGTGCCGAAGAAGAGTCTCTCGGGGGAGTGCGTGTTTCTCCGCGGGAATGGGTGTTCCCCTTTCGGGTCGCTCTGGTGGGAGGCATGCTGCTTTTGTGCGCGGCCCTTCCCCTTTCCACGGAGGATCCGGGATTTTCCGCGTATTCCGTGGCGAGGAACTCCGTGACGGTGCTGGAATTCGTAACACCCGACGAAAGAGATCTTCTTCGGGCGATGCGTTCTTCCCTGAGCGAGTGGGCGGAGCGGAGCGGAAGTTCAAGCGGGACCGATGTGCCTCTTCGGGCGGAAAGCACGGTTGCCGCCGTTCCCCAAGGGGCGGAACGATCTGTCTCAGCTCGGGGGACGACGCGGGTTTCCCCGCCGTCCACGCTTCTTGTCGTGCGGGAGCGCGCAGAGGAGAAGGAAAAGAGAGGGACTGTTCCTCTGGAGGATGTTCTGGCTCTGGTGCAGAAAGGGGAACGTGCCCTGCGGGAAACGGCGGTCCCTGTGGTGGAGGAGAGCGGAGAGACCTTGGCCCCTTGAGTGTGGGCCCGTAGGGATTTCTCCGGAAGTGTGCCCCGTCGTTCGGGATAAGGGAATTTTTCTGGGGGGAGTGGGTTTCGGGTGCGGCGAAGAACGCCATACGTCTTTCTCATGACAATGCTGCTGCTATTGAAGGTTTGCGCGGGGTGGGCGGCGGAGCCTATCGTCACGGGGCTTTCCGTCGAGGGAAACCAGCAGGTGGTCTCCCAGCATATCCTTGCCACGGTGAGTACCAGGATCGGCGAACCGCTGGATCGGGAGCAGCTCCGGAAGGACGTGGAGGCCATCTACGGCTTGGGGTTCTTTGCCGTGGTGGATGTCCAGCTCGTTCCCCAGGCGGATGGCGTTCAGGTAGTCTATGTGGTCAGGGAAAACCCCATGGTGAAGGACATTCGTTTCTCGGGGAATACGATCTATTCGTCGGAACAACTCCTGCGCGTCGTCTTCACCGCTCCGGGGACAATCTTCAACCGGGTCTTCTTCCAGAACGACCTGCAGCGCATCCGGGAGAAATACCAGAAGGACGGTTATGTCCTCGTGCGGGTGGAAGATGTTCAGATCGAGGATGGAATCATCAAGGTCCGCATCCTCGAACCGCGTGTGGGGGACATCATTATCCAGGGCAACAAGAGGACCAAGACCTACGTCATCGAGCGGGAGATCAAGCTGAAAAAGGGTGATCTCTTCAACTCCACGATACTTCGGCATTCCCTCAACAAGCTTCAGGGAATGGGTTACTTCGAGGATGTGAACGTCGGCTTCGAGCCCTCGGAGACGCCCGACGAAGTGACGCTCGTCCTCACCGTGGAAGAGCAGAAGACCGGGCGGGTCACTTTCTCCATCGGCCACGGATCCGAGAGTGGCTGGAGCGGAGGGCTCGGCTACGAGGACAACAACTGGCAGGGATTGGGGCACCGTGCTTCGGTGGGGTTCGAGACGGGAGACCGGGAGCAGTACTGGCTCAGTTACGAGGAGCCTTACATGGACGAGTCTCACTACGCTTGGCGCGTGGGCGTTTATAAGCGCAAATGGATCGATCAGGACCGGTATAATAAAGAGGACGGCTCCTTCAAGGTTCGCTACGACCAGGAGAAGCAGGGGATCTATGTTGGAGCGGGCAAGAAGTTCTCCCATGATTCCAAGCTGAGCTGGTATCTCACGGCGGACTGGCACGAGAATGAGATCCGCGTCATCTCCGGCGATTTCGATGACACGGACTACATCCGGGGGCATCTCCTCGCGGGAAAGAACTTCTCTCTCACGGGAACGCTCCAGCGGAACAACGTCGATTCCTACCTGTCCTATCCCAAGGGGGACATCGAATCTCTCAACGTGGAGCACGCCATGGAGGCGCTCGGTGGCGAATTCAGCTACACCAAGTACTGGATCGAGGGAAAGTACTACACGCCCGTGAAAGGCTTCGAGAAATACATCGACACGTTCGGTGCCATTACGGAGGACAACCCGGTGATCTTCGCCGCTCGAGTCCGGGCTGGATTTTCCTCCGGAGAAATCCCCTGGGCGGAACAGTATTTCCTCGGTGGATCCAACACGCTCCGAGGCTTTAAGGACGACGAGTTCGAGGGGTCGGAGATGTTCTTGGCGAATCTCGAGCTCCGTGTTCCCATGGAAAAGACCTTTTCCCTGGCGGTTTTTTACGACACGGGGAACGCCTGGAAGGACGACAAGAGCTTCAGTTTCTCCGACCTACAGAACTCTTGGGGGGTGGGCGTGCGTGTTCGGACGCCCCTGGGAAACATTCGCCTCGACATCGCCGAGGGAGATGAAACGCGAACGCATTTCGGATTCGGAGAGCTGTTCTAGGTCGCTGCGGAATGACGTCGCCGAAAAAGGACGGCGCCGTTCCGCAGTGAGGGAGAACGCTTTCTCCGCCGCAAAAAACGGAAGGGCTGCGGCTGCATCTGGGCTCGCAGCCCTTCTGTTGCTCGTGGTGTTCACGGGGCCCGCCTTTTGCGGCGTGGCCCTGGAGGGGCTTCCGGAGTGGCTCGAACGAGTGGCCCTCCGGAGTCTCACGGTGGTGTGGGACGAAGTCGTCCCTCGCCCGGTGGAGGCAGTGGAGAAGGAAAGAGTCCTTTCTCTCGTCGCGTCCCGCCTCTTTCAGGGATATGTCGTTCGGAGTGCCCGCGTGCACGGAAACGATGCACGCATTGTGTTCCAGGCAGCGGCGGAGTTGCCTTTCGAGTGGAGTGTGGCTCTCGCCTACGGAAACCTTCCTTCACCTCCCGCAGAATGGCTTGCTGAGGACACTGCGGCTCTTGTCCCCGCCGTTGCAGGCGCCTTGGAGGGGGTTCCCCTCGAAGCGCTTTCCTGGGGGGACGAGGCCTTTCGGGAGTTTGTTCGGGATCTTGCCCGGGAGGCATTGCCGGGATGGGACGCTATTCCTCTGGTCCGTTTGCGGGAACGCGGGGCGCAGCTTCAGATACAACTCGTTCCACGTCCTCCGTTGGTGCTCGCCCTCGTTCCGCGGCTCCGTTCGGCAACGTTGCCTCTCATGTTGCGGAAAGATCTTCACGAGAAGCTCCTGATGGATCTTTCTTCTCTCGCCGGATTGCCCGTGCCGTGGGTGGAGCGCCATCGCGACGATGTCGAGAGATGGGCGGGAGAGGTTCTCTCCGAGAGGAATACCGTTCGGAACGCTCGTGCCAGGGTGGATGTGGTCTTTGCCCCCGAAACGCTTGCCCCTCTCGATGTGCGCGTGGAGAGCGGGAAATACGCCATTGCCGCCTGGGTGGCGGCGTATGCGGGGACCGACGATCGTTACGGCGAGATCGGCCTTCATCTCGGAAGGAAAGCACAGCCTTGGTCAGGCTGGGAAGTCGAGCTGTATGGAGAGTGGATCGCCGCATTGAACGATTTCGCGGTGGAAAGTCGTTGGGGAGTCCGCTGGTCGCCCTGGGGTGAAGCATGGCTCGGCGCGGAAGTGGCGTATCCGGGAGAAACGTTGTGGTGGCGTCTCTGGATTGACGGAGCGAAACCGGGACGCCCCTACCTGTGGTGGCGGTGGAGTGAAGACTATGGCAACAACGGTGGAGTGGGATGGCGGCTCACGGAGCACCTCTCCCTTGAGGTTCATTACGACGAACGCGACAAAGACGAGGTGAGCCTTCGTGCAGTGGGAAACCTGTAATCCTCCGGCGCGGTGCGCTGTGTACACGCTTGCGGAATTGGCGGGACGAGTTGCTGGTACCCTCTGGGGAGACGGAATGTTTTCCGTCCGGGGGCTTTGCACTCCCCGGGAGCCTCGGGAGGAGCACTTGGCCGTGGTGTGGCGTCGGGAGTTTCTCGAAGAACTTCCCGAAGACGTGCCCGTTCTCGTTCCCAAGGGGTGGCTTTCCTCTTCGGGTGTGACGCGGAGCGGCATCGAGGTGACGGATCCCCGCCGGGCCATGATCGCCCTTGTCCCCTGTTTCTTCCCGACCGTACATCGCTCTCCAGGAGTGCATCCCACAGCGGTGGTGCACGCTGCGGCAAGCGTTGCTTCCACGGCTTTCGTCGGCCCCTGTTGCGTGGTGGAGTCCGGCGCGCGTATCGGGGAACATGTCGTGCTCGAGGCGCAGGATTACGTGGGAGAGAACGCGGTGATCGGCGACGGCACGCGAGTCGCCCCTCTTGTTTCGATGTGTAGCGGAGTTCGTGTCGGAAAAAACTGCAGGTTCCATTCCGGAGTCGTTCTGGGAGCGGACGGTTTCGGTTTCATCCAGGACGAGCGAGGGGAGCAGGTCAAAATTCCTCAGGTGGGTTCCGTGGAGATCGGTGATAACGTGGAAATCGGGGCCTGTTCTACCGTGGATCGGGGTACTCTTGGAAACACCGTCGTCGGGTCTGGTACCAAAATGGATGATCACGTCCACGTGGGACATAACGCCCTGGTGGGGAAAAACTGCATTCTTGTGGCCTTCACGGGGATTGCCGGAAGTGCGGTCCTGGGCGACGGTGCGATTCTGGCTGCCCGAAGCGGTGTGGCGGAACACGTTCGGGTGGGGGAGAACGCCGTTCTTGCGGCCAATGCGGGTGCGACGAAGGATGTCGCCGCAGGAGCGCTTGTCTCGGGGTTTCCCGCCCGGGATCATAAAAAGGAGCTGCGTATCCAAAGTGCCCGGGGACATCTTCCTGAACTGATGGAACGTCTGCGTGCCCTGGAGAAGGAAGTCGCGGTCACGTCGAAACAGATACAGGCCCTGTCTGTCCGGGAAGGTGGGGCCGAGGTTTCGTTCTCGGATTCCAGAGGCACGGAGAAGTCCGGAGGCGATGTCTCATGAGTTTCGGAGGATCCCTGCGCCATGCCGTGGAATTTTCCGGAACGGGGCTCCACTCCGGAGAGTTCGTCCGTGTACGGGTTGCGCCGAACGGAGGCAAGGGTATTCGAATCGGTTCCGGGGGGCGTTTTTTTGCGCTGGAACAGGGAATTCCCAACGGCGACGGCCGGGGAAGCCGCGTTCTTTTTCCGGGTGACCCACCCTTCCAGGTGCTCACGGTGGAACATCTTTTTGCGGCGGTGGCCGGTCTCGGCATCGGGGACATCGACATGGACGTGGAGGGAGGCGAAATTCCCGTTCTCGACGGGAGCGCCCTTCCTTTTGCCGAAATGCTTTACGAAGCTCGGGAAATGTCCTCGGCGGGTTCCCACAGCCCCGAAAGAGGCTGTTTGCGTCCTTTCGCACCCATCGTCGTGACGGGATCAAAAGGGGATCGCCTCATTGCCGCATCTCCCGCAGAAACGGCGAGGGTCACCTATGTGCTCGACTATTCTCATCCTCTCGTGGGGACCAGCACTTTTTCCTTCGCGCTCGGCGACGCCGAAGCCTTTCTCTCGGAAGTGGCCGGGGCGAGAACCTTCGCGCTTCTCTCGGAGGTGGAGGGACTGCGTTCCCGGGGACTCGCCAAAGGAGGCTCTCTGGAGAACACGGTGGTGGTAGGGGACGATGGCCTGCTCAATCCCGGGGGGTTGCGTTTCCCAGATGAATACGTGCGCCACAAGGTCGTCGATCTTGTGGGAGACCTTCTTTTGCTTGGAATGCCTCTCCATGCGCATGTCGTGGCCCTTCGGGCGGGTCACGCCCTGCATCTCGAATTCGTACGCCGTCTGCGCCGTTTGGCCGCAACGGCTCACTTCAGGGGATAAAGAAAACGGAGGGTTCGCTCCGCTCGTGATATCGGGAGCGTGAAGAAGTCCAGTCTCGTGTTGTCGGGAGGTCGAAGGTCGTGGATATCGGAGAGATCATGCAACGTCTTCCCCATCGCTATCCTTTCCTGTTGGTGGACCGTATTTTGGAATGTGACGAAAACCATGTTGTCGGACTGAAGAATTTCACCATGAACGAGCTTTTTTTTCAGGGACATTTCCCCGGCGAGCCCGTTGTACCGGGAGTCCTTCTGCTGGAAGCCATGGGACAGGTCGCCTCCATGCTCGTGAAGAACCTTCCCGGAGGGGATGATCTCGTGGCCTATCTCACCAGCGTTGACGAGGCGAAATTCCGCAGACCCGTTCGTCCCGGGGATCAGTTGATCACCGAGGCGAAGGTCGTCAAGGTGAGAGGACGGCTCGGCAAGGTTTCCACCGTCGCAAGAGTGGACGGTGCTCCCGTGGCCGAGGCCGTCTTGGGGTTCGTGCTTTCCAGAAGTCTCCAGCAGAAGGGACAGGATGAAGAATGAGTGTCTCCGTGCACCCGACGGCGATCGTATCGACAGAGGCCGAACTCGGGGAGAACGTGTCTGTAGGTCCCTACTGCATTGTGGATGGTCAGGTCCGCATCGGTTCGGGAACGGTTCTGAACGCTTTTGTCCGGATCCGGAACTTCGTGGAAATCGGCGAAGCGTGTCACCTTGAGGAGCATGTGACGCTTGGAGGCGAACCTCAGGATTTCGGTTTCAAGGGTGAAGAGACCTGGGTCCGCATCGGGTCCGGTGTGGTGTTCCGCGAGAACGTGACGGTACATCGCGCCACGGGAGAGGGAAACAGCACCATCATTGGAGACCGGGCCTACCTCATGGAAGGATCCCACGTAGGGCACAACGCCCGGGTCGGAAACGACGTGGTGCTCGCGAACAAGGTCGGGCTTGCGGGATATGTCACCGTGGGGGATCGTGCCGTGCTCGGCGGCATGGCGGGAGTGCACCAGTTCGTCCACATCGGGCGGTTCTGCATGATCGGCGGTCTGTCCAAGATCGTCAAGGACGTTCCTCCCTTCACTATGGCCGACGGCCGTCCGGCGCGGCTTTTCGGGCTCAACAAGGTCGGGCTGCGACGGAACGGTTTCGATGCCGCCGCGAGGGGGCATCTCCTCTCCCTGTACAAGGAGCTGTATCAATCGGGTCTCCCCTTCCGCAAGGCCTGTGCCCTTCTGGCAGAAAAAGCCGCAGAGGATTCCTTTGTGGAGGAGATTGCCGCCTTCGTCGCCGCCTCCAAGCGGGGGCTCACGTCCTGGACGTCTTCGGGGCGCCATTCCGGTGCGGGAGAAAGAAATCTCGATGATTAGGCTCTTCGCCCTCGACGTGGACGGAACGCTCACCGACGGCGGAGTCTGGATGGATGGGGGCGGCAACGAATGGAAGCGCTTCGACATTCAGGATGGCATGGGCATCGTGCGGCTCCGAACCGCCGGTGTGGAGATCGCCTTTCTCAGCGGTCGCCATTCTGCCGCGACGGCCCAGCGCGCCGCCGATCTCGGCGTGGAGCGGTGCGTCAACGGAGTGCTGGAAAAGCTTCCCGTCCTGTGCCGGATCGCGGACGAGCTGGGCCTTGCGCCTGAAGAAGTAGCGTTCGTTGGAGACGATGTGAACGACATCCCCTGCCTGCGCTGGTCCGGTTTGGGTATCGCCGTGGCGAATGCCCGCCCCGAGGTCAAGCGGAACGTCCGTTTTGTCACGAATGCGGCGGGTGGATTCGGGGCGGTGCGGGAGGCGGCGGAGCATGTCCTTTTCCTGAATGCGAGGGAGAAAGACGCAGTGGATTCCGCGGGAGGGATCCACGCCGGTTCCGCCCCGGAGGAAACGGAGGAGCGGTGAGCATCCTGCGCTGGGGAAGACGGAGGATTCTGGATCGTTATGTCGTCTCGGAGATGCAGAGCGCCTTCGTTTTCGGCATCCTCATCTTTACTGTTCTCTTTGTCGCCGGGGGCGTTCTCTTCGAAATCGCGGACCTCATCATCGAGCGGGGTGTCTCTCTGTGGGTGGTGGTGCGGTTGTTTCTGTACAGGCTTCCCTCGGTGGTGGTGGTGGTCATTCCGCTCGCGTCGCTCCTGGCCACGCTGCTTACCTTCGGACGGCTCTCCGCATCGAGTGAGCTCGTGGCTTTGAAGGCGGCGGGGGTTTCCTTCCAGCGCATTCTCCGCCCGGTATCCTTCGCCGCCGTTGTGGTGGCGCTGGGAACGCAGCTTTTCAACGAGACGTTGGTTCCGCTGAGCAACCTCGCGGGAGAGCATCTCATGCGCTTCGAGGTGTTGCAGCAGCGTCCCTCGCTCATCAAGGAGCGGATCTTTCTCCGCGAGGAGGAAGATGGGGAATTGAAGCGCGTGGTGTACATCACGAAGCTGAAGCCCCGGGCCGGGACGATGGAACAGGTTCTCGTCCAGGAGTTCGGCAAGGGACGGCTCGAGCGGATTCTCTCCGCCGAAAAGGGGTTTTGGCAGGATGGAATCTGGGTTCTCGAGGACGGAAAGATCTTCGAGGTCGCTCCGAGCGGTTCCGTGGCGCTGCTTCTCACCTTCGAGCGGCAGACCGTGCCGCTCCGGCTCTCTCCGGAGGAGATGGAGCGGAGCAGCAGGGATCCCGACAACATGGGACTCACGGAGATCCTGGAACAGCTCCGCATCGTCACGGCTCAGGGAGGCGATGTCCGTCCCTTGTGGGTTTCCTTCCACATGCGTCTCGCCTTTCCCTGGGCGTGTGTCGTGCTCGCCATCGTCGGTGCCGCTCTGGGGGTGCGTCCCCATCGAAGCGGTACGAGTGTCGGTGTGGGAATGAGCATTCTCGTGGCCTTCGCCTTTTATGTGGTCATGTCCTTTTCCAGGGCGTTCGCCCAGGCTGGACATCTCCCCGTGGCGCTTGGCGCCTGGCTTCCGAACGTACTCTTCCTCCTTCTGGGAGGACTGCTCGCCGCCCGGGCGAATCGATGACGGAGAGGTGTGACATGGATCAGGTTGTTGCCATGATTGCCGGAGAGGGACTTCTTCCCGTGGAGATCGCCCGGCGGCTCACGGAAGAGGAGTGCCCGCCGGTGGTCTATTCTCTGCGGGAACAGGTGGGGGCACTGTCGAAATATGCCCTCGACATCGTTCCCGTCAGCAAGATCGCTCTTGCGGATGTCCTGGAGGACATGCTTCGGCGCGGCGTCCAGCAGGTCATGCTCGCCGGAGCCGTGCCCAAGACCGTCATGTACAAATCCGCCATGATGGACAGGGCGACGAAAGCCCTTCTCGAAACGCTCTCCGTCAGGGACGACCACACCCTTCTCGCCGCCGTGGTGGCTCACCTGGAGCGGCAGAGTATCACCGTCGTCAGCTATCGGCATCTCATCGGGGATCTTCTTGCTCCCGAGGGACATGTGGCGGGAAGGGCGCCCACTTCTCGGGAGACGACCGATGCGGAGTACGGCAGGAAAGTGGCGGCCCGGATCGTTCCCCTTTCCTTCGGACAAACCCTGGTCACCTCCATGGGGGCGGTGGTCGCCGTGGAGGCCATGGAAGGGACGGACGCGACGCTGCTTCGTGCGGGAAGCCTCTGCCGGGGAGGAACAGTGGTGAAAATGATGCGCCCTGACCAGGACGAGCGGTACGATCTTCCCACAGTGGGCGTACGGACGTTGCGGACCATGGCGAGGGCAGGGCTCGGCTGTCTCGCCATCGAGGCGGAGCGCACCATCATCCTCGAACGGGAATCCTTTGCCGAGACAGCCCGTGAAGAAGGAGTCTCCGTGATCGGAATCCGTCACGACCCCTTGCCTCCGGAGGATGTGGCGTGTCCGTCTTCCTGAGTTGCGGCGAAGCCTCGGGAGACCTTCTGGCTGCGGCCTGCATCCGGGGCTTTGCTGAAGAGGGATGTGGGGGGCCTTTCTGGGGCATGCTCGGTCCCGAGAGTCGCCGTGCCGGAGGAGTTGCCTGCGCCGACTACGGAGCATTGCATCTTCTGGGTATTTCCGAGGCGATCCGTGCCGTTCCCAGACTGTTGCGGTTGCGGGACACTCTCGTCGAGGCCATTCTCCGGGAGCGCCCCGCGGCGGTGGTTCTCGTGGACAGCCCGGATTTCCATCTCCCCCTGGCGAAGCGTCTTTCGGAAAGAGGATACAGGGGATACGTTCACTACATCGCGCCTCCGACGGTCTGGGCGTGGCGGCGGGGCCGGAGCGAGCTGCTTCGGCGTTACGTGCACCGCTGTTTCCCTCTCTTCGCCTTCGAGAACGCTTTTCTGAACGCCCAGGGTGTGCGCAGTTCCTTTCTCGGTCATCCCCTCCTCGACGAAAACTGGACCTCCCGGCGGGCCTCCACGCCGCTGCGAAAAGTGGTGCTGCTTCCGGGGAGCAGAAAGAGCGAGGTGGAGCGTCTTCTTCCCGTGTTGCTCCAGGTGGCGGAAGAACTTCGGAGAAAGGGTGCGGAACCCCTCGTCTCCGTGGCACCGGCCCTTTCGGGAGTGGCCCGCCGTCGTCTTGCCGACGCCTGCCGGGAAATCGGATTGTCCGGAACGCTTTCCCGGGAGGGAGAGCCTGCGGTGTTCCGGGTCAAGACCGGCTCGTCCGCCGTGCCAGGAGATTCTTCCCGGTGGAGTGCCCGGGCGTTGTTGGCCGAGGCGGACGCGGCGGTGGGTGCCTGTGGAACCGTTGCGGTGGAGGCATTGCTGCAGAGGCGCTTCATGGTCGTCCTCTACAAGGGATCCTGGATTTCGAACCTGGTGTATCGTACGTGCGTCCGTACTCCCTTTGTGGCTGTGCCGAATCTCCTCTGCGAAAGGGAGGCCTATCCCGAATTGCTTCAGGACGAGGTACACCCCGAAAGAATTCTCGAGGTGCTCGATCAGTGGAACTCCGGGGCGGACGTGCGGAAGACCGTGAATTCGCTGCTGGAGCGAGGACGTGCCCTTCTGGGGCGTCCCGGCGCGGCACGGTTCTGGGCCCGGACGATGTTGGAGGATCTCCGCGTATGTTCCGCAGCGCGCTTCTCCTCGTAAATGGTCCGGGAGAACTCTGGGGGTGGGCGAGACCTCTCCTCGTCGAGCTGCAGCGACGCAAGGTCCACGTGGCGGTTCGCCTGCTTCCCTGCCAGTTTGCCTCGGGAAGGGAACGCGCTGCACTGGAGAATTTCCCCGGTCTCCATGTCACCGGTCCCGGAGGCGTCCTTGCCACACTGCTTGCCCGGGAAGAGCACACCGCCGTCTCTGCGGGGATGCCGCCTCCGGAGGTCCTCTACCAGATGGGAGGAGACCTCTGGATGGGGCGTGCGCTGGCGAAGCGCTTTCACGTTCCCCTGGTGACGTACGCCTATGCCCCCAAGAAGAGCATGCGGGACTGTGCGCTGGCCTGCACGGCCTTTGCGGAGATGCTTCCGGCGTTCCATCGGGCGGGAATTTCACCACGTCTCGTGGGAGACCTTGTGAAGGATGCACTTCGGTTGGATTTGGATGTGGCGCAGGGGACCGTTTCTCCCTGGAGGAGGGGGAGTGCCTTCCGGATCGTTCTTTTTCCGGGGAGCCGTCCCGCCATCCGAAACGCCGCCAGGACGTTTCTCCGAAGGACCGTGGAACATCTGGAAAGACGTGCCGGGCCGCTGGATGTGGTGACGCTCCTCTCTCCTTTCGCGGAGGGGGAGGAGTTCGCGGCCTGGGAGAACGAAGGGCTTTCTCCCGTTGCCGCAGGGGCAGGGACGGTGCTTCCCGAGGCACATCTCGCCCTTACGCAGCCGGGGACCAACACGATGGAACTGCTCCATACGGGAACACCGGCGCTTGTGGCGGTTCCGGAGGAGTTCTTCTCCGTGGTTCCTCTCGCGGGGGTTGCGGGACTGCTCGGACGCACGCCCTTCGTGGGGAAGATACTCCGGAAACACGCTCTTTCAAGGTTGGCGAAGGCCTTGCCTTTTCTCGCCTGGCCGAATCGTCTCGCCGGCAGAGAGATTCTTCCGGAGCTCATCGGAGCGGTGACACCGGAACGACTTGGAGAGGCTGCGGCATCACTCTTGGAGGACCGGGCACGCCTCGGGACGATCAGAGAAGAGCTGTGCGCCCTGGAAGGGCGCTGTGACGTCCCGGGGGAACGCGGTGCAGCCGTGCGTCTGGTCGATCTGACGGAAGAACTTCTTTCCCGGGGGACATTGCGGGAAAGAACGACGAATCTTCCGCAACGGCAAGAGTGACCTCCCGGGCGAAGCGGGTCTGGAAGAATGCCTTCCGGAGCGTTGCTCCGATGTGCCCGTGCAGCTTCCGGATGATTTTCGGCAAGGTGAAGGAGATCTCATGAAGAACACCACCAGGTCGCTCTACCTTCGACTTCTCGCCTATGCAAGGCCCTACGGACGGCGCATTGGTGCCGCCGTGGCGTGCATGGTTCTCGCCTCGCTCTTCGGCGTGGTGCCGCCCTGGCTTCTCAAGAACGTGGTGGACGACGTGCTCATCGGGCGCCACACGGGAACGCTCAATCTCCTCAGCGCGGGCATCGTTTTGCTCTATTTCGGAAAGGCCGTGTTCGCCTACGGCCAGCGCTATCTCATGACCTGGGTGGGGCAACGGGTCATTCTGGATATTCGGGTGCTCCTCTACGACCACATCCAGCGCATGTCCCTCTCCTACATTCACGGAAAACGAGTGGGAGAACTGCTCTCGCGCATCACCAACGACGTGAATGTGCTCCAGGACATGGTCACCTCCGTTGTAGTGGACCTCGTCGTCCAGGGTGTTACCTTTCTGGGTATGCTCGGCTTCCTCCTCTACATAAACTGGAGATTGACTCTGGTGACCTTCGCGATTCTTCCCGTGGCGGCTCTTGTGATCGAGCGGACATCGAAATATCTGCGCAAAGTGGGACACGAGGTGCAGGAGCAGTTTGCCCGGGTGGCGGCCATTGCCCAGGAAGCGCTTTCCAGTCTGCGCATCGTGCATTCCTTCGTCACCGAGGAGGAGGAGTTGCGACGGTTCCGCCTGCAGAACCAGGCGAACTTCAGCGCTCTCATGCGGGGGACCCAGGCTTTCGCCGTGCTCGACGGTGCCGTGGAGGTCGTGCTCGTGACGGCCCTGGCGTTTATCCTGTGGCTCGGAGGGCGGGATGTCATCTCCGGCGAGCTCACTCCGGGGGAACTCATCGCTTTTCTCGGATATCTCGGATTCATGGTGCAGCCCATCCGCGTTCTCACCCGGCTGGTGAGCCGCATTCAGCAGGCTCTCGCCGCGGCGGAGCGCATCTTCGAAATTCTGGACAAACCGGCGGAGATAGCCTCTCCGCCGGGAGCGATCGTTCCGGAGCGCCTTCGGGGCGAGGTGGTCTTCGAGGACGTGCATTTCGCCTACGAGTCGGGACAGTGGGTTCTGCGGGGCATCGATTTTCATGTGAACCCCGGGGAGATGATCGCCCTGGTGGGGCCGACCGGGGGCGGCAAGACAACCCTGTCGGATTTGATCCCCCGTTTCTACGATCCCCAAAAGGGGCGCGTGCTCGTGGACGGCGAGGACGTGCGGCGACTGCACCTTCCATCCCTGCGGAGACAAATCGGCATCGTACCCCAGGACCCGGTTCTGCTGAAGGGAAGCATCGCCTTCAACATCGGCTACGGCTGTCCCGATGTGGATCCGGAGCATCTCTGCGCCGCCGCCCGCATCGCGGGCATCCACGACTATATCGTCTCCCTTCCGCAAGGATACGAGACGGAGGTAGGCGAGCGGGGAGTTCTCCTCAGCGGAGGACAGCGCCAGCGCATCGCCATCGCCAGGGCCATTGTACGGGACCCGCGCATCCTCATTCTGGACGAGGCCACCTCCTCTCTGGACTCGGAGGTGGAACATCTCATTCAGGAAGCGCTCTCCGGGGCGATGGAGGGGCGCACATCCCTGGTCATTGCCCACCGCCTTTCCACGGTGGTGCGCGCCGACAGGATCCTCGTCCTCGTGGACGGACGCATCGTGGAGGAGGGGGCCCACGAGGCGCTGTTGCGACGGGATGGGGCTTATGCGAAGCTCTTTGCGCTCCAGTTCGGAGGAGGCAATGGGTCGGCTTCTTGAGAGCTTTCTCGCCTTCGCCAAGGGGGAACGTGCCGGAGGCCTGTGGAATCTGCTCGCTCCCCTCGGAGGCGTTGCCTCCATGGGGACGCGGTGCCGCAACTTCTGCTATGACCATGGCCTTTTTGCCCAATGGGAGATGCCTCTTCCGGTGATCAGCGTGGGAAACCTCACGCTGGGAGGAACGAACAAGACTCCTTTCGTGGCGGCCATCACGGAAACGCTCCTCGCGGCGGAACTCGCGCCGGGCATCGTAAGCCGGGGATACGGCGGATCCGCCCGGGGTGTCGTGCTGGTTCAGGGCGGGAGAGGCGAGCGGAGCGAAGTGGGGGATGAACCGCTGCTCCTCTCGAAAATGCTCCCCACTGTTCCTGTGGCGGTGGCCACCGATAAAATTCGGGGTGTGACCGCCCTTCGTGAGCAGGGGTGCCGCATCGTCGTCGCGGATGACGCCTTTCAGCACCGACGCATGGGAAGAGACGCGGACATCGTTCTTATTGACGCCACCTGTCCCTTCGGCAACGGAAGACATTTTCCTGCGGGGATTCTTCGGGAGCACCTGCGTGCCCTGGAGCGCGCCTCCCTCGTGGTCATCACCAAGGCGGATCAGATTTCGCAAGAAGTCCTGGAGCCTCTCGAAGAGGGGCTGGAAAAGTTTATTCCGCGGAAAAGGCTCTTCCGGTCCGGAATCGTTCTCAAGGAATGGTTTTGCTTCGACGAGGGGCGGTGGCGGCGTTCCTGCGAGCCACCGTGCCGGGGGAATGCCTTCGCCTTTTCCGCCATAGGCAGCCCCAGAAGCTTCATCCACGTTCTCGAAGAACTCGGGATAAAACTTGTAGGGACGTGCTCGTTCCGGGATCATCACCATTACACGGCGGAGGATCTGGCGGCGGTGGAGGCGAGGGCGAGAGAGCGTGGTGCGGAGATTCTCGTCTGTACCGAGAAGGACACGTACAATCTTCCCGCAGGATATGTTCCGTCTCTGCCTCTCTGGTATCCCCGGGTGGGGACCGTGATCGAGAATCCTCTCCACTTCTGGCAGGCATTGAAGGAGATTCTCCGCCCCGGAATCATCGTCGCCTCCAACGGCTACGGTGAGGATGCTATCGGGGCATTGCTGGCCGCACGAGTCCGGGATCGTTTCCCCGGAGCGGCGGTGTCCGCCTTCGCCCTCGTGGGACACGGCGCCGCGTATCTGAAACAGGACATTCCCGTGTGTTCACCTCCGGCGGAGACGCCGAGCGGCGGCATCGTCAAGTACAGTTGGAGGGAGTTCGCGAGGGATCTTCGCGGGGGCCTCCTCACCCATATCGGAAGACAGCTTCGGAGGTGGGGGCATCTGCGAGGGCGCATCCGTTCCGTTCTCTGTGTGGGTGATGTCTACCTTCTTCTCCAGGTTCTCGCCGGACAGGGGCAGATACCTCTCCTCCTCGCCACAGCCAAGAGCGTTCATCTCGGAGGGCACTGGAGAGTCGAGCGGTTTCTCCTCCGTTGCCGGGCCCGGAGGGTTTGGACCAGAGACGAGGCGACACTGGAACAGCTCCTCCGCTCCCGCGTCGCCGCCACTTACGGCGGAAACCCCATCATGGACCTCGTGGAGGAGAACGTCTCCGGAGAACGGAACGGAACGTGTCTCTCCCCTGGGGCGAGGAACGGTGGGTTCTCCGCGGAGAAACACCATCTCCGGGAGGGAACGGCGCAATGGATTCTCCTACTTCCCGGAAGTCGCCTTCGGGCCTATGAGGACGTGGCGTTGCTTCTTGCCACGGCGGAACGTCTCGGAGAGCGCTGTGTTACAAAAGGCGATGCCGCCGCGCCTCGATTTCTGCTCGTCGTGGCACCCACACTGGAACCTCCCCGTCTGGTCGCCGAAGCGACGCGGCGTGGATGGGCCGAACGGAGGCGCTCCCGGCGGGGGAGAAACGTCCTTGTCCTGGAGAAGGCGATGTCTTGGGGTAATCTTTCAGTAGAGCTTTCCGACGAATCCGTCGCGAAGGTCGCTTCCGGAGCCCGTCTCGTCATCGGTCTCGGCGGCACGGCGAACCAGATCTGCGCAGGGCTCGGTGTTCCCGTCGTCTCCATTCTGGAGAAGGGGAAGCTCGTGCAGAAGAAACTCCTTCGGGATGCGGAAGTTCTCGTTCCTTCCTCTCCGGAGGAGCTTTCGGAGGCGGCGGAGCGCATTCTTGAGAATGCAGCGCTTCATGCCGCCATGAGTGACGCGGGGAGGCGGGCCATGGGGAACCCCGGAGCGCTTGACGATGTGGTGACCTATGCGGCGGAGTGTCTCGGCTGGACTCTCCGTCATGATGTCTACGAAGAACTGTGCGCGTTTCTCGCGAAGGAGGAACTGAAGTGAAAACACTGGCTGTCATTCCCGCCCGGTATGCGAGCACCCGGCTTCCGGGCAAACCTCTCGTTCCGGTGGGAGGAATTCCTCTCGTCGTGCGTGTTTTCCGGGGGCTCGCCTCCTGCCGTCGGGTGGATCGGGTCATCGTCGCTGTGGACGACGACCGTGTCGCCCGGGTGGTCTGCGACGCCGGGGGCGAGGCTCTCTTCACCCCTCCGGACCTTCCCAGCGGCGGTGACCGGGTGGCCTACGTGGCGGAGCGGGAACCCTCCTTCGATCTGGTGGTGAACGTCCAGGTGGACGATCCTCTCGTGGGCCCGGATATGGTGGACCCCCTCGTGGATATTCTCTCGGAGGATCCTTCCTGCGACGTGGCACTGCTGGTCCGGGCCATCGAGGACCGGGACGAGGTAAACGATCCGGGCGTGGTGAAGGTGGTGCTCGACCTTCAGGGGCGTCCCCTCTATTTCAGCCGTTCTCCCATTCCCTATCCGAGAAACGAGGGAGGGCGCTGGTTCAAGCACATCGGTCCCTACGCCTACCGCAGGGATTTCCTGCTGGCCTTCGCCGGATGGGAACCCACTCCCCTGGAGAGAACGGAGAGTCTGGAAATGCTCCGTATGCTTGAGCGCGGGCACAAGATCCGCGCCGCCGCCGCTCCCAGAGATACCGTGGAGATCGATACCCCCGAGGATGTGGCGGCCTGCGAGGCCTGGCTCCAACGTTTCGGCGACATCCCGTGGGGAGCTCCGCGGGACGGGGAAAAGAGTGACGGCTCCTCCGACCGCGCATGCGGAGGATGTTCGAACTAGACGGAGAGGAGCGGAAGCACATGGTACGTACGGTACGCGTCGGTTCCGTCGAGATCGGCTCGGGAAAGCTGGCGATCCTCGCCGGCCCCTGTGTCCTCGAGAGTTACGATCTCGCCCTTTCCGTGGCGGAGACGGTCCGGGAAATCTGTGCCCGTCTTGGTCTGGGCTATGTCTTCAAGGCCTCCTTCGATAAGGCGAACCGGACGTCCGGTGCTGGATTCCGGGGGCCCGGCATCGAGGAGGGGCTCGCCATGCTCGGCAAAATCCGGGAGGCGACGGGTGTTCCCGTGTTGACGGACGTGCACGAATCATGGCACGCGGCAATCGCTGCGGAAACGGTCGATTTGCTCCAGATCCCCGCGTTTCTCTGCCGACAGACCGATCTCGTGATGGCCGCTGCGAGGACGGGAAAACCCGTGAACATCAAGAAAGCCCAGTTTCTCGCCCCGGAGGACATGGCCGCCGTGGTGGGCAAGTGCGCCGAAACGGGCAATGAAAACCTGCTTCTCTGCGAACGGGGCACCACCTTCGGCTATCGCAATCTCGTGGTGGACATGCGCTCTCTTGCGGTGATGCGAACCCTCGGCTATCCCATCGTCTTCGATGCGACCCACAGCGTGCAGATGCCGGGAGGACAGGGCACATCCAGCGGCGGCGATCGGCGTTTCGTGCTTCCCCTTGCCAGGGCGGCGGCGGCGGTAGGAATCGATGCCCTCTTTCTGGAGACGCACCCCGACCCGGACAAAGCACTGAGCGACGGTCCCAACATGATTGCTCTGGCGGATCTCGAGGCGCTTCTTCGGCAGGTCAAGGCGATATTCGACACGAGCCGGCATCTCGGCTTTGCAGAGCTTCCGCCTGCTGGAACACCCTTCGGGGGGCGCGGATGATGCGGGAAGCGGAGACCCGGGTGCAGGAGGATGTGTGCACGTTGCCGAGGGAACGGCGCGGCCCCGATCTCTCCGGAGAGGAACTTCTCGCCGTGGGGCGCGGCGTGCTGCGCTGCGAGGCGGAGGAACTGCTGCGTGCGAGCGAGCGCGTGGGTGAAGATCTTGTCCGTGCGGCCCGCCTCATTCATGCCTGCACGGGGCGGCTCGTCGTGACGGGACTGGGCAAATCGGGACTGGTGGGACGAAAGATCGCCTCCACCTTCGCTTCCCTCGGAACGCCCGCCCTGTTTCTCCATGCCGCCGAGGGGGCCCACGGGGATCTCGGCATGGTCTGCCGGGACGATGTGGGGCTTTTCTTGAGCAACAGCGGCGAAACTCGGGAAGTACTCGAACTGCTCCCCTATTTCCGGCGCCTCGGCGCTCCCGTGATCGCCATGACCGGAGTCGCCTCGTCCAGATTGGGAGAGGGTGCGGACATCCGGATCGATTCGGGGGTTCTCCGCGAGGCGGACCCCCTTGGACTGGCTCCCACGAGCAGCACGACGCTCCAACTGGCCCTGGGGGATGCCCTCGCGGGCATGGTGACGGAACTGCGTGGCCTCCGGCAGGAGGATTTCGCCCTCTTCCATCCCGGCGGGAGCCTGGGAAAGCGACTTCTGCTCCGGGTGTGCGATGTCATGGCGGGAGGCGAAAAACTGCCCGTCGTGTCCGAGGACACTCCCGTTCGGGAGGCCCTTTTCGAGATAACGAGCAAGGGCTATGGCGCCACCTGCGTGGTTTCCTCCCGGAAAACCCTTTCGGGCATCTTCACCGACGGAGATCTCCGACGGCTTGTGGAACGGCAGGGGCTTCAAGCGATGGAGCTTCCCATCGGCACGGTCATGACGAAATCGCCCAGGACGATCTCTCCCCAGAAGCTCGCCGCCGAAGCGGTGTTGCTCATGGAGCGGAGCGAGGTTTCCGTCCTCGTGGTCGTCTCCGAGGAGTGTCCCGTGGGCGTGGTGCACCTCCACGATCTGCTCAAAGCGGGCATCGCCTGAAACGGACATGGTGCGCCGGGAGGAGCGGATTGCCGCGACGGGAGGAGAATGGAAAAACCGGGCGTTGCTCGCGGCGTACCGAGGATGTCTGTCCTTGGCGTATGCGGTAGGGTTTCCCTATCTTGCGCGGCGGTATCGCGAGGGGCTTGCGGAGCGCAGGGGTTTTCTCCCCGAACCGCTGTGTCGCCTGGGAACGGAGCGTCCTCTCTGGGTTCATGCCGTTTCCGTCGGAGAGGTGCAGGCGGCGTCTCCCTTCATCGCGGCGGCGAGGGAGAGCGGTTTTGTCGCCCCTCTCGTGCTCTCCACCACGACATCCACGGGGAGAACCATGGCGGAGCGTCTTGTCGGACCCGCGGCGGACGCGCTCTTCTACTATCCCTGGGATGTGCCGCGCATTGTGCGGCGTGCGGTGTCCACGCTCCGGCCGAGAGGTTACGTGGCCATGGAGACGGAGGTGTGGCCGGAACTGCTCGGGCAGCTCGGCGAAAGGAGAATTCCGCTCTTTCTCGTGAACGGTCGTCTTTCGGAACGCACCTTTCGAAAGGCTTTGCGGTGGCGTTCGTTTTGGAGTATGTTGCTCAACCGGTTCACGCTGTTGCTCTTCCGGGAGGAGGAGGACGGAGAAAAAGCGCGTTTTCTGGGAGTGGATCCCGAACGGATTCATGTCGTGGGCGACGCCAAGGTGGAGGCGCTCCTCCGGAGGCGGAACAAAGGACCCTTTTCCCTTCCCTCCGAGCCGCCGCCGGGAGGTCCGGTCTTTGTTGCGGGCAGCACCCACGAAGGCGAAGAGGAGATCGTGCTCGACGCGTTTTGCCGGGTGCTGCGAGCTCTCCCCGATGCCAGGCTCGTGCTCGTGCCTCGCCATCCCGAGAGGGCGGAGGCGATCCTGACGCTTCTGCGGGTACGAAACGAAGAGAGAGGAGAGGCGCTGAAAAGCGAGTGTCTTTCCCGATGTGACCTTTCCGCTTCCTGGACTATACTGGTGGTGGATCGTGTGGGCGTTCTTTTCGATGTGTACCGCTGGGGGCGAAGTGCCTTCGTGGGAGGAAGTCTTGTGCCCAGGGGAGGACAGAACCTGCTTGAGCCCGCCGTATGGGGTGTTCCGGTACAGCACGGTCCCTTCGTGGAGGATTTCGCCACCGCAGCGGAAAAACTCGGGCAACGGGGGATGGCGCAGGTCGTCCGGAACGCGGAGGAACTCGCTGCGGCGTGGACGGGGCGTGAGGAAGCCGAGGGAGGAGAGCGACGAAGCGAATTGTGCCGCGCTTTTTTCGACGAGGAAGGATGCGCCGCGTCGAAGGCGTGGGAACTTGTCTCGGAGCGGCTCGTGCTGCAATGAAACGGAACGAAGAAGTTTTTCGCGTCTGTCGCAACGACGAGGACGATTCAGGAGGGGCACGGTAGTCGAAGGTGTTTCCTCTCATGACGAGGTGATGGAAGTGCAGTGTGGAGGGGCAACAAAGAGTTTTGCCATGTCGCTGGCGGGAAAGGCCCAGTTCGGGCCGGGCGTTTCGAGGAATGTGGGGGAGATCGCGCGGAAACTGGGCGTTTCAAGTGCCGTGCTGGTGACGGATGCCACGATGGAACAGCTCGGCACGGCGGAGCGTATTTCCGGATATCTTCACGATGCCGGAGTGGAGTGCTGCCTTTTTGCCGGTGTCGAACCCGAACCATCGGTGGAGACCACAGATGCCGTGGCGGAACTGGCCAGGGAGCACGACTGTCGTCTCGTGGTCGGACTCGGCGGAGGAAGCTGCATGGACGTGGCCAAGGCGGTGAGCGTTCTCATCACCAACACGGGCTCCGCGGGGCAGTATCAGGGACTTGGGCTCGTGCCCAACAAGGGAGTTCCCAAGATCATGATCCCCACCACGGCGGGGACGGGATCGGAAGTCACCTTCACGGCGGTGCTCATCCGCAAGAGCGATGGCGTCAAGGGAGGCATCAACGACGAGAAACTTTTCCCCGACTTCAGCCTTCTCGATCCCGAACTGACACTTTCCATGCCTCCCTGCGTCACCGCCGCCACGGGAATGGATGCCCTGACGCATGCACTGGAGGCCTATACCGGGCGGAATGCCTCACCGTTCAGCGATCTCCTGGCCGAGGCGGCTCTTACCCGTATCGGCAGATTCCTCCGGGTGGCCACGTGGAACGGCCATGATCTGGAGGCCCGGAGCGAAATGCTCCTTGCTTCCTACTACGCGGGAGGGGCTCTTGCGAACGCCGGAGTCGGCGCGTGTCACGCCTTGGCCTATCCTCTGGGGGGCATGTTCGGCGTGGGACACGGCATGGCGAACGCGCTGCTCGTCCCCTACGTCGCCCGACACAACGCACTCTCCCGTCCCGAAAAATATGCGACGGCGGCGGCCTTCCTCGACGCGGGGGCGGAGGAGCTGCCTCTGCGAGATCAGGCCCTTGCCTGCGCGGATGTTCTGGACGAACTCGTGGCTGATCTCGAATTACCGAGTACCCTCAAGGCCCTGAAGGCGGGCATCACGGCGGAACACTTCCCCGAGATGGCCGGGAAGGCCATGGGAGTGGCCCGTCCGATGGAGAACAACCCGCGGCCCATGACCAAGGAGAGCTGTGTGGCACTGTACAAGGAGGCGATGGAATAATGCCTGGCTTCGAACTGTTCGACCAGCGGGAGATCGACGCCGTCGCGGACGTGATCAACCGCAAGATGGTGCACCGCTATTCTTTCGTGAACTGTCGGGACGAGATCTACAAGGTGGAGGAATTCGAGAACGCCGTGGCGGAGAAAGTGGGGGCGAAACATTGCCTTGCCGTGTCCAGCGGCACCGCCTCCCTCTATGTGGCTCTCAAGGCCTGCGGCATCAATCCCGGGGACGAGATCATCACCACGCCCTTCACCTTCATCGCCAGTGTCGAGGCGATTCTCGAGTGCGGCGCAGTTCCCGTCCTCGCCGAAATCGACGAGAGCCTCAACCTCGATCCCACCGTGGTGGAGGAGTTCATCACCGACCGGACCCGGGCTATCATGCCCGTGCACATGTTCGGCGGTGCCGCGGACATGGAGGCCTTCAGGGTCATCACCCGGGAAAACGGGCTCGCCCTCTTCGAGGACAGTTGTCAGGCCATGGGCGCCACCTACGGGGGCAAGTGGTGCGGCACCTGCGGCAGCACGTGGGGAACCTACAGCCTCGACCCTTACAAGGTGCTCACCGTGGGCGAGGGCGGTCTTATCGTCACCGACGACGAGGACCTCTACCGAAAGATGGAATATTACCACGACCATGGTCACAAACATGACAAGACCATCGACCGGGGCGCGGAGAAGAAGGCCTGTCTTGGGTTCAACTTCCGCATGAGCGAAATACAGGGTGCCCTCGGCCTCGTGCAGCTCTCGAAGCTCGATGGTGCCGTCGAGGCGTTGCGGAAAAACCGGACTCGTGTGCTCGACGCGGTGGGAAACGTGCACGGTCTGGCGGTACGGCGCAGCGCAGATCCCGAGGGTGAACTCGCCACGCAGCTCGTGTTTCTGCTGCCCACTCCCCAGACGGCCCGCCGTTTCCAGAAGGCCGCGAAAGAGGCGGGCATGGGATGCGGCATTCTCGAGGACAACACGTGGCACTACGCCCGCCACTGGGACACGTTGCGGGACGGTGCGACCTACAGCCGTGTCCGTTGTCCCTACGACTGTCCTCTCACGGAGAGCATGCCCCTCTATCGCCCCAACGAATGGCCTCAGACCCAGGAAATTCTCAGCCGGGCCGCGGTCTTCGGCATCGATATCGTCATGTCCGACGAGAAGATCGAGAGCATGGCCAAGGCCATCGCCGCCGGAGCCCGGGCGGCCCTGTAGCGAACCGGTCCGCACGGAGTGGAGTCCCCCTGCCGTTTCATGTCCCTGTCCTTCGGGGGCTCCACCTTCCGGCGGAGTGCGGCGTCATGAGACACGCCCTTGATGCAATCGTCCTTCTCAGCGACGGCATACGCGGACACCTTCACCAGAGCCGGGGTGTCGCCCACTGGCTTTCCGGTGCGGCGGGAATTCCCGTCTTCGAGATGGAAGTTCCCCGTTTTTCAGGAGCGCGTCGCCTCTGGGTCCTCAAGGTGGCCCCGCATTTTTTCGCATGGAGGCGACCCCCCGAGGCACGGAGAAAGAGCGCCTGCACCTGGCTTCATCTCGCGGACCGTTTTGCGGGAGGCGAACTCTTTCCCGTGGAGTTCGTGGAGGCGGTTCGCCGCCGCCTGCAAGAAGGCGGTGGCGGAGAGGTCTCTCCGGCCTTGCCGCCCC